>Ga0153916_10003083_pt1 | contig 12295 bp, 10 predicted proteins | sample Opewatmetagenome_FD_109642 | JGI IMG/M metagenome (GOLD analysis project Ga0153916, IMG submission 109642) | Freshwater wetland microbial communities from Ohio, USA - Open water 3 Core 3 Depth 4 metaG | ecosystem: Environmental > Aquatic > Freshwater > Wetlands | place: USA: Ohio, Lake Erie...
AGAGACGAGCATCTTGACCTCCTTCTCCCCGCCAGCTAGGCAGATCGCGACGCAGCTCCTGCAACCGATGACCGTGACCTTCTTGTAAGGGGCGACCATCTCGACGATCTCGCCCAGGGGCTTCCTCTTGGCGACTATCATTGGCCCTCACCCCCCTTCTCGATGGGCCCGAGCCTGCGCGCGGTTTCCACCATCTTTTCGACCGCTTGCGGAAACATCCACGCATTGCTCGAGGCCGCGTTGAACATCTCGATGCGCTCCTTCTCGATCCCGGCTTCGTCCAGCATCTGTTTCACGTACCCGACCCGCTTGCGTCCCTCGATCGAGCCGGTGTCGTAGAAGCAGTTCTTCTCCAGACAGCCGAACACGAACACGGCGTCCGCGCCGTCCTCGAACGCCTTCAGGAGGTGGATCCCATCGACCCGACCGGCGCACGGCACCTCGACTAGGCGCACGCTTGCGTCGTGCTGCTTCCCGGTCCTCGCAGACAAGACCGCGGCTTCCATTCCGTGTCCCGCGCAGATGAATCCGATGACCTTCGGTTTCTTCTCAGCCATCAGAAGTCACCTCCGAGCAGCGAGCGCGCCTGCCCCATGATCTGATCGTCAGTGAAGTGATGCAGCTCGATTGCCTTGCTCGGGCATATTCCGACGCACATTCCGCAGCCCTGGCAGAGCTGGGTCCTGATTTCCGCCTTGGTGGCCTTTCCGATGAACGGTGCCTCGTACGGGCAAGTCCGTATGCAGGTCAGGCATGCGGAGCACTTCTCCTGCTCTACCTCCGCCACCGATCCCCCGTACGCGATCTTGCCGTTCTTCACGAACTCTCCGGCCATCGAGCCCGCCGTCTCCCCTTCCTGCTCCGCGAGCGCGCGCGACTTCGGGAAGAGTGCGGACCCGCAGACGTAGATTCCAGGCCTCACAGTCTCGACCGGGCCTCTCTGGATGCTTCCGCGCCTCACGCTCCCGTCCACGGACATCGGTATTCGCAGCGCGTCCGCGATCGCCTGATTGTCCTTGTTCGGAGGTATCGATGCGAAAACGAGGGTTCCGAACTGTATGTTGAGAACCTCACCCTGCGCGAAGTCCTTGACAGCGAGTCTCGTCGGCGCCTTCGGATCGATTCTGGGCGCACCCGCCTTATCGTACCTGATGAACCTGATCCCGAGGTCCGCGGCCTCCTTGTAGGCGAGCTCGTCCAGGCCGAACGCCCTCATCTCTTGGAAGACGACGTAGATTTGTGTCGAGGGCGCCTTCTTCTTGAGCTCGATGACGGTCTCCAGAGTGTCGTCCCACGCATAGTCCTGGACCCTCAGGGACTTCCCCGCAGGGTCCGGGGTGTCGACCACCACGACCGTGCCTTTCGGAAGGTCGTTGCTCTGCATTCGCTCGTACAGCTTGTAGAGAGGGACCGCGTCCTTGACCGCCTTCGCGAGGGGTCCCATGAGCTCCGTCCATCCGCCACCCGTGGCGACGATGATCGCCGCTGCGCCGAGCTCCTCGACCTTCTCGCCGGCCTTGATCTTCAACGTGTAGTTGCCCGTCCAGCCCTTCGCCCCGATAAGCTGGCAGTGCGTGAGTATGACACCGGGTGCCTTCATCGACTTCCCAGTCTTCTCGAGTATCACTGTGTGTGCCCCGGTCCTCGCCGCGGCCCTGGCTGCCGCCTGTCCGGCGACCCCTGCGCCGATGATCACGACGTTGTTTGTCTTCATACCTTCTGTGAGTCGTTCAAGCGGTTTCAGCATGACCGCCCTCACGAGCGCCGCGCGCAGCATCGTCTCCGCCTTCGTCTGCGCCCTCTCCGGCTCGCCGATGTGCGGCAGGACAACCTCCTCACGGAGGTTGACGATCTCGACCATGAACTCGTTGACTCCGGCCCTCTTGTAGGCCTTGGCTAGCGCCGGGCTGACGTCCTTCTTGTGACACGCGAGGACCACAGCGCGGTCGACCTCCTTCTCCTTGGCCTCGCCGACCACTCCGGCCAGATTCTTGCCGTCACAGATCGCGTCGACCGTCTTCACCGAAACGACCATGTCGGCGTCGGTCGCCAGCATCGCCAGTCGGTCGGTGTTCAGAAGCGCCGGAACCTCCGAGCAGCACTTGCATAGGACGACCTGTATCTTGGCCTTCATGCGCCTCCCTCCTTCTTCTGGATTCTGGAGACCGCAGCAATCGCCCTCTCGGCCGTCTCCTCAATGTCCATCGGCTCGGCGACTGCGCCGACGACGAAGACGCCCCTGTCCTCGAGTTCCTGAGTCGCCTTCGCGAAACCCATGCTGTCGACGGTGATGCCGAGGGCCTTGGCAAGTTCGGATGACGCACCGGAGGCCCTCATCCCGACTGAGAGTATGACCATGTCGTATTCGATCTCCGCGACATCGAGGTCCGTCTCGCCGGTCGCGCGCACGAGGAGCTTCCCGTTCTGGCCGAGGTTCACTGTCGCGGGCATCGAGCGGACGAGCTTGACGGTCTTCTTCTCCTTCGCCCACAGTTTGAAATCGTCCTGCGGCTCGTACAGCGTCCTCAGATCCATGAAATAGAAGTCGAGGTTGATCTCCGGGTCGGTATCGAGAAGCATCTGCGAGATCTTGGTGGCGTACTTGCAGCAGAACTTGGAGCAGTACTCAACTCCGAGCTTCACGGTCCTGGAACCGACGCATTGCATGACCGCGATCTTCTTCGGTGGCTTGCCGTCAGAAGGTCGGATCAGGCGGCCCTTCTCGTTCAGAATCCTCTCGGCATCCACGCTCGACAGGACGTCCTTCAGTATCCCGCAGCCGAGTCTCGAGGTCTCGCATGCATCTATGGGGTCTATGCCCGTGGCATAGATCACCGCATCCGCCTTCCTCGACACGTTCGTGGCGCGGTCCTCGAAGTCTATCGCCTTCGTCGGGCAGGCCTCTGCGCACGCGACGCACTTGGCCTTCTTGAAATGCAGGCACTTGTTCCTGTCTATCCAGAAGGTTCTGGGCTGACCGCTCCCTGTCGGCGGAAAGATCGCCTTTCCCTCGACTGGGCACACCGCGACGCACTTTCCGCAGCCCGTGCAGTCGTCCGTGACGTACCTAGGGGAGGTCTTGATCTTCGCGACGAATCGGTCGCCTTCTCTCGCGATTGCCGAGATCTCGGACAGGAGGAGCACCTCGGAATTAGCGTTCCTGATCGCGTCTCCAGCGCGGTCGATCGCAAAGCAGACGCCGCAGTTCCTGCACTCAACGATGCCCTTGCACGTGAGCTCTCTCGCCATGCCCCCTAGCGACTCCTTGCGCTCGACGAGAACGACGCCAGTGCCTCTGTCCGCAAGAGCCTTCGCCGCGGTCAGACCCGCGGGCCCCCCTCCTATTATCAGGACTTCCTTCATAGCGACCGCCCCGGTCGGAGCCAGACATGTCCGCGCTTTTCCCCTGTCCAGTGGTTGTCAGACTCTTATGCCTTTCCCTCGAAACGGGGAGATAAGAATCCTCCCGCGTGACCATGAGTAAAGGTTTTGAGCTCCGGACCGCGGGGTCCGGAGATTCAGGCGTTCAATTCAGACCTGTGATGTAGCCCTTGTCGTCAATGTTGATCTTCTCGGCGACTGGGGTGGTTGGCAGCCCCGGAATGGTCATCATCTTGCCTGTCAAGGGGACGATGAACCCGGCCCCGGCGGATAGCCTGACCTCTCTGACCGTCAGGGTCCAATCCCTCGGCGCGCCCTTCACCTTGGGGTCATCGGTGATTGACAACTGGGTCTTCGCCATGCATATCGGGAGCTTGTCGTTCCCAGACTTCTCGATGGCCGCGATATCTGCCGGCGCCGTCCCCGTAAAGACAACCCCGGCGGCACCGTAGATCTCCTTGGCGATGACCTCGATCTTCTTCCTGATCGGCAGATTCTGGTCGTACAGAACCTTGAAGTTGGCCTTCTCCTTCTCCAGGGTTTCCAGGACGGCTTTCGCGAGCTCGACTCCGCCCTTCCCACCCTCGGCGAAGACTCGCGAGTGCGCTGAGCGGACGCCCATCTTGTCGCAGTGCTTCTTGCACAGATCAAGTTCCTCCTGGCTGTCTGTCGGGAACCTGTTGAGCGCGACGACCACCGGCACCCCGAACTTCTTCATGTTCTCTATGTGCTTGTCCAGGTTCGCGAACCCCTTCTCGAGATACTGAAGGTTCGGTGTTCCGATCTCGTCCTCGTCCATGCCGCCGTGCATCTTCAGCGCCCGCACGCTCGAGACGAGAACTGTGACATCTGGCTTCAGCCCTCCAATACGGCAGACGATGTCATAGAACTTCTCTCCTCCGAGGTCCGCTGCGAAACCGCCCTCAGTGATGACGTAATCCGCCATCTTGAGCGCGTACTTCGTCGCTATGATCGAGCTGTTCCCGTGAGCGATGTTCGCAAACGGGGCTCCGTGGATGAACGCAGGCTGGCCCTCGAGTGTCTGCACTAGATTCGGCATGATGGCATCTTTGAGGAGCAGGCACATCGATCCGACGCCCTTCAGCTTGTCAGCCGTTATCGGCTCGCTCTTCTGCGTGTACGCCACGACCACCCTCGACAGCCTCTGCCTCAGGTCCGCCATGTCCTTTGACAGAGCGAGGATCGCCATGATCTCTGATGCTACAGTGATGTCAAAACCGCTCTCGTGCGGGACCCCTCCTTCGCTCCTCCCTCCGAGGCCGACGACTATGTTTCTGAGCTCTCTGGCGTTCATGTCCATGACCTTTCGCAGGACGATCCTGGTCGGGTCGATGTTGAGCTGGTTCTTCTTCGTGACATGGTTCTCGACGAGTGCGGAGAGCAGGTTGTGGGCAGTGCCGACGGCGTGGATGTCGCCGGTGAAGTGCAGATCGATGTCCCACATTGGGTACACCTGGGAATACCCACCACCAGTCGCGCCTCCCTTGATCCCGAACGTCGGGCCCAGCGACGGCTCTCTGAGCGAGAGCATGACCTTCTTCCCGAGCACTCCCATGGCCTGGCACAGGCCGATGGAGGTCACGGTCTTGCCCTCGCCCGCTTTCGTCGCGGTGATGGCGGTCACGAAGATCAACTTGCCGTCCTTGTTATTGTCGAACTTCTTCAGGACGTTCAATGGCACTTTCGCCTTGTACTTGCCATAGAACTCTAGGTCCTCCCGAGAGAGGCCGACCTTCTCGGCGATCTTCTCGATGTGTTGCACCTTCGCTTCCTGCGCAATTTCGATGTCGGGCTTCATGGCCATCTGATTGACCTCCTTTTAGGGGGGTATTATGCGCACCTAGTTAGCTTTTTCTAGAATCCGACGAAACCCGCGAATCGGGTCAGAAATAGGTCGCAAATCGTCTCGAGCGTGTCCGCTTCTCGTTTGTGGGGAAAGCCGGTGCGGTGTTCCTAGCTGTCTCAGTGATGCACTCAAGCCATTGCGACGCGGGACGAGCTCTACCTGCAAGCGAATTCCAAGAACTCTTAAGTACGGAATCGACATCCCGTTTCTGGAGGGGTTCAGCATGGTCGCTCAGATCATCAGCGGCGACGAAATCGCGAAGGAGATCCGCAAGGAGATCAAGGCCGAGGTCGACAAGATGAAGGCGAAGGGCATCGAGCCCGGGCTCGCAGTCATCATCGTCGGTGAAGATCCAGCTTCGCAGGTCTACGTCAGGAAGAAGGGAGAGGCCTGCAACGATATGGGCATCTGCTCCGAGACGGTCAGGCTGCCGGCGTCCACGACGGAGTTGGAGCTTCTCAAGCTTGTCGACAAGTACAATCAGGACCCGAAGTTTGACGGCCTGCTTGTGCAGGTCCCGCTCCCCAAGCACATCAACGAGGAGAAGGTCCTCCTGAGGATTGACCCCAGCAAGGACGTTGACGGCTTCCATCCGATGAACGTCGGCAAGATGGTGATTGGCGCGGACTGCTATCTGCCTTGCACCCCCCACGGCGTTCAGGAGCTTCTGATCCGTAGCGGCAACGACCCCGCGGGAAAGCACGTCGTCGTGCTAGGCAGGAGCAACATCGTCGGAAAGCCGGTATCTTGCATCCTGATCCAGAAGGAGAAAGGAGCCGACGCGACCGTGACCATTTGTCATTCGAGGACCAAGAACATACCCGAGCTGACAAGACAGGCCGACATCCTCATCGCCGCAATCGGGAAACCGAAGTTCGTCACCGCCGACATGGTCAAGGAAGGGGTGGTCGTGATCGACGTCGGCGTCAACAGAATCCCGGACGCCACGAAGAAAAGTGGCACAAGGCTTGTCGGGGATGTGGATTTCGATCAGGTCAGCCTGAAGGCGAAGGCCATCACGCCCGTGCCAGGAGGAGTGGGCCCGATGACAATCACGATGCTGATGAAGAACACGGTCCACGCGGCGAAGATCCACCACAACTGGAAGGACTGAGCGCTTCACAACGCCGACAAATCACTTCTCATCATCAATCTCCGACGGGTCGATATCTGTCGAACTGTGTCGAAACTCGTCGCACATGGATAACACGGGCGCGACCGCTCCCCTTGAGCGTGCTAGGAATCGGCATGGTCGCATCGAAAAGCATTATAGCCCCCTCAGGGATGCGGTTCGGCAGAAACCGAACTCGGGGGCTCTTGCGACGAGGCTCACGACGGCCCGCGAACGCAGGTTTTGAGAAGAATGTGTTGTCAAAGTCAGGATGTGAACCAATGGCAGAGAAGAGCACCGAACTCATTCACGGGGAGCTTGTGGTCAAGGACCCCGCGAAACTCAGGCTGAAACCGAATCTCCAGAACTATGAGCAGCTCAGGAAGACTTTCAAGTGGTCTGACGCGGACAAGATGGTCGATTGGTTCCCGGGTGGGAAACTCAACGCTGCGTACAACGCCGTCGACAGGCATGTAAAGGGACCGAGGAAGAACAAGGTCGCGCTCATCTACGATGACGGCGAGGGGCATGCGACGAGACTTACCTTCCAGCAGCTGTACGAGCAGACCAACAAGTTTGCGAACCTGTTGAAGAAGCTAGGAATCAAGAGGCAGGAGAGGGTCTTCTTCTTCCTACAGAGATCCCCCGAACTCTATGTCGGGTTCTTGGGCGCCATAAAGTACGGCGTGATCGCCAGCCCGATGTTCCCGGCGTTCGGCCCTGACGCGATCAAGGACAGGCTGTTGGACAGCGGCGCTGTAGCCCTCATAACAGATGGCGATCTGAAGAAGAGGGTCTACGAGGTGAAGAACCAGCTTCCGGAACTCAAACACATAATTGTGGTCGGCGAGAACGTCAGCTCCGACGAGGTCAGCTGGGACAAGGAGATGGCGACCGCATCGGACAAGTTCGACAGTGTCCCGATGGACCCTGAGGAATTCATGTACATGCTGTACACCTCGGGCACGACCGGCAAGCCTAAAGGCGTCGTACATGCCCACAAGGGCATCGTCGAGGCCCATCTGACGACATACTGGGTCCTCGACGTCCACGAGGAGGACGTATACTGGTGCGGTGCGGACCTTGGATGGGTCACAGGTGTTGTCTATGGCGTGCTCGGACCGTGGTCGAACGGTACCACTCAGGTCGGTCTCGGAGGGAGGTTCGACCCGGACAGGTGGTACAAGACGATCCAGAACTACAAGATCACTATCTGGTACACAGCCCCAACCGCCGTCAGGATGCTGATGGCCAAGGGAGATGACACACCGAGGAAATACGATCTGTCGAGCCTAAGAGCGCTCTACTGCGTTGGCGAGCCGCTGAACCCCGAGGGAGTCAAGTGGGCTCAGGAGGTCTTCGACAACAAGCCGTTCCACGACACCTGGTGGCAGACGGAGACGGGGAGCATACTCATCACGAACTTCCCCGAGATGCCGATCAAGCCGGGCTCGATGGGCAAGCCGCAGCCTGGGATAGAGGCGGCGGTCATCGACGAGAAGGGGACTGTGCTCGCACAGGGCGAGGAGGGCAACCTGGCGATCAGGCCTGGCTGGCCGTCCATGATGAGGCAGATATGGAAGAACCCTGCGAGGTACAACGAGTACTTCAGGAACGGGTGGTACTACACCGGCGACACCGCGCAGATCGACAAGGACGGCTACTTCTGGTATGTGGGTCGCGCGGATGACGTCATCAAGACCGCTGGCGAGCGCGTCGGGCCGTTCGAGGTGGAGAGCGCCCTGATAGAGCACGAGGCCATCGCGGAGGCTGGGGTCATAGGAAAGCCTGACCAGCTCCGGGGCAACATCATCAAGGCGTTCATCGTGCTCGCGCCAGGATACACAGAATCCGACAAGCTAAAGGAGGACATCCAGAAGTTCGTCAAGACCAAGCTCGCGGGGCATGCCTACCCGAGGGAGATCGAGGTCGTGAAGACCCTCCCGAAGACCAGGTCCGGGAAGATAATGAGAAGGCTCCTGAGGGCGAAGGAGCTCGGCCTTCCGATCGGAGACACGTCCACGCTCGAGGACTGACCAAACCAATATCCTTTTCTAGGAGGGGGGCATCCCCCTTCCAACAATTCCATGTTATCGATGTGAGGGGGCGCTAGAGTTGAACGGGCCGGATGCCAGACAGAGGCTGATGGATGGCAACGCCCTGTTCCGCAAGGCGGTAGACCCAGCGCTCCTCGCCAGGCTCAATACGAAGGCCCAGGAGCCGTTTGTTGCGATACTCTCCTGCTCGGATTCGAGGGTCGACCCGAACAGGATCTTCAACCTGTCCATGGGCGACGCGTTCGTCGTGAGGGACGTCGGCAACTGCGCGTCGGACCCGTTCGTGCTCGGAAGCATCGAGTACGCAGTCGAGCACCTTCATGTGCGGATGGTTCTAGTTCTCGGCCACACGGGCTGTGGGGCGATAAGGGCTGCGCTGGACGGGAAGGCTCCGGATGGCCTCGACAAGGTAATGCGCGAGATCGAGCGCGCGAGGGACCGGATACCAGCGGACAGGGCCAAGGACGTTGACGCGATAGCGGAGAGCAACGTGAGGCTTCAGATGAGAGTGATCGAGGACAACAGCCTGCCGATTGCCAGCGCCGTAAACAAAGGGAGCCTTCAGATGGCCGGGGCCATGTACGACCTGGCGACGGGCAGCGTGAGGTTCATCCAATAGCCGGGAGAGGGTAGAATGGGAGGAGCAAGTCAACAGAAACTGCCTAACAGATGGATAAGAGTCGTCGGCGCGCTGCTCATGCAACTCGCGCTGGGCTGCATCTATGCGTGGTCGATATTCAACAAGCCGTTGGCGTATTACCTGGACGAGCCTGCCAAGTCGCCGCAGGTTCTCGGCATTTTTGCCGTGAGCCTAGCTGGCTTCGGCTTGTTTGTAAGTGTTGGAGGCCTATTGCAGGACCGAAGAGGGCCGAGGCAGATTGGCATGCTGGCTGCCGTGATATATGCCGCGGGCTACGTCCTGTCTTCGATGTTCTTCGAGAATCTTGGACTGATGTACGTGAGCTACGCGTTGCTGGGCGCAGGCGTTGGCATCGGCTACAGCTGCCCGCTATCTTGCTGCGTGAAATGGTTCCCCGACAAGAGGGGGCTCATCGCAGGAATTGCGGTCGCTGGCTTCGGCGCTGGGACTTTCATCTTCGCCCAAATCGGCACATTGATTGTCGGCTCATCGCCATACCTCGGCCTTGACGAAGCGTATCTCTACCTGGGGATTATCTTCCTGGCGATGGTGCTCGCTGGCGCGCAGTTGCTTTGCGACCCGCCAACCAACTACTGTCCGGCTGGCTGGACTCCGCCGCAACAGGGTGCGGGCAGCACTGCCAAGAAGCAGTTCAGGACCCGTGAGATGATCCGATCCAAGAGCTATTGGCTCATCTGGGCGATGTTCATTCTGTCGGCGACATGTGGACTCATGATGATTGGAAATGTCTCAAACTTCGCTCAGAACATGGAGAACATCTACGCTAACGCGAATCCAGGTTTCGACTCGGATACTCAAGACGTTCTCGTCACGACCGCGGCGAACGTTGCCCTTATGACGGGCGTTCTGGCACTGTTCAACGGGGCAGGAAGGGTCATCTGGGGATTCATCTCGGACAAGCTCGGGCGGACCAAGTCGATGAAGATGATGTTCCTTACGCAGTCGATCATACTGTTCGGGGCGGCAGCGTTCGTTCTGAGCAAGCCGACTGACCAGACCGCGCAGTTTGTCGGCGTGACGGCGTTCGTCTCGTTGGAAGGGTTCTGCTTCGGAGGCAACTTCGCCCTGTTCCCGCCGATAACTGCCGAATACTTCGGAACGAAGTTCTATGGCTCGAACTATGGAGTGGTCTTCACGGCCTACTCCGTTGGAGGGGTCACTGGCGCGATGATGCCCGCATACATAAAGGGTGGATTCGAATGGGTCTTCATTGGGACAGCGGTAGGATCCCTGTTGGCCTTCATTATCGCCTGGATCACGAGACCTCCAGTGATCTCGCCCAACGAGCAGACACCAGCCGCATGAGACCGACCGAGGGCAGGAAACGCCCTTCAAAACCCTTTCCTTTCTGATACTCCGAGCTGGATAGCGGCGGCGCCCGCGTTATCAATTCTGATTGAAGCCAGACACGCCGCAATCGGGCCATCTGGCGTAGGAGAAAGCTTTTATCGGACACAGCCATAACCCGGGAACACAGGTATTTCTCATGCTCAGGGAGTGCAGGGAGCACGGCTATTTCAGAGCGGAGATCTGCCCCGTCTGCGGCGAGGAGGGGAGGTTCCTAATGAACACCGAGGAACTCGACAGGCTAAGCCGGACGATGGCGGGTGTCCTCAGACACTTCCCGGACAGGTTCGACCTGAAGATGGACAGCCACGGGTTCGTCGACCTCCGCGACTTCGTCAACGCGCTCCAGAGGAAGCAGAAGAGGTACCATTGGCTCAGGCCGCACCACGTTGTCGCGATCATAGAGACGGACAACAAGGGGAGGTACGAGTTCAGGGACGGGAAGATACGGGCGACCTACGCTCACTCGTTCGAGGTCGACCTCGACCTGCCCGCGGGCGGGACCCCGGACAAGCTCTACTACCCAACGACCGTGGAGGAGGTCGACATCGTTCTTGAGACCGGCCTGAAGCCGTCGGACCGAAAGATGGTCCACCTCAGCAGGGGCATCGGCGACGCGGTCAACGCTGGCAGGGTGAGGACTCCCAACCCGGTCATACTGGAGGTCGACGCCCGAGCCGCCTCCCAAGACAGCATAATCATCCAGAAGGCCGGCAAGACGGTCTATCTGACGACCGAGATCCCCCCGAAGTACCTTTCAAGGATCGAGGTTGATCTCTCAGAGTTCCCCGAGGAGAGGCCAAAGAAGCCCGAGGAGAAGCCCCCGGAGCCGGAGGAGACCCCCCCGCCCCAAGAGCTTCCCCCGGAAGAGTGACCGTTTCGTTGTACCATATTCGTTCTGGCACATAAACACTTAATATCCATTGGACGACCTCTGTGCATCTCGCATGTTCGTCCGAGCCGATCAGCTTCTTGTGGAGCAGCTGCAGGACAAGTTCACGTCCCACGCCATCGACTTCCACTGGGAAGGCTTCGATCCTCACCTCGTCTGCTTCGATTCCGGCAGCTCCGAGGTCTCCGAGTTCGACCTGAGCCATGTCAGGTTCTCCGTCAGCAGGAAGAAGACGTGCGTCGGCCTCTTCGACGACAGCGGGGAATACATTCCCTGTCCGAAGACCTCCCCGGTGTCGCGGTTCAACCAATGCCCGGAATGCGCGGGACAGGTCTTCATTCCGTTCCAGGAATGCATCTTTGAGCCAAAATGCGACGGGGAAGTCTGCAACCTCGAATTCTGCCGGCGCGAGCACGTGCTCTACGTTGCCTTCTATGATACACGTATGAAGATAGGCATGAGCTCAACACGGCGGATTGAGCAGAGGCTCATCGAGCAGGGGGCGGACGCGTTCTCCATCATCGGGAAGTGGCCGACGAGGAAGAAGGCGAGGGAGGCCGAGAAGGACATCTCGGACCGGATGAGGATCCCACAATCCCACCGGCAGGAGCTTCTCCTCAAGAGCCTCTCCAGGCCGGTCAATGCGAAGGGGGTCGAGGAGCGGTTCGAGGCCCTTCGGGCTTCTCTCGGCGAGAGATACCAGTTGAACCCTGAATCGCTGAGGTGGCTCGACAAGTATCCGGTCGACCTCCCGCTCCGGGACGCCCCCAGGCTAATCGACCTCTGGGGCTCGCACCGAGGAGACCTCGTGGGGATCAAGGGACGGTGGCTCATCTTCGAGTCCGAGGGGCTCAAGGCACTCAACCTGCACGACCTTCCCGCCAGGCATCTGGCCAGGCGGCTGCCCTGAACCTGCTCAGCGAGCCAAAGCAAGAAATATCCTCCAAACCTTCTGGCGCTGCGCGGAGCTGGTTCGTAC
>Ga0153916_10003084_pt1 | contig 12295 bp, 7 predicted proteins | sample Opewatmetagenome_FD_109642 | JGI IMG/M metagenome (GOLD analysis project Ga0153916, IMG submission 109642) | Freshwater wetland microbial communities from Ohio, USA - Open water 3 Core 3 Depth 4 metaG | ecosystem: Environmental > Aquatic > Freshwater > Wetlands | place: USA: Ohio, Lake Erie, Old...
CAGCCAGCGGCCATCGACGCCATCAAGCGAATCTGCGACGCACGCGGCTTGCCTCTCATCGAGGATTGTGCCCAGTCGCATTTCGCCACGTTCGGCGGCAGATATACTGGGACGTTTGGCCTTGCTGGGACTTTCAGTTTCTACCCCGGGAAAAACCTGGGCGCCTATGGGGATGCCGGGGCTCTTATCACAAACGATGATGATTTCGCGAGAAAATCCCGGCTATTCGCCAACCACGGTTCCCTCCAGAAACATATCCATGAAATCGAAGGCATCAATAGTCGTCTTGACGCCATCCAGGCCGTGGTCCTGTCTATCAAGCTGAACCATATCGATGATTGGAATAAGGCCCGGCATGCGCACGGATTGAATTACAACTCCCTGTTATCGAGCGTTCCCGCCGTGAAATGTCCCAAGCTCCGTGACAATGCCTTCCACATTTTCCATGTCTACTCACTCCGCACGCACCGGCGCGATGATCTCGCCAACCAGCTCAAAGCTAAGGGCATTTCCACGGGGATTCATTACCCGACGGCCTTGCCTTTTATGCCTGCCTATAGCTATCTAAAACACAGGCCTGCGGATTTTCCAGTCGCTCACGAATGCCAGGGCGAGATTCTCTCCCTTCCAATGTATCCAGAGCTGTCAGACGGACAGATCGAATATGTGGCTCAAACCATCAAGGAGTTTTACGCGAAGTAATAAATCAGCGAATCCCGCCGGCTTTTCGCCAAGAAGCCCGCGGGGATTCAAGAGGGAGAGAGTTTTATAGGGAGCGGGCAAACATGATCAACATCGGAGTTATCGGCTACGGGTACTGGGGACCCAACGTGGCCAGGAATTTTCATTCCTGCCAGGGGGTCAGGCTGACATCGGTCAGCGACATCTCGGAAAAACGCCTCAAACTGGCTGAAACCCACTATCCTTTTATCAAGGGGTATAAGGACCACGCAGATTTGATCTGTTCTAAAGACGTTGACGTCGTCGCTGTTGTCACGCCGGTTTTCTCACATTACGAACTGGCAAAAAAAGCCCTCGAAAACGGCAAACATGTTTTCGTCGAAAAGCCCTTCACGGCCACCCGGGCCCAGGCGGAAAACCTGATCGAAATTGCCACCCAAAAACGGCTAAAAATCATGGTCGACCACACGTTCCTGTTCACGGGCGCCGTGAACAAGATCAAGCAGGTCATCGACTCCGGGGAGCTCGGGAGGCTTCTGTTTTACGACTCCGTGCGCGTTAACCTGGGGCTTTTCCAGCACGACGTCAATGTCATCTGGGATCTGGCCCCCCACGACCTCTCTATTATGAACTATCTCATCAAGGCCAAGCCCATCGCGGTTTCCGCCCACGGGTCCATTCATTTCAATAAACTCGAGGACGTCGCTTATGTCTCGATCGAATTCGAGACCAATGGTTTCATCGCCCATTTCCACGTCAACTGGCTGAGCCCCGTGAAGATCCGGAGGACCTTGATCAGCGGCGACAAGAAGATGCTGGTCTGGGACGACCTCTCTTCGGACGAAAAGATCAAAATCTACGACAGAGGAGTCGAGTTCAAGAGTATGAATGGTGCTACGAAGAACGGGATCCACGATCTCTTGGTCAGCTATCGTTCCGGAGACATGTACGTGCCGAAAATCGACAACACCGAGGCCCTGCGTGCCGAGGTCGAATATTTCGTTCGGTGCCTCGAGAAGAATGAGGAGCCTTTCAATAACGGCCAGACCGGCCTCCAGGTCGTCCGGCTACTGGAAGCCGCCGACCGGTCGATCAAGAACAGCGGCCGAAGAATCGAACTCTAAAGGAGACTCCCCGTGGACTACTGTCGCATTGCGCCCGATGTCAAGCTGGGCAAGGACGTCAAGATTTTCGCGTTCGTCAACCTCTATGGCTGTACCATTGGAGACAACACCAAGGTCGGAACGTTTGTTGAAATCCAGAAAGGCGCCGTCATCGGTAAGAACTGCAAGATTTCGTCGCACACTTTCATCTGCGAAGGGGTGACGATCGAAGACGATGTCTTTATCAGCCACAACGTGACGTTTATTAACGACCTGTACCCCCGCTCAACGACGGCCAGCGGTAAGCTGCAGACGGAGGCGGACTGGAAGGTTATTCCGACTTTCATTCGTAAAGGGGCGTCCGTCGGGTCGAGCGCAACAATCTTGGCAGGCGTCACCGTGGGCGAAGGCGCAATTGTCGGGGCTGGGGCGGTTGTTACCAAGGATGTCCCGCCCTGGACCATAGTTGCGGGGAATCCCGCCAAGATCTTGAGGCCTATTGACCGGAAAAAGAAATAATGTTAGCCTAAACGGGCTCAGCTCAAGGCGAACTTAGAGGGGAATAAATGCTGAAGGAAAAGGAAGCGGCTGTCAGGACTTCCCTCATCTTGATCGATGGGCTATTCGTTTCGCTAGCCTACCTCATTTCATTTGTTCTGAGGAAGCATATAGGGTTTGAGTTTTCGAATTCCGGGCTCCCATCCTTTTCGCAGCTGGCAGCCGACCACAATCTCACCCTCCACCAATATCTCGGATTCCTTGTCGTGGCGGCGCCGCTATGGTGCTGGATGCTTTACACGAACGGGATGTACCGTTCCATACGGGTCCTCGCCTACTTCCGGATCTTCTGGATCGTCTGCAAAGCCGCCTTTATGACCTCCCTGGGCTTTGGGGCGTTCCTATTCTTAGTAAAGGCAACTGCCGTTAGCCGCCTCTTTTTCTTCTTGTTCGCCGGAACAAGTTTCATCCTGATCCTGGCCGAGAAGACGGCCATTTATTTGGCGGTGCATTATGTCCGCAGAAGAGGCCGCAATTACCGGAGGCTCCTCATCGTGGGAACGGGACGTAGAGCCGCAGGGTTCATTCGCAAGATTAAAGGCCACCCCGAATGGGGCTTTCAGATTCTGGGTGCGATCGACGACGAACCCGGGAGAGACATCAAAAAAGTGGACGGGGTGGATATCATCGGCACGCTCGACGACATTCCCAAGATCCTCCATAACGATGCGGTCGATGAGATCGTGTTTGTGGTCCCCAGGTCTCGCCTGAGCCATGTCGAGGGAGCGCTTCATGATTGCGAAACTGAGGGAGTCGTGACGACCGTCACCGTCGATCTCTTCGACATGCAGATTGCCAAATCTGCCGTCTCAGAGATAGACGGGCTTCCACTCCTTCGCTTCCATACGACAAAGATCAACGAGGGGCAGCTCCTGGTCAAGCGCTTCATTGATATCGTCATTTCCGGTCTGGTCATCGTGCTCCTGGGACCCCTTTTGGCCTTGATCGCAATGCTCATTAAACTGACCTCGCCGGGCCCGGTCTTTTTCAAACAGCAGCGCCTAGGTCTTCACGGGAGGAAGTTCACGCTATATAAATTCCGGACGATGCGCCAGGGCGGCCACGATGTCCTCTCCAAGGTCAACGATGTGGCCGAAATGGACACACCTGAATTCCGAGACAAGAAGACGCAGTGGATCACGCCGCTCGGCCGGATCATGAGAAAATTCAGTCTTGACGAGCTGCCCCAGTTTTTCAATGTACTCATCGGCCACATGAGCCTCATCGGGCCCCGGCCCACGGTGCCTGATGAAGTCGAAAAATACAAGGCGTGGCAGAGACGACGGTTCTCGATGAAGCCGGGGATCACGTGTTTGTGGCAGGTCAACGGAAGGAACAACATCGGATTCGAAGATTGGATGAAACTCGATCTTGAGTACCTAGACAATTGGTCATTGTGGCTCGATATCAAGATCATGATCAAGACGGTCCCGGTCGTTCTTTTTGGGATAGGCGCCTATTGATATGATCTCGCCGGCGGCCGGGCCACGCCTCGGACGTATGGAAACCGAGAGATGAAGTCTAAAAGAGTCGTCTACCCCGCGTGTCCTGTCGTTCTTTTTCTCCTTTGCTTCTTTCTCCTCGCACCTCAATGCGCCCGCGGATGGGGCAACACCTGGATGGGGGCGAGCCTCGAACGAACTGTCAATTCGGCTCGATGGAAGGCCGGCCTGCTGAAATACAGCGCGGCCCTCAGCCTCAACAACGCTGGTTACGACTCAGACATCTATTTCGGGAACACGGCCACCCGGATCCCCGACTACACAGTGAACGCGGGTATCCCCTTCCGTCTTTTCCTACCTATAAAAAAGAAAATCATTTTGGACGTATCCGGGAATCCCCAGTACGTGTTTTACTTCAAAACCAAGAATGAGCGGACCCTGAACAACGATTTCAGGGGAAACGTCCACTTTGCCCTCGGCCGCGTCTATTTCCAGGCAGGCGGAGGGTTAGCTAACGTCAGGGAGCGCATGAGTCCGGAATTGACGCTCAACATTAGGAAGAAAAAAAATGACTTGAACGCTCTTGTGCTTTGGCAGATTTCGCAAGGGGAATCCCTTGCCCTTCAGTATCAGACATCCATGTATACTTATGATAACCCGGTGGACAGCGGCTATAACATCAGCGAGAACCTCAACCGCAGGGAGGACTTTCTCAATTTCACGGCCTATCTCCAGCAAATCTCGAAGAGAAGATTCTTTTTGGACGTGGAATATGGAGCCTATGTCTTCAAGGAAGCCATATCGAGCTTCAAGGATTCCCGGAGCTACGGGCTTTATGGCGGCGTCGAATTCCTGTCAACGTCGGAGGGCCGGAGACAGACCCGAGGAGTCCAGGGAGAAATCAAGCTGGGTTACAGGTATTTCGACATTCTCGATCCGCAGAGAAGAGACTATTCGGGCCTGGTCGGGAATACGTCCGTCAGCATCGTGCTCATGAAATTGACCTCGGTGCAGGGCTTCTTTGCCAGGGATGTTCGATTCTCCGTGTTTCGCTCCCTCACCTATTATCTCATTACGAGCTACGGAGGAGGCCTGTCGCGTTCCCTCACGAGGAAGTCCCGGCTGGAATACGGCCTGTCTTTCAGCCGCGGAGTTTACCCTTCGGATGAGACAATCGATGGAATCCTTCCGCAGGACCGGCTCATCCGCTATACTGGCCATTCCCTGAGGGCTATTTTCCAATTGCGACGGGACCTCGAGTTCGGCTTGATGGCTGGCCTGGAGGACAGGAAGGGGAACGCCATTCTTCCCGGGCGCAATCGCTATTTTGTCGGACTTGGCTTAACGTATGGGGTTTCGCCCAGTGGCGTTCCCATGCTGGCAAATCCTTTTTTTAGGTGATGCCAATGCAACGGCTGGACACGGAATTTGGCATGTTCTATAATTAGGACGAAAAATATGAATAAGGCAATAATCGCATTATCGGGGAGCAATATGGCGAGACCGAAGAGGATGATGATGGCGTTCCCCCTAGTGTGTTTTATGGCGGCAATCTTCCCCTTGTGCCTTGCCGCTTCCCTGCAACTGGAAATACTCCCGGTAATCGACTATAAGATCGGCGCAAAAGACGTGCTGCAGATCACGGTTTTTGAGCTTCCCGAACTCAATCAGACGGTTCGCGTTTCCGAGGACGGCTCCGTCAGCCTTTCCTTACTCGGCAAAGTGGACGTTGCTGGACTGACCGCCCAGGGACTGGAAAAAAAGCTTGCCTCTATTCTGGACCAAAAGTACACCAAGAACGCCCATGTTACAGTTTTCATCAAGGAATTTCAGAAGGTTGCGGTCCTCGGGGCCGTCGGGAAGCCCGGGATGTATGAGCTCGTGGGGCCCACATCGCTCCTTCAGATCATCGCGCAGGCCGGGGGGCTTTCAGCCCAAGCCATGAGCGAGCTCTACGTCTATAGGGAAGGCACGGATGGCCAAAGGAGCAAGATCACGATCAAGCTGGACGACCTGATGGTCCACGGAAACCAGGACTTTAACATCGACCTGCAGCCGAAAGACCAGATTATCATTCCCATCGATCAGATGCAGAACGTTTTTGTGTACGGAGAAGTCAAAACGCCGGGTGTCGTTCAATTCCTCAGTTCAAAAGGTATCACCCTGGTGCAAGCCATAGCCCAGGCGGGGGGAACGACGGAATACGCCAAGAAGTCGGGTGTGATGATCAAGAGGAGAGATAAGAGAACCGGCAAGGAGTTAAAGATCCGCGCCAACCTCAAGTACATAGAAAACGGCAGATTTACGGATATCACACTCGAAGAAGGGGACGTTGTCATCGTCCCCTAGGCCAGAGGGATTTCTTGAAGGGAATGCAATGACCGAACTCAGCGGCGAAACAAATACCGGGCTTCTGACACAAATTCAGCATTATTGGCGTGTTATCCTCAAGTGGAAATGGACCGTGCTGACCCTCTTTTTTACGGCCGTCACTGCGGCAACCGTTTTTAGCTTCGTCGTGCCGCCAGTCTACACAGCGAAGGGCAGCATATGGATTGAAGATGAACCCAAGATCCTCCCTTTTGAGGAAGTCCAATCTTTTGGCGCCGGCACGAATGTCCAGAGCCAATCACAATTGCTCCAGAGCCGGACATTGGCTGCCGAGACAATTGAGAAGCTTAAACTCACCGAAAACGCTGATTTCGCGGGGAAGCCGGCTAAGGGAGGGAAACCGGTCGATCCTTCGGATCCCGTCCTCAGGGAACTGCTTATCGAAAGTTTTTTGAGAAATATCTCCGTTACTCCCGTCGGAGGGACGCGGCTGGTGGATGTTCAGTTCAGCAACCGCAATCCCAGGCTGGCCATGGAGATATTGAACGCTCTTTTCGACGGCTACATCAATTTGATCGTCCAAAAGAGATTCTCTACATCAGAACAGGCCACCAAATTCCTAAATGGCCAAATCGCATCGCTCCGGTCCGAGATCGAAGAGGCCGAAACCAAGCTGAACAACTATGGATCGGAGAAAGATATCCTCCCGTTGACCGTGGCAGAAGCCCCGACTGTTACGAGGCTTGCGGAGGTTAATAAGGCCCTGACGGCCGCTACGATCGAAAAGATTAATAAGCTTAATTACTATAACCAGCTCAAGTCCGCCCCTCTCGGAGAGCTCCCTGAACTTCCAAACGACACCCTGATCCAGAGATTGCGCGAGCAATATCTGACGCTCAGCCGCGAGTATGCCAAAAGGCTGGCGATAGTCCGGCCCGAATACCCGGAGATGCAACGTTTAAAATCCGAACTCGACGCTGCCACGGAGTCCCTCCAAAGGGAAACACAAAATCTTATCCGCGCGGCCTACGCGGATTATCAGGCAGCCTTACAGAAAGAGCAGTCCCTCCAACGGCTTCTTGAAGACCAAAAGAAGGAGGCCTACAAGGCCAACAGCAACTCAGTCATCTACAACAGCCTACGGATAGAACTCGAAAACAGGAAAACTCTGCTCGAGGCACTCTCCAAGAGGCGGAGCGAGACTGACGTGTCCTCCGGACTCAAAGGACTGGAAGCCCTAAATGTCTGGATCGTTGACAGGGCGGCGTTTCCCCTTAAGCCCACATTCCCTAATAAAAAAAAGAACGTTCTCATCGGCTTGATCCTTGGCCTTGGCGGGGGGATCGGGCTGGCCCTATTTATCGAATATCTTAATAACGCCGTGAAAACGTCTAGGGACGTAACGATTTCCACGGGCCTCCCCACTCTGGGCGTCATCCCGGCTTTTGAAATCGAAGCGAGACCGAAAGGACCGCGTGCTGAGTTTTCACGGCTCGCGAATATTCTGTGGAGAAAAAGCAAGGTCTCTGCTAGACCGCCCTCCAGGCGGAAGGGTGATAACAATATTTTGGTGTCGAATGCCCGCCGCGAGAGCCAGCCCGAGGGCGATCCGAACCGGAGCAAGATCGAGCTCATCGCTTCCAAAGAGCCCAACTCGATCCAGGCGGAAAGCTATCGTTCGATCCGCACAACGCTTCTCGTTTCTTCCCCGCCTGGCAAGATCAAGGCTCTCCTCATCACGAGTCCCTTGTCCAGAGAGGGCAAGTCGGTAACGGTCTCCAACTTGGGCATAACGCTCGCCCAGGCAGGCAAGCGGGTTGTTATCATCGACGCCGATCTTAGAAAGCCCAAGCAGAACAGGATTTTCGGCCTTAATAGCGGCTGGGGCCTGACGCATTTCGTGAGTTCTTATGTCGAGGCGGCGGACCTCGTGAGGCAGACCCAGTTCCCGAACCTCTTCCTCATCAACAGCGGTCCCATCCCCGCGAATCCCATCGAACTCCTCACCTCTGAGAAGATGGACGCTTTCATCGCCTTCCTCAAGAGGAGTTTTGATTATATCCTCTTGGACGCCCCTCCCCTCCTTGCGGTTTCTGATGCCCTTGCCATGGGCCCCCTGATCGACGGGGTGATCCTTGTCACGCGCGGAGGGCAAACCCCGTTATCGGCCCTAAAACAGGCCAAGCAGAAACTCGACGCGCACAAGCTGAAGTGCCTCGGCGTGATACTGAACGGCGTCAACCTGCTCGAGCAGGACGGCTATTACGCCAAGGAGTATTACCAGTATTCAAAATCAGAATAAACTTATGTTCTCGATCCCTTCCTAGCCTGTTCCCCACCATGTGGCGCTAGGGCTCTCTTATCCTGCCCTATCCACCCCCCTCCCTTGCCTAAACAATAAACCGGCAGGGGGTTAGCAAGACAGAACTGGGCTGCACGCCAAAAATTACTAGAATGCCGACTAATTTTTCTTGTCCGCGGCGGCGGGTGCCACGCCGTCCACCGACACCTTCGCCTCGTCCCAGCTGGAGAGGCCGCGCGCATTGACGGCCTTAACGCGGACCGTCCACTTCTCCCCTGACCCAGGCTTCAGGTCCTTTATCAGCACCTGCGGCTCCTTGACCTTTCTGCTGAAGCTCTCCGCCTTTCCCTCTGGCCCCCACGTCACTAGATAGTAGGATATTCTTTTCTCGGGGTTCAGAGTCCAGGTCAATTCCTCTCGATCCGCTCCCGCCTTGACAACCTTCAGGCCCTTAACCGTCGATGGGCTCGACGCTAATAGCATTACCGCCGCGATATTAAGCCTAGCCACTTCGGTGACAAGCTGGTGGTTCACGGTCTCGAGAAGGTCACTCGGTTGGTGATAGTAGGGGCTCCCCAAAAGTGGATAAGAGCCCAGCCCGCCCATGATATCCCCCCATGTCTCGTACAGCGGCACGGCGTCCGTGGACTTTACGTAGTGAGTGTCGTAGGTGATGAGCCTCGTGAACCCCAGGGCCGCGGCATGCTCGGCATCCCTGATCCCGGCATTGGAGTAGCGGATCGTGTCGTCAAAACGGTTGTCGTTCATCCAGCCGACAACGTCGTTGTTCAGGCCAGCTATGACTTTGAGGTCCTTCTCCTTGCCCAGGCGGGCAAATTCCCGGCTTCCCCAGAGGCCCGACTCTTCGCCCGTGAAGGCAGCAAAGATAACGCTCGACGGCAGAGGCTTCGCGGCCAGGACCCTGGCCGTCTCGAGGAGAGCCGCTATGGCCGACGAATCGTCGTCCGCACCGGGACCCTGAGTGACCGAGTCATAGTGTGCGCTCAGAACGTAGAAGAGGTCGGGATTTTCCGTTCCCTTGAGGACCGCAACGACGTTGGCCGTCTTCATCGCCCGGTTGGGCAGCCACTGATATTCCGGCTTATAGCCGAAGGACTCGAAAGTCTTGAAGATGTATTCGGCCGCCTTCTGGTTTCCGGGCCGGCTGACTTGCTTGGAATCGAAATTGAAGAGCGCCTGCTCAAACCCATATATCCGGGTTGTCGAGACCTTGGACGTTACGGCCCGAACCTCGGCGGCAAGCGGCCTGAATATTGCTTCGCTCTTGGCCCGGAGCTTTTGTTCCGTGGCCAGGTTCCCTTTAAGCCGGGCCAGGAGCGCCTCCAGGCTGATCTTCTTGTCCAGGTCGAGGAGATAGACGCCTCGCTCGTTGACCATCGTATCCCCATCCCTCCGGGCACAAATTAGAATCTGCCGGCCCGAAGGGTTTGGCGCCCATTCGTATTCCATGGAGAGCGTCCGGACGGTATTGTTGTGAAAGAGCCGGGTCGCGGTCAGGGTTTCGATGTCGTAAAGATAGGCGCGGCTGTGGCGCGATTCACCCTTGATCGCCAAGACGAGGCTCGGCGATAGGAATCGCGGAGCTCGATCGTTCTCGATCTCCCGGCTCAGCCGAACTTCGTTCTTGCCGTCGGCGCCGACTACGAAGATCTCGGTGTTTCGGGTCCAAGTCATCTCGAAGGTGATATTCGAGCCATCAGGTGAGAAGGCAGCCGAGTTGATCGATTCGGGGATCTTCTTAATGACCATCGGGCTCCGGGCCCCGTCGAGTTTCAGGATGCTGAGGGTATTGTCCGAACCATCACGTCCGACAAAGACAATGGCTGCGCCGTCTGCAGAAATTGAGCAGAATGCGCCGTCGAACTCCTTCGTCGTGCCATCGGCGAGGTTCAGGACTGCAAAGCGCCTGGACTGCCCGGCCCCGGCGCGCAGCGGCCTCGACGGAATAGCCGGCTGCCCGGTCTGGCCCGCAACCCCCGTGGCCCGTCCCCATTGACCCAAGCTGGAGGCCTGCCTGGGCTGTACAGGGTTACCACTTATCGAAGCTTGGCCCTGGTTGCTCGCCGCTGCGAGAGTTTGCCCTGTCTGACTTGTCCCCAACTGAAGTTGATCAGATTGGCCAGGTGGATCGGAATTCCTCACGGGCTGGGGCCCCATGGCAGGCCGCGGAAAGAGCGGACGGGCTGTTATGCTATAGATTATGTATTTCCCGCCGTGTGCAACTATGGGGGCCACTTTGAATCCTGGGCCCGACGTCAAAGGCCGAGGTACGTCTCCCGGTAACCCGGCCGCGGCCGGGATTCTGTAGATATCACTCGAGGCCGCCTCCGATTTCTTTGCGCCAACGAAATAGAGCTCGCGGCCGGAGGCGCTAAATACCAGTTCCCCTTTGAGAAGTCCTCCATCGAGCAGCACGGTCTCCACGCCCGAAGGGATATCCCTAAGGACAATCTGGCTTGCCTTGGCCTCGAGGAAGCCAAGACGGCTCCTGAGGGTCATGGTGGCCGTGTAGTCGCCCGAGGGCGCCGATTCCGCAACTGTAAGGTCCTTCCGTAGCTCTTCCTTCTCAGGAGTGTCTTGGAGCCGGAGGAATGCTAGGGAGTTTCCGGACGGCGAAAAAACGGCGTTCGTGCCGGTTAATTTAGCAAGCGGCTTGAATCCGTTTCCGGCGTTGAGCAAATGGATGACCTGTTTGGGGCGCGCACCCGTTTCGTAGGACGCCAGCCGGCCGTCGGGCGAAAAGCGGAGGTTCCGGCCGTCAGGAGCGATGGTCGTGACATCATAGAGTTCACCGGTCAGCAGTGCGATGCGGTCGAAATAGAGTTCGGCATTGGGTCCTCTGAGAACAGCGTCGAATCCCTGGAGGGCTCGAACATAATCGCCAGTGTCCCAAGCCTCATAGGCCTTTTCGTAAGGGGACTCGGACGGGGGGCGGTCGGCCGCGAGAACTGCCGCGAAAACCAAAGTTAGCGCCACAGGTAAAGCAACGGCGCTCAGGCTTTTGAGGAAGGGGCTTTTCAACATGGCCAGACCTCGCGCAAAAAATACACTGAATCCGCTTATATAGAATCGGGGAGGCAAAGTCAATGCAACTGCGCACTGCTTGGCTTTGCACTTTCTTATCGGAATGTTCAAATCCGCAAAAGAGGGGCCGGGACGCCAATCCGCAGCAATCTTGGCGTACCTACTAAGTTCCCTGCATAGGTTAGAGGGATAGCGGTCCACGGCACTGCCCGTCTCGCGGGTTCCTGTGATTTTGACCAATTGCCCGTGTTTCAACGTTCGTGGTGTTACCGATCAGCTGGCTAGCCAGAATTGGCTGGAAATGCCCATCGGAATCCTCTCTTGAGGTGACCATGAGAGCTGGGGCTTGGGCGACTCAACAGAACGAGGAAATGGTTTGGATCAGGCGGCTTTATCCCCGAAAGCCGGAGTAGAGATGAATGGAGGCGAACACGATGACAAAATATTCAGGCTATCGCTATAAAGCCAAGGCATTAAGGGCATGCTTGTTTCTTTTTTCCCTCTACTTTCTTGTTTTGCCGATCCAGACGATGGCCCAGTCCGGATCGATGAGTCTCTCTCAGCTCCTGTCCAAGCGAATAAGCCGGGTCCAGGCATCCTTCACGTGTAGCCCCACCTATCCGACGGCCGGGCAGGAGGTGCAATTTACGGACACCTCCAGGAATGGCCCGACGTCCTGGCAGTGGCACTTCGGGGACGGGACGACGAGCACCGCCCAGAACCCCAGCCATGCGTTCAGGGTTCCGGGGTTTTATAAGGTGAGCCTGACCGCCGGCAACAGCGCCGGCTCCAGGACAAGGTCCAGGACGATCACTGTGATGCCCTCGGCCGGC
>Ga0153916_10003085_pt1 | contig 12295 bp, 8 predicted proteins | sample Opewatmetagenome_FD_109642 | JGI IMG/M metagenome (GOLD analysis project Ga0153916, IMG submission 109642) | Freshwater wetland microbial communities from Ohio, USA - Open water 3 Core 3 Depth 4 metaG | ecosystem: Environmental > Aquatic > Freshwater > Wetlands | place: USA: Ohio, Lake Erie, Old...
ACGCGGAGGGGGGAATCGACGATCGCCCGCCGCAGCGCGGCCACCTCGGCGTGCGGCGTGGTGACCGGTGCGGCGGCGGCCCTGGCGGCGGTCCAGCGACTCGCCGCCGCGATACCGACCGCTCCCCCCACCGCCCCGAGAAACTTTCGCCGCGTGAAGCCGCTGCTGGTTTGCATGCTGATGGCTGAAAGCTGAAAGCCGGCAGCTCGACGTCTACTTCTTGGGACGCGGTGCCGGGACTCCATGAAGCATCCCCTCGACGCTGAGATCCTCGTCGACGTCGGGCCAGTGGACTCCATAGCCGTCGCCGATAATCTCGAAGTTCTCTCTTTGCGCCCGTGTCGCCTCGCTCAACCGCCAAGACCATGCCAGCGGAACGCTCACGACGCGTCCGTCCACCAGGCTGAACGTGATGAAGTCGTCGGTCACCAATACCTCTTTGACCCGACTGTCGGTGCTAACCGCAATGCTCATGCCATGCCTCCTGAATTCTCCGATGATTCGCGTGGATTAGATTTCGTATCTGATTCAGCTCCTGTGCAGAGAAGCCGTGATTCTGGGCCAGCGCAACAGGCTCAATCCAGTACTTGCAGACCATCCGCTCCCTCCGCACGTGAACGTGCGGCGCTTCGTTGCAGTCGAAGCTGCAAAAGTAGAACCGGTAAGGACCGGAAATGCCTTGGATCCGAGGCATACGCTCTACCACATGCTGACAGCTGAAAGGTGAAAGCCGACTGCCTTCCGGGACACGCTCTCCCATGATGATACCACAGCCGGCCGGTGTCGCGTACAGTCGCGCTCCGCTCGATCGGCGAGCGATCGGAGTGCCGCCGAGCCGTCTCCTGTAGACCGTCCGGGGGGGCTTTATAGCGTGGCCTTCGAGAATGCCTGGGCTCACCGGGCGGAGATCGAAAGAAGCCAAGCGACGTCGAGAGTCTCAAATCCTTTCAGGGCTTGCTGATGCGTTTGGCCCTTTCTTTCCGCGTGCCGGTCAGGTCTTCGACGAATTCGTCAAGCATGTAGACTTCGACGCGGGCATTGAGCACCAGCGGCTGGTCGCTGATCGTGAAGGGCTCGTGGACGCCGGCTTGGGAGAGGCGGATCCGCTCGGGCTCGATCCCCTCCTGCTCGAGATACTTCATCGTGGCCAGGCTGCGGGCGTAACAGAGGATCCAGGCGTCCTGGAAGGCGCTCACCGGACCCCGCGCGGCATGGCCCCGAAGCTCGACCTTGTTCCGCTTCCCGCGAAGGTCCGGCACGAGGCGACTCAGCTCTTCCTTGGCGGCGTCGGACAAATCGGCCGAATCCCCGGCGAACCGGATCACCGTTCCACGCATTTTCTTGTTGCCATCGTGCAGCGCGAGCGATTCCGCTTTGGGTGTTTTGCGGGCTTCGAGGCTTCCTTTGGCGTGCGGCTCGGAATCGCGCGCCGGAACGACGGGCGGGATGGTCGGCAGGCCGAGGTGGAGAGCTTTCGGAGTCGGCGGGGGGGCGAGCGGAGGCGGGTCCTTCGGGGGGCCAGCCCTCAGATCCGCGGCCTTCGACGACGATCGGTACGGCTCGTTGAAGTAGTGGGCGACCGCCTGCTTGACTTCCTTGCTCTGGGCCAGGATCCACATCACGAGGAAGAAGGCCATCATCGCCGTGACGAAATCGGCGTACGCCACCTTCCATGCACCGCCGCCTTTGCCTGCCATCGTCGACCACCCTTTCGGTCTCGTAGCGAGCCCGCCCGCATCCGTGCCCTCTCACGCCGAGGGCTTCTCCGCCGCCTCGAACAACTCGTCGAGCTCTTCCCGGCTCAGCCGCACTTCAGTCGCCATCGTGCGGCGCGCCTGTTCGATGGCAAGCTTCGGAGAGACTCCATCGCCAAACCCCCGGATGATCACGGCGATCGTGCGGAAGTAGCCCAGTTCGGCTTCTCCCAGAAACTCCATCCTCACGACCAGGGGGGCGAGAAAGCCGTACGACAGCAGGATGCCGAGGAACGTCCCCACCAGCGCCGCCCCGACCTTCTCCCCGATTTCCTCGACCGGCCCGTCGATGGCCGCCATCGTCACCACGATCCCCAGCACGGCCGCCACGATGCCGAAGCCCGGCAAAGCGTCGGCGGTCTTCGACAATACGTTCAGCGGGGGATGATGCCCGGCCTCGATCACCCGGAGCTCGCTCTCCAACATCCCGGGCAGTTGCTCCGGCTTCACGGTTCCTTCCAGAACGGGCGTCAGGCCCCCGCAGATGAACTGCATGACGTGGTGGTTCTTGGCAATGCCCGGGTAGTTGAGGAAGATCTGGCTCTCATGAGGATTGCAGACGTGGGGCTCCAGGGCAAGCATGCCATCGCGGCGAGCTATCCGAAGCAGTTCGTAGGACACGTTGAAAAGGTCTAGGTACGCCTGCTTCCTGTAGGGTGATCCTTTGATGCTCTGAAGAATACCGCGAACCACGTCGAGGAGGACCTTCTTGGGCGACATCACGAGCAACGCGCCCAAGGACGCTCCGGCGATGGTCACAAATTCCGAAGGCTGGATCAGGGCGCCCACGTGGCCGCCCGCCAACGTGAATCCGGTCAGCACGGCCCCCAGGACGACCACGAATCCAACGAGAACCAGCATATCCGTCCCTTGAAGTCCAAGTCGCTTGCGGCGCAGAACTGCGCGTTCCCGACCCAACGGCCTCGACTTGCCGAGGCGCGGTCCGCTGCCAGGGGAATATAGCATGCCGATCCCCGGACGGGCGACGAGGATGCGACGGCGATCCGGCGCGTATCAAGGATGCCGATGGAATCGATTTTGCCGCCTGGTTCCCCCGCTTCAAGCACGAGGGAAACCGTGCCATCCGGTCGGCGGTGTCGCCCGGTTGCATGAGGTATGGTTCCCTAGCCGGTTGCACGGCTCGAAGTGCGCTGCGGTGGATGGAGGGGACTTGGGCTGCGCGGTATGAGCATGTTGCAGCTTGCCCATCCGGGCTTCTACTTCTTCCTTGGTGGTCTGAGCCTCGTCGTGATGGCGGGGATCGCGCACGGGCTGCGCGGGCGGGGGGACGAAGGGCTTCCCTGGTCGTGGCTGTCGCTGTTCGGCCTGAGCCGCGGGCTGCACGAATCGGTCTCCATCCTGGCCCCGAGCCTTTCCGACCCGCTGGCGTGCCAGGCGCTTCGTCCGATCCTGATGGCCGTCTCGCTGGTGGCGCTCGTCGAATTCGGTCGGCGAGGATTCCGCCGGGAGGGACGCCGAACGCTGCGAGGCTGGCTGTACCTGCCGCTGCTGGCGCTGGCCGCACTCGGCGGCGCGTCGGGGGGATTGTCTGGCCTTCAAAGCGCGGGCGAGTACGTCTTCGGGTTGCCGGGTGGGGTGCTGGCCGGATTGACTCTCCTGCGGGCGCCGCGGGGGTGCGGCCGTTGGGATCGAGCGGGTCTGGTGCTGGCCGCCCTGTCGCTGATGGCCTACACGCCGGCTCGCGCTCTACCCGCACCGGCGATCGGGGCGATTCTTGCCACGGCGGCGATGGCGGGCCTCTGGCTCTATCATCGCAGTCTCCGGTCGCCGGCGGCGCGGCCCGGCCTCCTCCGGCAAAGTGCTCTCCCCGTGCTCTTCGCCTTGTTGGCCGCGATCGGCGGGATGGGAACCCGCTGGCTCGAAACCTGCGCCCAAGCGGAGTCCGAGCAGACCGTGCTCGCCGGCGTCGAGGCCGCTGCGGATCGTGCGGGCGAAGTCGCTGTGGCGGAGATCGAGCCCCGCCCCGCAACCGGGGGCGGCATCACCCTACAGCATAACCCGGCCGGCTTTTCCGCGCTTGTCGCCGTCGTCCTCGTAACGGCCTTCCTGATGGCCGTCGCTGCGATCGCCTATAGGATGTGAGGTTGCCGAGCAGGAACAGAAAGGGGTAAACCTATGACCAAGCCCCGTTTTCTCGACGATCGGGCCTTCAAATGCCTCCGCGCCGGCGACGCGGAGCGATACCATCGGGCAATCGAAGGCAGGAGCGTGGTGGATTTCACGGATGCCGATCTTCGCGCCGTCGATTTCCGACAGGCCGACTTGACCAAGGTCGTGTTGCGAGGCGCCTATCTCCGCGATGCCGATCTCCGCGGCTGCGATCTCCGCCACCTGGATCTGGAGGGGGCTTCCCTGGAGGGGGCGAAAGTCAACGGGGCCTATTTCCCATCCAACGTCTCGCCGGAGGAGATCCGCATGAGTGTCGAGTACGGCACCCGCCTGCGGACGATCCGGCCGTAGGCAAGCGGGCCCCGTTCAGCGGGCGATCCGGCCGGTCAGGTAAAGGTCGTCTCCGAGCTGCTTCCACTCGGGCGATTCCAGCCGCAGCGCGTCGCTCATCTCGGGGATGCCCCCGCCCTCGATGGGGCTGCGGGCCGACTCGCCGCCGATCAGCTTCGGGGCGACAAACACGTGGACCTCGTCGATCTGGCGACCGTCCAACAGCCCGCCCAGCAGTTGTCCGCCCCCTTCCACCAGCACGTTGGTAAGGCGGCGGCGGCCCAATTCCTCCAGCAGCTTGCTGAGCCGGCCGGCGTGCGAATCCGCTTCGCAAAGGAAGACCTCGCAGCCCGCGTCGGCCAGGCGCCGGCGATCGGCAAGGGGGGCGTTCGGGCCGGCGGCAACCAGCACGGGAACCTCCCGCGCCGTGCGGGCCAGTTGGCTGTGCGAGGAGAGCGTCGCGCGGCTATCGACCACGACCCGCAAGGCGGTGCGCGGGCCCGGCGGGCGGGCGGTCAGCAGCGGGTCGTCCGTCCGCGCCGTTGCCCGCCCCACCACGATCGCGTCCACCCGGCCCCGCAGCGCGTGCACGATCCGCCGCGACTGGTGGTTCGAGATCCAGCGGCTGGAGCCGGTGCGGGTGGCGGTCCGGCCGTCGAGCGTCATCGCCCACTTGGCGATCACCCAGGGCCGGCCGGTGGCGACGAGTTTCAGGTACGGGGCGTTGAGCCGGCGGGCCTCGGACTCGAGGATTCCCACCTCGGCCTCGATCCCCGCGGCCCTAAGCGCGGCCAGACCACTCCCGGCGACCTGGGGAAAGGGGTCCTGCTGCGCCGCCACGACGCGGCGGACCCCGGCGGCGACGATCGCCTCGCTGCAGGGGGGCGTCTTGCCGTGGTGGCAGCACGGCTCGAGGGTCACCACCAGCGTAGCCCCGGCGGCGCGCGGGCCGGCCATCGCCAGGGCTTCGACCTCGGCGTGAGGGCCGCCGAACTGCCGGTGCCGTCCCTCGCCGACGATCTCCGCCCCCTGGACGACCACGCAACCGACCATGGGATTGGGCTCGACATATCCCTGCCCCAGGATCGCCAACTCCAAGGCCCGCCGCATGTGCCAGGTGTCGAGTTCCGCCTGCTCCATGCCTCCATGGTAGGGCCTCCTCCGGCTGCTGTAAACCCCCTCTTTTCTGACGGGGCACACGGGGTCGGGAGTCTTTTCCCATCAACCGTCTTTCCGTTCCCGGAGAAGCTTTGGCGGGAAAAGACTCCCGACCCCCTCTGTGCCCTTGGCGATCTGGCGAAGACCGGATAACCTGGGAGTATTCTCACAAAAGGCAAGGAGGGGACTCATGGCGATTGGAACGGAATTGGTCGTGGTGAGAAGAAAGGCCCAGGAGTTGGTCTCTTCCGGCGATGGTGAGGGGGTTGCGGGCCCGCGCACGGCCCGCAAGGCCCGGTCCCGCGGCAGAATCAAGAAAACCAAGCTCTCCCGCCTCCGCAAACCGGAGAGCATGTCCCTGGAAGCCTGGCAGATCGCGCTGCGGCGGGAGTACGGCCGCCAGCAGAAGTTCCGGGTGAAGAACGTCGGCCGGGAGCCGATCTTCTCGGAGTACGAGGTCACCAATCCGCAGACGAAGCGGACCTATCGCGTCGCGATCCGGGGAGAGCGGCTGGGGGACAACTACTGCTCTTGCCCCGATTTCGCCGTCAACACGCTGGGGACCTGCAAGCACATCGAGTCGACGCTCGCCCGGCTGGGCCGCAGCGGGGAAGCGAGGCGAAAACTCGCTGCCGGGTTCCAGCCGCGGTATTCGGAGATCTACGTCCGCTATGGGGCGAAGCGGGAGGTCGTCTTCCGCCCGGGGAGCGAGTGCCCGGCGGAGCTTGCCCGCTCGGCAAAGCCCTATTTCGACGGCGACGGCTGCCTCCGGCCCGACGCCTACCTGCGGTTCCACACGCTGCTGAAGCAGGCCTCCGCGTTTGGGCACGAGCTCCGCTGCTACGACGACGCGCTGGGGCTCGTGGCCGAGGTCCGCGACCGCCAGCGGCGCGCCGCGGAGATCGACCGCGCCCTGCCCCGCGGCATCCGCAGCGCGGCATTCAAGGACCTGCTGAAGGTGCCGCTGTACCCGTACCAGCGCGAAGGGGCCCTCTTTGCCGCGAAGGCCGGCCGGTGTCTGATCGCCGACGACATGGGGCTGGGCAAGACGGTCGAGGCGATCGCCGCCGCGGAGATCCTCGAGCGTACCGCGGGCCTCCGCCGGGTGCTGATCGTCTCTCCCACCTCGCTCAAGCACCAGTGGAAGCGGGAGATCGAGAAGTTCAGCGGCCGCGAGGCGGTGGTCGTCGAGGGGCTCTTGGGGCGGCGGGCGGAATTGTACGCCGCCGAATCGTTCTACAAGATCACCAACTACGACGTCATCCATCGCGACCTGGAGCTGATCCGCCGCTGGGAGCCGGACCTGGTGATCCTCGACGAGGCCCAGCGGATCAAGAACTGGAAGACCCGCACCGCCCAGAGCGTCAAGCAGCTCGCGTCGGACCACGCCTTCGTGCTCACCGGCACGCCCCTGGAGAACCGGCTGGAGGAGCTGTACTCGATCGTGGAGTTCGTCGACCGCTTCCGGCTGGGGCCGATGTTCCGCTTCCTCGCCGAGCACCAGCACGTCAACGAGACCGGCCGCGTGGTGGGCTACCGCAACCTCTCCCGGATCGGCGAGACCCTGGCCCCGATCCTCATCCGCCGGACCAAGGAAAAAGTGCTCGGCGAGCTGCCCGAGCGGCTCGAGAAGCGGATGTTCGTGCCGATGACGCCCCAGCAGTGGAAGCACCACCAGGAAAACAAGGAGCTGGTCGGGCGGATCGTCCAGAAGTGGCGGCGGCTCGGCTTCCTCCCCGAGGCCGACCAGCGCCGGCTGATGATCTTCCTCCAGAACATGCGGATGTCGTGCAACAGCACCTACCTCCTCGACCGCAAGACCGACTACGGCGTGAAGGCCGACGAGCTGGCGGAGCTGCTGGGCGAGATCCTCGAGGACCGGCAGATTAAGGTGGTGATCTTCAGCCAGTGGGTGCGGATGCACGAGCTGGTGGTCGCCCGGCTGAAAGCGCGGAAATGGGGCCACGTGGTCTTCTCGGGCGACGTGCCCGGGCCGAAGCGAAAGCACCTCATCCACCGCTTCAAGGAAGACCCGGCCTGCCGGCTGTTCCTCTCCACGGACGCCGGGGGCGTGGGCCTGAACCTGCAAAACGCCTCGGTGGTCGTCAACATGGACCTCCCCTGGAACCCGGCCGTGCTCGAGCAGCGGATCGGCCGGGTGCATCGCCTCGGCCAGCACCGCCCGGTCCGCGTCGTCCACTTCATCGCCCAGGGAACCATCGAGGAGGGGATGCTCACCCTGCTGGGATTCAAGAAGGCGATGTTCGCCGGGGTGCTCGACGGCGGGCAGGACGAGGTCTTCATGGGCGGGACGCGGCTCAAGCTGTTCATGGAGTCCGTGGAGAAGGTCACCTCGGCGATCCCGCAGCCGATGCCGATCGAGGCCCCACCGCCCGCCGGCGCCGAAGAAGCGGCGGCAGACGAGGACGAACTGGCCGCCGAGGATCGAGGCGGGCGCGGGCTGCCGGCCCCCCCGGCCAAGGAACCCCCGCCGGAGTCTCCCTGGACCGACGTGCTCACCGCCGGGATGTCGCTGCTGGAGAAGCTCACGCAGACGCTTTCCGCCGCGAAGCCAGCGGGGGAAAAGTCGGCCGGTCGGGAATCGGCCCACCTGATCCTCCCGGAATCGCTCGTCGCCCACGACGACCCCGAGGGCCAGCCCTATCTCAAGCTGCCGCTGCCGAAGCCGGAGGTCCTGGAGAAGCTCGGCGGATTGCTGGGGGCGTTCTTGCAGAACCTCAGGTAACGGAGGGTGTCCGGAAGCGCGCGATGTCGAGAATCGGGGATTGTGCCTGCGCTCGTCAGCCGCGTAGCGGCGAGAGATGATAGCCCAGGGCGCAAGCCCTGGGGAAAGGGTCGCCTTATCCCCGGTGAGCCCCGGCAGGGGCGAAACAGCCGCACGCGGCGGTTCTTTCGCCCCTTGCGGGGCTCTTCGCGCTGGTTGGCTTTCCGGGACCCACGGCTCGCGCCGTGGGCTATCGGCTTGCGCCCCTTGCGGGGCTGGGTTCTCCAATTCCCGGCGACCCTCGAGTAGCTTCCAAGCATGTCCACGCCAGCGTGGACATGGCACCCAACGCCCCCCACGCTCATGCCAGGATCGAGCGGATCTTTTCGCGGAGCTCCTCGGCGAGCTTGCGGCGCACGGCGCTCGTGCGCTTGCCGAACCAGATGTGGCGGTGGGAGACGAGCGTTTCCCACAGGCCGGCCTCGGTCCGGGCGCGGATGCAGGTCATGTAGAAGATGCTCCGCTGCTGGGCGTCGCCGGGGGCAGTGAACTGCTCGATCTCGCAGGAAACGATCGAGCCGGCGGGGATCCGGTAGCGCTGCCGGTCGCCCTCGAAAAGGACCTGGCGCCCGGCCGCGTCCACCCACAGCAATCCGACGTCGGAGGCGTTCTCCAGCATCACCCGGCTCCAGTTCTCGCGGGGAATGACCTGGATGTAGGCCGCCTCGGAGTTGTTCGGGTCGACCCAGCGCTCGGGCCGCAGCTCCAGCTCGCGCTTGGTCGCGCGATAGAGGTAGCGGCTCGGCAGGAAATCGGCATACCAGGCCAGCAGCAGGGCGCCGATCGCAAAGGACGCGATGCCCGACACGCCCAGGGTTGCGCTGGCCCAGATGGGGAGCGTGTCTCCGTAGTAGGCTGCCGCTCCCAGCAGCCCAAAACCGATGGGCAGCGACAGGGCCGGGAGGAGGGCAATGACGGTGCCGATCCAGATCCGCGGCCTGGTAAGGACGCGGTTGCCGTAGGGGGGCGGCACGTCGCGGACTTCGGCCACCGCGCCGGTCGGCCGGGCCGGCACGACTTCGGGGCCCGGAGCGGGCTGCCCGATCGGCACGGTCCCGCCGACCACCCGCTGGAGCACGGGGAACGTCACCGCCAGCGAGGCGACCTGGGCGTCGTCCAGCAGGGCCTGGCGGAGCAGAATCCTTGACTTGGGGGTCCGCCGCATCCGCCCGACGACCGTTTCCTTCACCGTCAGGTAGACCGGGCAGCGGGGGTATTCGGAGCGGACGGTCGGGCAGTAGTCGACGGCGACCTCGCAAGCCCCCTGCGGGGCAACCGGCTTGGCCGGGCGGAGCGACTCCAGCTCGGCCAGGTTGCCCGCGGCGAACAGCTCGGCCACGCGCTCCCCGGTGCCGGCGGGGAGGCGGGTGGTTTGCGAGGCCATCCAGGTCCGGCACTCCTCGCAGTAGGCCTTTCCCGCCCGCGCCCAGCCCACCGCGCCAAGCAGCCCGGCCACGACCGCCACTTCCGCGATGAAGAAGGCCCAGTTGAAGAGGACCTTCGGGCCGGCATTCGGCCCCTTCCTGTCTCGCCCCGGCGGGGCATGGGCGTCTTCGATCACGTCGGTCTGCATCCGCGCGCTAAGGTACCGGGGAAACCACTCAACGTGGTGCGCGTTCTGCACGCCGACCAAATCGACCATCGCCACGTAGTAATGACCGGGGTGCACCAGCAGCCCGACGCCCACTCCCAAGAGGAATGCCTGCGACCGGTTGCGGCAGTGCGAAAACCACACGGTGAGCGAGACGAGGCCCAAGACGGGCAAGGCCGCAATGATCGGCGCCACCAGAAGAAGGTACCATCCGGCGATGAACGCCCGGTGCAGGCACCAGCCCATCGCCAGGGCCGCCAGGCCCGTGAGAAAAGCGCCGGGAAGGAACCAGTCCCAGCGGACACCTCCCCCGGGGCGATACTGGGGGGACAGCTCCAGCGGGCTGTTTTGCGGGCTCAAGTAGGGATCCGTCATGATGGGACATTCTACCTCCGCGCCGGGAGCGGCGGCAAGGGTGTTGCGGGGCGTCGCCATGCCGGCCGAAATCGCTCACTTCAAGCCGGCCGTGAACGCCTCCTCGGAGAGCCCGTCGGCCAGCACGTACACCGGCGAGCTGCCGGGGGTCAACTCGCGCGCGGACTGCGGCCGGCCCATCAGGTCCCACAGTTCGAGCTTGTCGTGAGCCAAGCGAACGGGCTTCGGCTGGGAGCGGCCCGGCGACCAGGCCACCGCGACCAGCCGCGCGCCGTCCCGGAAAAGATAGCCCTTCACCCCCGATCCGAGGTCCAGCGGCTTGACGAATTCGGTGCTCGGCGTGAGCAGGTGGGCCATCACGGCCTGGGCGGCGTAGATCTTCCGCGGCTGGCCGCCGTACTTGTAAAAGACCCCCTCCAGGTTGTCGCCGTTGATCCCCTGGCACGTGCCGGCGTGATAGAAGACCTTCTCGACGCCGCCGGCCAGGGCGATCACCGCCCAGCGGACGGCGTATTCCGCCTGGCGCTGCTCGCTGGCCAACGGGCGGTTGAAGCCGGAGTGGCTCACCGGCACGACCGCCGGCTCGTCGTCGGCGTAGTAGCCGTACTCGGTCATCCAGATCGGCTTGCGGCCGCCGTGTTTTTCCATTAGGGCGTTGAGCTTCGCCAGGAGGTTTTCGAGGAATTCCGGCGGGCGGATGCCGGGGTAGTGGTGGACGTCCACGGCGTCGATTGCCGCGAGCCCCCCGGCGGAAAAGAAGCGATCGAAATCCGCGAGGATCTGGCCTTCCTGGATCGCGCCGATGCCGGCCAGGACGCGGCACTGCGGATCGGCCCGGCGTGCGGCTCGCGCGGCCGCCTGGACCAGCCGGGCGTACGTGGCGCCGTCGTAGCCCAGCTTGCGCGGGAGCGAGTAGTCGGTGTAGAGGGGCTCATTGAAGACCTGCCACCAGCGGATGCGGCCCTTGTAGTGGGCCACGGTCTTCTCGACGTAGTTCTCGAACTCGCCGAGGTCCCGCGGGGCGTAGGCCACCCGGGCCCGATTCTGCGGATAGGACCCTTTGCCGGGAACGCTCGCCGGGGCGCTCGAGGCCCAGTTGCTCGACGGGAAGGGCAACAGGCCGAGCACCTGGAGGCCGTGCCTGCGGGGGCGGTCGATCTGGTAATCCGTCTCGCCGAAGGTGAAGCGGCCCTTCTCCGGCTCCACGTCCTGCCACTTGAGCGACCAGTCGCGGACCCAGATCAGGCCCGCCTGGCGGCACTCGTCCAAGAGATGCGGCCAGGGATAGGCGTGGTTCACGCCGAAGCGGGAATCTTGGAGCTTGTACTTGGGGATCACAGCCAGGCGGATCGACCGCTCCTGGGTCTGCCCATCCCAGGCGGCTGTGGCCTTGAGCCGGAGGAATCCGCGGCGGGCGGCGTCGGGCTCGAGGGTCATGACGTGGCGGCCGTTGGCCCCGGAGGGCATGCTCGCCCCAAGGGACGCATCGCTCCACACTTCGCGTCCCAGGCCGTCCTCCAACGAGAACCGGAATTTCACGTCACGGCTTCCGGCCCCTTCCGCGCTGCGAAGGGCAACGGTCCAGCCAATCGGCTCGTCCCAGCCGTATACGTTGCCTGTCTTGCTGGTGGTGATGCCGAACTCGACCGGGGCGGCAGGGGTGAACTTCGTGGGCTCGCTCCCCTTCTCCAATTGGACGGCATCGAGCCAGAGGGTCGCGGACTGCGGCGGGGTTGCGTCCTCCTTCGTCGCGCGGAGATCGGGCCCGGCCAGCACGTAGCACCAGCGGGCCGTCGGGGTGAAGGAGAGGCTGTAGCGCTCCCAGTTGGCCGAGACGCGGACCGCCTTCTCGAAGCTCCCGGACTGGAACTGCCGGACGGCCAGCCGGGCCGGCGTCCCAGCCTGCTCGGCCTTCATGTAAACGGACAGGGTATAGCGCTTGCCTGGCTCGACCTCCACGAACCCGACGTTGGCCGCAAGCGGGGCGCGGACCGGCGCCCGGCAGAGCTCGTAGTAGTCGAAGAAACACACCGGCTGGTTCTGGGGCGAAAGGTCGATTCTCAGGCTCCGCCGGCCCTCCAGCGCCGCGCTTTCGTCCGGCTCGCCGAAGAGCCGGTTCATCCGCCCGCCCCAGTGGGTCACGCGGTCCCATTCGGCCGAGCCCCAGCCGTC
>Ga0153916_10003086_pt1 | contig 12292 bp, 12 predicted proteins | sample Opewatmetagenome_FD_109642 | JGI IMG/M metagenome (GOLD analysis project Ga0153916, IMG submission 109642) | Freshwater wetland microbial communities from Ohio, USA - Open water 3 Core 3 Depth 4 metaG | ecosystem: Environmental > Aquatic > Freshwater > Wetlands | place: USA: Ohio, Lake Erie...
GGCGGTCGTTCCCGTGCTTCTGCGCCACCTCCTTCATCTCCTTCCGGATCTCGGCCCGGATATGGGCATCGTCCGAGAGGATCTCCTTCAGGCGCAGGATCTCCTTCTCGCCGGCATCATGCTCGTCCTGGATCTTCTTCCGCTCCAGAGCCGCGAGGGTGCGCAGCTGCATCTTCAGGATGGCATCAGCCTGGACCGGGGTGAGGGTGAACCGTACGGTCAGATCCTCCTTTGCCTTCTCCGCCGAATCGGCTGCCCGGATGGTGGCGATGACGGCATCGATGCTCGCAAGGGCCAGGAGGAGGCCTTTCAGGATGTGGACCCGTTCCTCGGCCTTCTTCAGGTCGAACTGGGTCCGCTTCCGGACCACCCCCATCCGGTGGAGCACGAACTGCTGGAGCAGATCAGGGAGCGGGAGGATCCGGGGTTGCACGTCGACGATGGCGTAGTGGATGATCCCGTAGCTGGACTCGAGCGTCGTGTGCTTGTACAGCTGGTTCAGGACGACAGCAGGCATGGAGTTCTTCCGGAGCTCGATGACCACCCGAATCCCCTCCTTGTCCGACTCGTCCCGGATGTCGGAGATGCCGTCAATCCGCTTCTCCTTCACCAGCTCCGCGACCTGCTCCACGAGCCGGGCCTTGTTCACCTGGAAGGGAACCTCCGTGATGATGATGGCCGGGTTCTTCTCCTCGTCCACGATCTCGGCCACGCCCCGGACCACGCACTTCCCGCGGCCCGTGAGGTATGCCTCCCGGATCCCCGCCGTCCCCATGATCACGCCTCCGGTGGGGAAGTCGGGGGCGGGGAGGATGCGCATCAGCTCCTCGACAGTGATCCCCGGGTTGTCCAGGTAGGCGGTGACCGCTTTGCAGGCCTCCCGCAGGTTGTGGGGCAGCATGTTGGTGGCCATGCCCACCGCGATGCCGCTGGAGCCGTTGACGAGCAGGTTCGGGATCTTTGCCGGGAGCACCAGCGGCTCCTTCAGGGACTCGTCGAAGTTGGGCCCGAAGGGGACCGTCTCCCTGTCCAGGTCCTGGAGGAGCTCCTCGGCCACCTTCGTGAGCCGGACCTCGGTGTACCGCATGGCCGCCGCCGCGTCGCCATCGATGGAACCGAAGTTCCCCTGGCCGTCCACGAGCGGGACGCGGTAGGAGAAGTCCTGTGCCATCTTCACGATGGTGTCGTAGATAGCGGTGTCCCCGTGGGGGTGGAACTTGCCCATCACGTCCCCCACCACGCGGGCCGACTTCTTGTAGGGCTTGTCGCTCGTGTTGCCCATCTCCCACATGGCGAAGAGCGTGCGCCGGTGGACGGGCTTGAGGCCGTCCCGGACGTCAGGGATGGCCCGGCCGATGATCACGGACATGGCGTAGTCGATGTACGAGATACGCATCTCGTCCTCGATCTTCACCGGCACCCGGCGCTCAGATGTCAAGGTTTGTCACCTCCTTTGCATGGCGGCGGATGAAGTCCCGCCGGGCATTCACGTCCTCTCCCATCAGCTTGTAAAAGATCTCGGCGGCGTAGGCGGCGTCCTCGATGGTCACCTGCTTCAGCATCCGCTTCGCCGGGTCCATGGTGGTGGACCAGAGCTGGGTGGCATTCATCTCCCCGAGACCCTTGTACCGCTGGATGGAGGTCCCTTTCTCCCCCAGCTCGGCGATGGCCTTCTTCATCTCCTCTTCCCGGTAGGCGTACCGCTCCTGCTTCCCCTTCGCGACCCGGAACAGGGGCGGCTGGGCGATGTGGATGTAGCCCAGATGGATCAGCTCCCGCATCTCGTTGAAGAAGAAGGTGAGGAGGAGCGTCCGGATGTGGGCCCCGTCCACGTCGGCATCTGTCATCAGCACGATCTTGTGGTAGCGGCACTTCTCGGGATCGAACTCTTCCTTGATGCCGGTCCCGATGGCCGAGATCAGGGTCTGTATCTCGGCGTTCTTCAGCATCTTCTCCTCTGTCGCCTTCTCCACGTTCAGGATCTTGCCCCGGAGGGGGAGGATCGCCTGGAACTTCCGGTCCCGGCCCTGCTTGGCAGAGCCACCGGCACTATCCCCCTCCACGATGAAGAGCTCCGACTTCTCGGGCTCCCGCTCGGAGCAGTCCGCCAGCTTCCCGGGCAGGCCCGCCGACTCCAGGGACGACTTGCGCCGGGCCAGGTCGCGGGCGCTGCGGGCCGCCTCCCGGGCCCGGGCAGCAAGGAGCCCCTTCTCCACCACCGCCGCGATCACCTTCGGGTGCTCGTCAAAGTATTCGGTGAGGCAGCTGTACACCAGGGAGTCCACGACGCCCCGGACCGCGGAGTTCCCGAGGCGCATCTTGGTCTGCCCCTCGAACTGGGGATGGGCCATCTTCAGGCTGATCACCGCGATGAGCCCCTCCCGCACGTCCTCGCCCCGGAGGGAGTTGTCGCTGTTTTTAAAGAGGTTCGCCCGCTTTCCCGCGGTGTTGATGGCCCGGGTGATGGCCGAGCGGAACCCCTCCAGGTGGGTGCCGCCCTCCCGTGTATTCACGCTGTTCACGTAGGTGTACACCGTGTCGGAGAATCCTTTCGTGTACAGCAGCGCGATCTCGGCCTCAACCTCGTTCTCCGCATCCTTCCCCTTCAGGCAGATGACCTCGTCGTGGAGCCGGCCTGCCTCGCCCACCAGGTGGGAGACGTACTCCGAGATACCGCCCTGAAAGCAGAAGGTCTCCCCGTCTCCGCTGCGTTCGTCGTGGATCCGGAAAGTGACCCCGCTGTTCAGGTACGCCAGCTCCCGGAGCCGGTGGGAGAGCACCTCGTAGTCGAAAATGACCGTCTCGAAGATGGTGGGATCCGGGAGGAAGGTGACCACCGTCCCGGTGAGGGAGAGGGGTGCGGCGGCCAGGAAGGCCGCGGGATCGGGAAGCCCCGTGTCAAACGCCAGGGCTTCCGCACCGTAGCGCCGCTGGTAGCGGGCCCGCAGGTCCTGGAGCGACTCCTTCTGGCGCTGGAGCCCCTTTGTCATCTGCCCCTTCTCGAACTCCATGGTGTACCGGTTCCCATTGCGATGCACCTGGGCAGAGAGCTGGGAGGAGAGGGCATTCACCACGTGCACCCCCACGCCGTGCAGGCCCCCCGAGACCTGGTAGGTGGCCTTGTCGAACTTGCCGCCGGCGTGGAGGATCGTCATCACCACTTCGAGAGCGGACTTGCCCTGTTCAGGCATCACGCCCACCGGGATCCCCCGGCCGTTGTCCTCGACGGTGCAGGAACCATCCCGGTGGATCGTTACGATGATCAGGGTGCAGAAACCACCGAGCGCCTCGTCCACGGAGTTGTCCACCACCTCGTAGACCAGGTGGTGGAGGCCCCGGGCATCAGTGGAGCCGATGAACATGGCCGGCCGCTTCCGGACCGGTTCCAGGCCTTCCAGAACGGTGATCGTGGATGCATCGTAGGTCTCAGGCATCGATGGACTCCGGGCAAATCTGGGAAAAAAAGCCTCTGTTCCGGGCAGCTATTCCCATTTCAGTACATATCGGCGTGAAAGCATTTATACTTCGTGGAGCCCGGAACGTCGGTGTGTCAGTCGTACTGACCCGTATCGGGATCCTTCACGCCGAGCGCGCGGTCCACAGCCACCGCGAGCCGATTCATGGTCAGGACCACCTCTGTTGCATCCTCTTTGTCCATGGATCCCGGCTGGTGCCAGTACACCTGCTTGCGCAGGATCTCCAGGATCTTCTCCACCTCGGTGTTTTTGAACTGCTCCGGAAGCGTCATCTCCTCCATGTGGTCTGCAGCACCCGGCCAGGCCTGGGCCGGGGCCTGGCCGAAGTGCTTGGCGAGCAGCATCAGGTTCACCACGAACCCCTTCCCGAACTTGGATGGCATGGGGAGATCCTTGCCGGGCAAGGGGATAGAGGTTATGAAAGGGGCAAGGGTTCAGGGCCTTCCTGCTCCCCCATTTCCCTTCTGAACATGGCTTCCCGCAGGCCGACCCATGGGAAGATCGCAAGGGAAGAGTCTATCCTTTCGTGGGGGTGGGGTCGGGAGGGGGCTCTGCCCCCCCCCCTCCCGTCGCCCTCCCCCGATGAGGATCTGTGATCAACAGGAGACAGGTACACGCCAGCTGATTGAAGAGAGGTATACTTTTTTTCTCATTCTGTGGGCCACCAGAAAATTCTCTATATCCCGATAAACAACGCGTGGGGATATGCGGAATGTGCATGACATCCTCCCGGAAGGCATCACCGGGGCAGGGAGAAGACCGCGGCCGCCGCAATTGGGATGGCCAGGCCCACGGCCAGGAATGCCCAGTCCCGGCGGGCAAGAGGTTTCTCTGCCACAAAGACGTGGGAGTGGCGTCCGTAGCCCCGGCAGAGCATGGCCGTGTAGGTCCGCTCCCCCTGCTCGTAGGATCGGACAAAGAATGTCCCGATGGTGTACCCGATCTCCCGGAGCCGGTACCGGTAGGGAAGGCGGTGGTCGAAGGGATCGAAGCACCGGGTGGCCAGCGAATGCTGGATCTTCCGGAACATGTACCCGAAAACAAAGAGGTACCGGACCATCATCCCGAGCATGAGCGAGAACTCCGGGGGAAGGCCCATCCGGGAGGCCCCCTCCAGCAGGTCCTGCATCCGGGTGGTGGAGGAGAGGAGGAGGATGAACGAGACCGAGACCACGAATTTGGTGAGGAGGATAAGCGCGAACCCGACCGACTCGGCATAGATATAGATGCCGGGCAGGACCGTGAAGACCGGGTGGAACTCGGGAGAGTACGGGTTCTTCAGAAAGATCTGGAAGAGGATGATGGTGCCCCAGAGCGGCAGGATCAGTGCCATCCGATGCACGTAGATCCTCGGCGAGAGACCCGAGAGCCCCCAGAGCACCGCAAAGAAGAGGAGGAGCACCACCCCTGCCTGGTACACGACCGGCGAATAAGGCACCACGACGATGGCGATGATGGCAGTAAAGGCCGCGACAATCTTCACCCGGGCGTCCAGCCGGTGGACAGGGCTCTGGCGGTAGGCATGCTTCTCGATGAAGAAGAGGTCCTCGATCATGGCTTCTTTCCGTATGCCTCGAGGAAGGCCTGTTCCGCCTGGGCGTAGGTGTAGGCCATCCGGACCGGGACACCGCTTTCGATGAGGGAGCGGATGAGTCGGGGCAGGACCGGGACATCCAGACGCACCGAGGCCAGGAGCTCGGGCTGGGCAAAGACCTCCTCCACCGTACCCTGGGCCACGAACCTCCCCTTCGCCATGACGTAGAGGTAGTCTGCCACCTCGGGGATCACCGAGACGTCATGGGTGGAGAAGATGACGGTCATCCCGAAGGTCCGGGAGAGGTTGTTGATCACGCCGATGAGCTCGCGGACCCCCCGGGGATCGAGCCCGGCCGTGGGCTCGTCCAGCACCAGCACCTCGGGTTCCATGGCGATGATTCCGGCAATGGCCACTCGCTTCTTCTCGCCACCGGAGAGGTGGTGGGGCACCCTATGGGCCAGATCCTCGATCCCCACCAGTTTCAGGGCCTCGTGCACCCGGTGGTGGACCGTCTCTTCGTCCAGACCCAGGTTCATGGGGCCGAAGGCCACGTCCTGCTCGACGGTGGGGGAGAAGATCTGGTCGTCCGGGTTCTGGAAGACCAGCCCCACGAACTTGCGTACCTCCCGGAGGTTCCGGCGGCTGATGGGCTCCCCCCGGATCAGCACCTGGCCTGAGGTGGGGGTGAAGATCCCGTTGAAGCACTTGAAGAGCGTGGACTTGCCGGCTCCGTTCGCCCCGATGACCGCGATGCGGGCGTTGCGGGGGGCCACGAAGTTCACGTCGTGGAGGGCGGTGACGTTCCCGGGGTAGACGTAGGAGAGATCGCGGGTCTCGATCAGGTGCATGGCAGGTGACTTCCCCTCTCAGGTGGGGAGGGAAAATAATAAGGATGTATTGTTCATTTCACGGGACGTGCCACCAGCCGGGAGATGGCCAGGATCGCGAGGAACGTGACGAGAACGCCCGCGACAAGGGCGACGATCTCGCCCGTCTTGCCCATCTCCTCCCCCATCGTGTAATCTGGGAGAGGGGACTCGTAGGAGAACCGGCCCGCAGCATCCTCGTTCACCTCGGCATCCGGCGGAGTGTCTCCCGTGAGGGTTTTATCCCCCTGGACAATGAGTGCTGTTGACTCCAGGCCGTCCGGATCCGGTGATGCCAGAAAGACTGCCGCAACCCCGATGAGAATGGCCAGCACGACCCCTGCGGCCACAAAGGTTTTGGTCTCCATTATACGGTCACCCCTTTCGTGACATTCACGATATCCGGCCTCACCGAAGCGATCAGGTGGAGCGCGACCACGGTGATGCCCCCCTCGATGACGCCGATGGCGGCATGATACAGCCCCATGCCCGCCAGGCCGAGATCCAGCGGGAAGGTACCGGCTATCCACATCTCCACGGCGGTCACGAGGGCCGGGACCAGGCATGCGAACCAGGCAGCGGCGAAGGCCGAGAGGTTCAGGTTCCGTGTGGCGGCCATCAGGCCTTTGTAGCTGTAAAAGCCCACGAACCCGCCGATAACCCCCATGTTCAGGATGTTGGCCCCCATGGTGGTGATACCGCCATCCCCGAAGATGACACCCTGGACGATCAGGACGAGCGAGAGGATGAAGACCGCGGCATACGGGGATCCCAGCACGATGGCAGCGAGGGCCCCGCCCACCAGGTGCCCGCTGGTACCCATGGTGACCGGCAGGTTGAAGGCCTGGATGGCGAAGATCCCTGCCGCCAGAACAGCCACCAGGGGCACCTTGGTCTCATCCATCTCCTGCCTGACCCACCGGAGGGAGAGGGAGATGAAGACAAGCGCAACTACCCAGTAGAATATCCCCTGGGGGATGGGCATAAAGGCATCCGGGATATGCATGGTTCACCGGGCAATAGTAGCACATCATTGCATAAAAGTGTTACGAATTCGAAATGGAATAATTTTAAGTAAGAAATGCGCGTACGCCTGGACCCACCAGTATGCCGGCCGCCCGGATCACCCGTGGATTCGCGAGGAGCCGCCGTGCCAGGGCTACCGGCCGGTCCATATCCCCCTGCCGGACGATGATCTCTGTGATCTCGGGGTCCCGGAGGGCATCGAGCATCGCGTCCATCTCCCCGGCGGTCATCTGCTGCCGGATGCGCAACAGGTGCCACCCGATCTCCAGCTCCCTGCCGAAGTCCTCCTTCCACCGGCGCTCATAGTCTGCCAGGTCCCGGTCTCTGAAAGTTCCCCGCCGGCAGCACTCCGCTGCCACTGCCGCCGCGTGTAGCGCGGACCGGACGCCGGTGTAGACCCCGCCCCCTGAGGTCGGCTTCACCAGGCCGGCTGCATCCCCCACGAGGAGAGTCCGTGCACCACTGGTGCGTTCTGCGGGTCCCAGCGGGATGGCCCCGCTCACCAGGGCCAGGCAGGAACCGCCGTGTTCCCCCAGGAACCGGCCGAACCGCTCCTTCACGTCCCTGCACCCGGCCAGGCCCACCCTCGCCCGGCCCTCCCCCGCCGGGATCACCCAGCCGAAGAAGTCCGGGGATGCATGGGGGTAGATCCCCACCATCTCCTGATCTCCCCGGAACGGTACCTCAGCCTGCAGGGCTGAGAGGACCAGACGGGGCCTCGGAAGACTCCGCATCCGGGCCACCGGTGACCGGACACCGTCAGCCGCGATCAGGATGCGGAACGGGATCTCCCCCCGCCCCCCGGGACCGCGGGTCAGGACCCCGTGCCCGGAGAGGCCGCAAACCGCAGTCTTTACGCGGAACTCGGCCCCTGCGCGGGCAGCGGCCCCTGCCATCTCCCGGTCCAGCGCCCCCCGGTCCACGACGTGGGCCTTCGGCTCCCCGGCGTCGATGGTGAGGGGAGTCCCCTCGGAATCATAGATCTTCGTTCCCTTCATGGTGGCCAGGATCACCCGCCGGGAGACCCGGCAGGCCTCGAATGCGGCGGTGGAGAGGAGGCCGGCACACTGCACCGGGTGGCCGATAGTGCCGTGCTCCTCGATGCAGAGGGTGGAGAGCCCCTGCTCCGCGCAGGCGCGCGCCGCCGCTGTCCCGCAGGGTCCTGCCCCGACCACCACCACATCGTGCATCGCTGGTGTACCTGTGGAGTGGAGGTGGTACTTATGGGCAGCCGTTGGATGAAGAGGTTTTGAATTCCTCGCATGGTCATTCAGTTCGTCCGATTGGAGTGGAATATTCTCACCGGGGGAGGGCAACGGGAGGGGGCGGAGCCCCCTCCCGGTCCCACCCCCGTGATGATAGTCAGATCCGAGGTTTATTCGCCGTCTCATTCCCGTCCATAGGTTTTCGATATCCGGGATCCCATACTCCTGAAATGACCAATACACCCGAGTTCCGGTACAAGCAGTGCCTGATCCTCCGCTCGGACGTGAAGATGTCCTGCGGGAAGATGTGCGCCCAGGCCGGCCACGCGTCCATCGCGGCCTACGAGCGGTGCGATCGGGCGACCCGGGACCGGTGGAGGGAGGAGGGGCAGAAGAAGGTGGTGCTGAAGGTGGCGGGCGAACGGGCGCTCCACGAGCTGAAGGCCATCGCCGAGGCGGCAGGGATCTCTGCCGCGTTGATCCAGGACGCCGGCCTGACCGAGATCCCCCCGGGCACCATCACCGCCCTGGGCCTGGGGCCGGCGCCCGTGGACCAGATGGACCGGATCACCGCCGGTCTCTCCCTCCTCTGAGGAGAGCTGATGGTGCGGGGGGCTTTACCGGAATCAGCACGACCGGGTTACGGCCAGGAGTCCCCGTGGCCCCTGGAGCGGGAACTGGAGATGCGGTGGTACGGCACCGCAGTCCCCGGCATCGGCGGACATCTCCGGGAAAGCCCCGAAGACTTCATGGTGGAGGAGGTGGCGCCCCTCCCCGGCACCGACGGTGATTACCTGCTCGTGCGCCTCGCGAAGCGGAACTGGGAGCAGCAGCACCTGGTCCGGGAGCTCGCCCGCCGTCTGGGTATCTCCCACCGCAGGATCGCCTGGGCCGGTACCAAGGACCGGCGCGCGGTCACCACCCAGCTGATCTCCCTGTACCGGGTCACGGAGGAGCAGGTCCGGCAGGTATCCCTCCGCGATGTCACCCTGGAACCTGTCGGCCGGGCGCGGGAGGCGCTGGCCCTGGGACAGCTGGAGGGGAACCGGTTCGGGATCCTGATCCGGGGCTGCGATCCCCGGGACCTCCAGGAACGGGTTGCCCGGGTGGCTGAAGAGGTCGCCACCGGGATCCCGAACTACTACGGGATCCAGCGGTTCGGCGTGATCCGGCCCATCACCCACGCCGTGGGTGAGGCAATCCTGCGGGAGGAGTGGGAGGAGGCGGTCATGATCTACATCTCCCGTTCCTTCCCGCAGGAACCGGAGGGGATCCGGGCAGCCCGTCAGGCGTTCCGGGAGGGCCGGGATGTGCGGCAGGCCCTGCGGGAGTTCCCCGTGCACCTCACCTACGAGCGGGCGATGCTCCACCACCTCCAGGAGATACCGGAGGACTACCGGGGGGCCCTCCGGGTACTGCCGCCCCGGCTCCTCTCGCTCTTTGTATCGGCCTTCCAGTCCTGGCTCTTCAACGCGCTCCTCTCGGAGAGGGTGAGCACAGGCGGAACACCGGCCGTGCCGGTACCGGGAGACCTGATCCTCTTTCCCGACGGGAAGACCGATGTGGTGACACCGCCCAACCTCCCCGCCGCCCGGCTCCAGATCAGCCGGGGGCGGGCCCGGACCGCCCTCTTCATCCCGGGCGTTGACTTCGGGGCGCACCCCGGCTCCGATACGGGCACGCTCCGGGATCTCGTGGGCCAGCGGGGGATCAGCGCGGAATCCTTCCGGCAGGCATCCGCCTTCGTGGGAGCTGCCTATGCAGGCACGGTCCGCCGGATGCTCCTCTCCCCTGCGGTGACGGCACGCACCGAAAGCGATACGGTGCACCTGGCCTTCACCCTCTCGGCGGGGGAGTACGCCACCACCGTCTGCCGGGAGTTTATGAAAGCCGATCCCCTGCAGATGATCTAGGGAGGCTGGCGAGGCTCCTGGCCCCGTCGATGGCGGTGTGCAGGTTCCCCAGCTCGTCCACGAGCCCGTATCTGATGGCATCCTCCCCGCGGAGGATCCTGCCGTCCTCGATGAGGGATCGCGAGATGTTCCGGGCAGCGGTGATGTCGGCAATGAGCCGCTCGGAGGATGCGTTCACGATATCCTGGGCATACGAGAGCTCCTCCCCTGTCATGGGCCGGTAGGGTGAGGCCATGTCCTTGCGGGAGCCGCTCTTCACAATCGTGACGTTCAGCCCCTCGTTCTCCAGCCAGCGGCTGATGTCGGTGAAGGTCCAGATGGTCCCGATCCCCGCGGTGATGGTATCCGGGTTGGCATAGATCCGGTCCCCGTGGGCACTGATGGCGTATGCCGCGGAGGTGGCGATGTCCCCCATGGAGATGACGACGGGCTTCCTCGCCTTCGCATACTCGATATCGGTGATGATCTCCTGGGCTGCTGCCGGAGTACCACCCGGGCTGTTCACCCGGATCACGATGGCCTCCACCAGGGGGTTGTCGGCCGCGTCACGGATCAGCCGTCCCACGTACTCGCTCCCGGTCGCCCCGTCGCCGAAGAAATCACCGGTGTAGAGATCCCCCTCAACGGGGATCACGGTCACGGAGGTCTCCCTTGTGTAGGAAAAGAAGCTGGCTGCAGCGGCCAGGACCGCAATGGCAACGAGAATGATGATAATCGCTTTCCGGGCTCTCCGCCAGGCCCCGCGCCTCTCGGTCAAGCGGATCTGCTCCTCTAAAAATCCCATCGCATCTCACCCCCGGTACAGCACCCTGTATTCGGAGACCAGGTTGGTGCCGCAGAGGTAGAACCGGGTCATCTCCAGCCGGATCATCTCCTCCTCCGACTCGATGTGCATCCCACCGACAAGGGAAGGTGTGTCGGCACCGCCCACGATGAAGGGGAGGTGGATGAGCCGGATCTCGTCCACCAGCCGGGCCTGAAGCATGTGCCAGTTCAGGGTGGGCCCGCCCTCGATCATCATCTTCCGGACCCCGAAGTCCTTCCAGAGGATCTGCATGAGGAGGGGGAGATCCACGTCCTTCTCCCCTGCCACCACCACCTTCGCACCCCGGTCCCGGATGGCCTGCACCCGGTCCGGAGGAGCCCGGCCGCTCACCGCAATGACGGTGGGGGCATCCGGCTTCAGCACGTTGGACTCCAGCGGGATGTCGGCCCGGCTGTTGGGGATCACCCGAAGCGGGCTCTTCCCCGGCACCAGCCGGACGGTGAGGAAGGAGTTGTCGATCTTGATGGTGTGGGACCCCACCATGATGGCATCGCACTCGGCCCGGGTCTCGTGGAGCAGGATCTCGGTCTCGTGGGCCATGTACTTCATCAGGATCTTGGAGGAGGCGCCCTTCCGGAGGGTCAGCTTCCCGTCCGCGGTGATCTCGGACATCATCAGCACATGGGGGCGAGGGGTCGTCGGATCCATACCGTTCCCTCAGATCTCCGGGGCGGGATGAGAAGAAGATTTGGGTCACTTCGCAAGGATTTTACCGTTTGGGGATCCCAGTACTCGGGATGAACATCACTGCGCTCCGGCCCAGGTTCATCGGCTACCTGGAGCCGATCGCAGACCTCTGCATCCGGGCGGGCCTCACTCCCAACCAGATCTCGGTGGTCTCCATCGGGTTCGGCCTTCTCTGCGCCATCCTCTTCCTCCTCCACCAGTCGGCCCTGGGGGCCCTCGCCCTCCTCCTCTCCGCCATCCTGGATCTCATCGACGGATCCGTGGCCCGGAAGATACAGAACTCCACCCGGTTCGGGGCGGCCTTTGACTGGATCGCCGACAAGTACGTCGATGCCCTGGCCATCCTGGGGGCAGGATTCTCGGGCGTCCCCATCCTGACCCGGTTCCTCCCGGTTTCCCCTGCCGCCGACCTGGCGGTGGTGGCGCTGGCCATCTTTGGGTCCATGATGAACACCTTCATCAAGCCGGTGGTCTACGCCGAGGTGGGGTACACCGAGCGGAAGGAGGGGAAGATCGAGGACCCGCTGGAGGGGATCGGGTTCTTCGGGAGGCCGGAGACCGTGATCGTGCTCATCGCGGGCGGCCTCACGGGATATGTATGGCTTGCCATCCTGGCCATCGCCGTCTTCACGAACCTCTCGGCTATCGAGAGGATCCTGTACCTCCACGGGCGGCTGGGATGAGGTCATCCCGGTAGATGGTCACGAGAGCGGACGCCCACTCGGCCAGCTGCGGGATCAGGGTGAAGAGGCCATA
>Ga0153916_10003087_pt1 | contig 12287 bp, 10 predicted proteins | sample Opewatmetagenome_FD_109642 | JGI IMG/M metagenome (GOLD analysis project Ga0153916, IMG submission 109642) | Freshwater wetland microbial communities from Ohio, USA - Open water 3 Core 3 Depth 4 metaG | ecosystem: Environmental > Aquatic > Freshwater > Wetlands | place: USA: Ohio, Lake Erie...
ATTCCAGCCGAAGGCTCCCTGGCCTGCCGAAGCTTCTTAGCGAAGGCGGCACTTCCAACGCGAAGCGTTAAACCAATCCAGTCAATGAATTTGACTCAATTCCAGGCAAAGCCTCATTTCCAGTTGCCTATGGCGACTCGATTCCAATCCAAAGGATTCATGCTCTGTTGAGACTAGAGAAACCAGACAAACCAGAAAGACCCAACAAACCCGACAAACTCAATCACTCAATCACTCAATCACTCATTGACTCATTTACGCCTTAACGCAGTGACTTTGACCCTTGAGCTCCAGCTTGTTGTTGACGTAACGACGTCTTAAATAAACCAAACAAGCCAGATTAACCCGATAAACCAAAGAAGTGAACGTTTTCAGCAACACCCCCAAGTCCACTTACTTAAGGTCATACTTCTGCACTGGTAAGGAAATCGGTAAGAATTTCGGGTGGCTATTTATCGGAAACTTTGGTTCTCTCGCGTTGGGCTTTATTAGTACTTTATACCTTGCACGTGTTTTAGGTCAGGCAGCATTCGGAAAATTCAGCTATGCACAGACGTTGGCAATATATGGAGCACTTTTAGTTGATTTGGGATTAAATGTGTATGGAAATAGGTCAGTTGCTAATAGCCCAAAACATGCGGGCAGGTATCTCATTAATATTGGATCGGTCCAAGTTTTTACCGGAATATTACTCATCATCGTCGTTGCTACGGTCGTTCATACTTTCAACTTATGGTCAGACAGCGAATTGCAAGCGATAGTAGTTAATTCTTTTGTTTGGGTCTTGCCCTTTGCATTGAACATTGAATGGTTCTTCCTTGGTCTTCAGAGAATGAAAGTTGTTGCTACTGGTAGACTTATCCAGCAGAGCATGGTCATTGTGATCGCGTATTTGCTTGTTAAAGATCCAGGGCAAGTTGTATATGCCCCTTTTGCTCGAGTGGCTGGAGGCATTGCTAGTGCCCTGTGGCTACTTTTCCAATTACCTAAAGAAATTTTTCAGAATGTCAGAATTCATCTTTTGGAAGCAACTTCTTACCTCAGAAGTTCGAAATGGTTCTGGTTTTCAGCTTTTCTTATACAAGTCTATAACGGTATTGATATTGTGATACTTCAGCTGTTTCGCACTGCAAGCGAAGTTGGGTTATATAGTGCTAGTTTTCGGTTGATTGGTCTTTTCGTTGCAGCCATTAGCGTCTTGAACATGGCCATGTTCCCTATGCTAGCGGCTGAGTATGGGAAAAATGAAGTAATGTTTGGAAAACTCTTGAAACTGCATCTCCTTAGCGCTTTGGGCATAGCATTTTTATTGCTTGTCGTAGCATTACCGACAGTTTCACTGTTGGTCAATATCTCCTATGGTTCTCAGTACCTGGGCTCCGTTTCCTTTCTTAGAATCTTGATTATTGCCGCATCGGTTTTGACTTTAAACGGAGCAATTTCACAACCGTTACTTGCCTCTGGTCATGAAGCTGCTGTCTTCAAGCAAATCTTGTTAACTGCACTCCTAAACGTGGTGCTGAACCTGATCTTAATCCCCCATTTTGGTGCTTACGGCGCAGCTCTAACCTATTTGATATCTGTAATTTTTGCAACAGCTTGGCTACTTCCAATCTATTATAAACGAATGGGCAGCTATTGGCTTCTTCCACTATCAGGAACAAAACAAATTTAGTGTTGTCCCTTGAATGGAGCAATGCTAAAGCCAATAAGCTGTGAATGATTTAACACTGCGAATCTTACCGAGGCATGAGCTGTGGCAATTATTGAAGAGATCGTAAAAGCCATCACTGAGTTTCTTAAGGAAGATCCCCGCGTCGTTTACGAGAAGATCGAGCATGAGATTTTTGACAAGGGGGTTACTGTAGCAGAGGCATGGCAGAGATTTGCGCCCAAGACACCAGAAGAAATAGCGGAGTTTTATAAAAAGACGGATGCTTATCTCTACGACTTGCTCATAGATCATCGCGGTACTTATCGGCGAGAAGTCAGGCGAAGAATTCTCGAAAGGTTGGAATTACATAATTGCAAGAGGGTCTTGGATTATGGCGGTGGTGTAGGCCTGGATTCTATCGCCATGTGCAAAGTGGGTTTAGCTGTGACTTTTTTTGAGTTAGACGGAGTTACATCTCAATTTGCCAAAGAGCTTTTCGAGAAAGAGAAGTGTAATATCTGTGTCACACATAATATAGAAGAGATACCATCTAATGTTTTTGATAGTGTAATATGCATAGAAGTTTTGGAGCACGTTCGAGATCCTGTTAGAGTGATTCAAGACATCTACCGTTGTCTCAGAATGGGTGGAATTGCGCTTATCACGGAATCTTTCGAGCAGACAAATGACATGTATCGCTCCCATTTGTCCACGAATAAGAGGTTTGTCGGCAAGATCTTCAAAATGATGGAGCGTCAAGGATTTGCATTGACAGCACGATGGCCGGATAGCAAACCCCTTGAATTTACAAAAATGAATCCTGGCATGCGATATCGATATCTGCATTGGAAACGGCGAGGGGCTCTTCTCTCAGAGCTCCTCCATAAAGGGTTAAAAAGGTTCTCTCAAATAACATAATAACCGGTCAAGATGTATTCTTCAGAGAGGCGCGTATGGTTCAGTTAAAAGGCCGGTGGTTCGCGCTTAGTAAACCGTTGCCGCGAATAGAATGGGAGAGTGACCATTAAATAAAATGCGGATCCTGTTTGTAGGTTATGGATTTTATCCTTCTAGTCTTGGTGGAGTTGGTGCTATTCAGCGGGAACTAATAAACACCTGCCGCGAGCTCGGGTTTCACCCGACAATCTATCAGGGTGGGATGTACAATTTCCGAAAAAAAGCTAAGTTGAGGCGGAAGATCGTTGACGAAGGCGTTGATCTCATTGACCTGGTTAACTCTCCCAATAGACCGGGACTACACAATCCTATTTCCCAAGTAACGAATACCCATATAGTCAATTTAAGCCGAGAAGTCCTTCAAGCGATAAAACCCGATCTCGTGCATATCCACGAGCTTACTTTCCATTGTGGGAAAATAATTGAACTTTGTGCAGACATGCAGATTGCATGTGTTAAGACAATTCACAATTATTGGGACATTTGCCCTCAGAGGGACTTGCTCTATAATTGCGAAGAGATTTGTGAAGATTTCTTGAATGGTAGTAGATGTGTCTCTTGTCGGCATTCCTGGGTTCTTTATCCTTGGGTTGCGATGGGATCGAACCTGTTAAGAGATAAAGCTCTTTTTCCAATGGCCAGACAACTCTGGCATGGATTCCAACGCGTTGGGAGACATCTAGCTGCCAATAAGATGTTGAAAGGCGGTTATGATTCTGAAAACATTAAAAGGTTAGCAGATGAATACGCAGACAGACGTAAGCAATTTATCAATCTTCTAAATAGACTTACCTTTGTTCACGTCTATTCTCGGCGGTCCGGTGAAATTTTAAGAGAATACGGTGTTAAAGTGGATAAGCTTAAGTATTTTCCTATAACAACACGTGCTATTGATACGATCCAAGCTAGGAGCTGGCATACGGGACATTACCCCATAATTTTTGCTTATCGTGGCGGGTTAGCCCCACATAAAGGAGTCCATATACTACTTAAAGCATTCAGATGTTTAGATCAAAATAAGGCTAAACTGGTGATATTTGGGACGGGTTCTTCTAATTATATCTCACAATTAAAGAAGATAGCGATGGGGACAAATACAGAGTTCCGTGGAAGTTATGAGCCAGCCCAAGTATGTGAAGTCAATTCCACACTTGATGTTGGTATTATTCCTTCCATTTGGGAGGAACTGTTTGGATTGGTTGGTGTTGAGTATATTCAGTCACGCATCCCTATAGTTGCTAGCGGGATTGGTGGGATTGTTGAATATGTGCGCCATGGGGAAAATGGTTTTCTGGTTAGGCCAAATGATCCTGATGCATTGGCCTCTGCCATGGGCCTATTTATTGAACACCCTGAACTGATCAGGAAAATGCAGGCCCAGATGAACAGGTGGATATCTCTACATGACGTGAAAGAGCACCTGGGAGCATTTTACAAGGAAGCATTAAGGACAGGAATCGGGCATGTATAACGAGGGGAGTCTTTTGGTTGCGAGCATCTTCTTTTCGGGCGGAGTTTTTGCACTTCGTTTTTCGAGACGGATATTTGGGTCATATTTAGCGCCTCCAGGTATTTACGCTGGCGTCTGGTTATTTTCGCTTAGCGTTTTCTACATAGGAGTTATCAGTTACTACGCATTGGAATTGCGAACTCTGGTGGTGTTCCTCTTTTCGATTTTAACCTTTACCATAGGCGGGTTGTTGTCAAAGAAACTGATTAAAAGGAAAAATAACAACTTTGGATACTTCTTGAACCAATCAACAAACCAAAACAGGCGGTTGAGATGGGCTATTTATATATTATTCGGTTTGGGGGTACTGGGGTGTACTATGTATTACCTTGAATTTCATCGCCTGATTGGTATTGAATCCTTGTACTCTGACCCGAGATTAGTGCGTTTTGAGGAATCAATGGGAGAACTTCGCAGGGTGCGGTGGATAGGGCTGACGCGCTCTCTTTTGGTACCCAGTTTCATCCTCTCTGTTATTTACCTGTGCATAAAACCTATGCAGCACAAGAAATCTATGTGGGTAGTCGTCATCGTATCATTGTTTTCCTTAGCAGCAAGCTCAGGCCGAACCTTGGTGATGACTCTGGGTTTGTGCTCTGGGCTTTCGGTAATCTATGTAGCACAAAATATTGGCGAACCGATATCTTTCAGGAAATACGGGTTGCCGATTCTAACTGGTAGCGTGCTATTCTTCGCCTATTTTGTCACCACTACCAGTATGCTTCATAAATGGGTGAGTTATGTTTATTTGACAAAAGTAACCTCACATCTGCCTGATGCTTTGATCGGTTTGGCAGACCTTACTCATTACTTGGTCGGAGGCTTCCCTGCTTTTCAAAGTTTAATAAATTCTTCTGAAGAGGCTAATCAATCCGTTTCATTTACATTCGGAGTGATATCTAGGATAATGCATGAGATTGATCCGTCCCTGTTTGGTTACCCAGATTATGTTCAGCCATTTGTTTTTGTTCCAATACCATGCAACCTATACACATACCTTGACGCTTTTTACCGTGACTTCGGCTGGATTGGCATAGCTATCTTCCCATTTCTGATAGGCTTGGTTACTACAACCCTTTATCTTTGGATGCGTCGTTCACCAGGTATAATGAAGGTCTATGTGGTCTCTCTGATGGGGCTTTGCATTTTTCAAAGTACCGGTGTAAACACATTTGGGACCTTTCAAACATGGGTGTGGATTGCATCTCCACTAGGGCTGGTGAAGCTGCTTGCTTTGTTCTCGGGAGGGCAACGGAAATATAGGTTTCTACACGATCAGAACTTTACGAAGGTTATTCGAACAGGTCCTTTATTTAGAAATACTGAAAATAAATCCTGAAAGGACTTGAATAGTTTGATTAAGCTTCTATGAACAGTTCTTTAGATATCATTATTGTGAACTGGAACGCAGGATACCACTTGCGCGATTCTTTGGACTCAGTTGTCACTGCCAAACGTGACGGGTTCACGCTTAGCCGGGTTGTAGTAGTTGACAACGCTTCAACAGACGGGTCCGCTGGCGGGCTTGAGTCTTACGATTTACCGCTGACGGTCATCAAAAATCTCGAGAACCGTGGGTTTGCAACAGCATGTAATCAGGGGGCGGCTGGCACCAACGCCGATTACCTGCTATTCTTAAACCCTGATACCAGATTGTATCCGAACTCACTCAGCGCCCCAATTATATTTATGGAACAGCCTGATCACGCTCAGGTAGGCATCTGCGGGATAAGGCTTTTGGACGAGACCGGAAAACCATCCACCGCTTGCGCTCGCTTTCCTACGTTGGCCATCTTTATATCCGAGATGTTAGGGTTAGCTCGTGTTTTCCCTCAAGTCTTCCCACCCCATACTATGCTTTCCAAAGAACTTCTCCACAGTAAAGAGGTAGATCAAGTAATGGGAGCGTTTTTCCTCATCAGAACGAAGTTGTTTGTTAACCTTGGTGCCTTAGATGAGAGGTTCTTTCTTTACTTCGAGGAAGTAGACTTGAGTTTGAGGGCTAAGGAATTGGGGTACACCTCATACTACCTTTCCAATGTTGCCGCCTGCCATGCTGGTCGGGTGTGCAGCAAACAAGTCCCGTCAGCCGCTTTGTTTTACTCGCTTTCAAGTCGCTTCAAGTACGCATGCAGTCATTATAGGTCTTTGGAATGTATCACACTGATTTTACTAACTTTCTCGATTGAATTTGCGTCACGCATGCTGTTAGCTGTAGCAAGGCCATCTGTAACGAGAGTAAGGGATGTTTTATCAGCATACCGACGGCTTGCAGTGGCCATGGTATCTGGAGGTATCAAGTGCAGGTAATTGATAAGCGCGGGGTGTTGCAACACCTACCTCAACTTACTCCTGTTATACTGGAACTGGGATGTGGTTGCCGTAAGAGGGTGAACAACTCGATCGGGATTGACATTATTGACTACGAATGCGTTGATCTTGTAGGAGATGTCTGCGATGTGCTTAGAGAAATACCCGTTGGAACGGTCGACAGAATATATTCGCATCACTTTCTTGAACATGTCCATAATCTGGAGTTACTGCTTCATGAGGTCGCGAGGGTAATGCGAATTGGCGGGCAATTGGAGGTTGTTGTGCCACATTTCGCCAATCCTTATTTCTATTCAGATCCTACGCATAGGAATCATTTCGGGCTTTATACATTCTCATATTTGGCCTATGATCCACTATTAAAACGAAAGGTACCAAACTACAATAAAGCAGCGGCGTTCCAGTTGTGCGATGTAGATCTCGTGTTCAAGTCTTCACCCCCTTTTTACATTAGATATGGAATCAAGTGGTTGCTGGGAAAAATGTTCAACTGTTGTAGGTATATGCAAGAGTTCTATGAGGAAAACCTATGTTATGTTTTTCCATGTTATGAAATCAGGTATGTCCTCAAAAGAGTAGTTGTGGCGGGGGGAGGACCGTTTTAGAACTATGCGTGCCCATTTGTTAACCCGATATGGTATCGAAGGTTCAGACTCCAGGTATCGTATCTTTCATTTCCTCCCATACCTGCAATCCACAGGCTTTGATTACATTGTGAGCCCCTTCTTTGGAGATAATTATTATCTTACTTATCGCCTCACCAATTATCAGGCCATGTTACCAAGACTCATTTCTTTTTACGCACAGGTTGCGAGCACTCAAGGACACTCAGAAACTTGATGCAATGTTCCTTCACATGGGGTCCTTCCCCTATGTGCCCGCTGCTTTTTAGCGAAGTCTACTACCCAATGGCTACAAACACTTCAACTGGCGGTCGGCAAAAGCCTTGATACTTGCTACCTTAATGCTGGAGCCGCTGACACGGTTGGGTTTTGGGTGTTGTCAACCTGTGCGCCAAGATCATGCGGGAGACCCTTGATGGCCACCTCTTACTCTGAAATCTTTCCGAGATAATTGGAAAAAACATATCGGCGAAATAAGGTATGAAAATTCTTTCCCTGAATCGGTATGGGCCTCTGGGTGCAAGCAGTCGAGTCCGCTTTTACCAATATTTTCCATATCTGGAGACTCAGGGTATTAAAGTTACTGTTTCTCCTCTGCTTGGGGACAATTATATTAAAGACCTATACGCTGGGAAACCAAGAAAGTTCGGATTTGTCGTAAAATCGTATCTGCAACGTGTCAGATATCTTTTCAAAACTCAAAACTTTGATCTAATTTGGATTGAAAAAGAGCTTTTGCCATGGTTTCCTGCATGGGGGGAAAAAGCACTATTTTGCTTGGGTGTACCTTACGTAATAGATTATGATGATGCTATTTTTCATCGTTACAATCTTCATTCTGATTTCCTAGTGCGTGCCCTGTTGGGTCGAAAAATCGATACGGTAATGCGCCACGCTAGTTTGGTTACCGTCGGAAGTGACTACCTGTGGGATTATGCTCGAAAGGCAGGTGCTGTCCGAGTGGAATACCTGCCCTCAGTGATTGATTTGAATAGATACTCATTGATTGCTCCAGCCAAAAATGCAACTTTTTGCATTGGTTGGATAGGATCACCAGTTACATCCCACTACCTCCATCTGGTTCAACCTGCACTTCAAGAGTTGTGCAATGGCGGTAGTTCACGGTTAGTTCTTGTTGGCTCAGGAAAAATCGGCCTCAATGGAGTGCCATTGGAGATTCGCAGCTGGTCCGAAGAGACGGAGAATAAGGATATTCAGGACTTCGACGTAGGTATTATGCCGCTACCAAATAACCCTTGGGAACGCGGGAAGTGCGGCTACAAGCTGATTCAATATATGGCATCGGGTCGGCCAGTAGTTGCTTCCCCCGTTGGCGTGAATCAACAAATAATTGACAATGGGGTAAATGGCTTTCTGGCAAGTACCCAATCGGAATGGATTCACGCCTTAGAAACCTTGCGAACAAATAAGAGCTTGAGAGAAAGTATGGGCAAGGCTGGCCGAAAAAAGGTGGAGGCTAGGTATTGTTTGCAAGTTGTGGCTCCACGTTTGGTATCCTTATTGCGCAGCGTAGTTAAAGAGGGCAACTGAATGTGTGGTATTGTCGGTTTTCTTAATTTCTCTCCCACACGTAACCAAAACGAAATAGAAGATGGCTTAACCCTTATGGTCGATAGCATTAAACATCGGGGACCTGACGATCGAGGTACCTGGCGAGGCAACGGTGTTTTCCTTGGAATGCGCCGCCTGAGCATTATAGACCTCGAAACAGGCCAACAGCCAATATTCAATGAGGATGGAAGTTGTTGTATCGTCTATAATGGAGAGGTGTATAACTATTTGACTTTGCGGCAACAGCTGAAAGCTAAAGGCCATAAATTCAAAACTCAAAGTGATACCGAGGTAATCGTACATTCTTATGAGGAGTGGGGTCTCGATTGCGTTCAGCATTTCCGGGGCATGTTTGCATTTGCCGTATACGATCAAGCCAAGGAAGAACTATTCTTGGCCCGAGATCAGTTTGGTATTAAGCCTCTTTTTTACACAGAATTGCCCCAAGGGTTCATATTCGCTTCCGAATTGAGAGCATTGTTGAAACTTCCTTACTTCCCACGGCAAATAGATTGGGAAGCTTTTAATTTGTATATCAGATTGAATTACATTCCCGCACCTTGGACAATCTGGGCCCGAGCCAAGAGGCTTGAGCCTGGTCACTGGCTCTTGGTGAAAAACGGCCACGTAGTTGAAAAAAGAAGGTACGTTAAGCTTGAAAAAGAATCATACAGCGGAAATACAGATGAGGCTGTAGAGTCTCTGGATAGACTCCTCCAAGAATGTATTCGCCTGCACCTCCTCGCTGATGTCCCAGTTGGGGTATTCCTTTCAGGAGGGCTGGACTCTTCGTTGATAACAGCTTTGGCTCAAAGGGTTTTGGAATTACCCTTAAGTACATTTACTGTAACGTTTCCAGAATTCAAAACATACGATGAATCAAATTATGCAAGACGTGTTAATCAACACTTAGGCACAAAGCATCAAGAAATTCCGGTGTTGGCTCAGGAAGCGTTTGATGCGACGATAGAAATTTTGGACCACTTAGATGAGCCCTTTGCCGATTCGTCCCTTGTGCCGGTCGCTATTATCAGTAAATTAACAAGTCGTCATGTTAAAGTGGTTCTTTCCGGTGACGGGGGAGATGAACTATTTGCTGGCTATAATAAGTACCAAGCTTTATGGCTTACAGAATACCTAAGACCCTTCATTCCCTTACTACGATTAGTTAGTCAGCTTCCTATTCGAGAAACTCGTGGTACAACAATTGGTGAAAAATGGCGTCAGTTCAGGAAACTTGGAAATATTGCGGGGGCTGATCCTGTTGAAAGGTACGTCCGTGCAACAGAATCGATCAGTGCAGATCTGGCTTCCAGATTATTAAATGGCCAAAACCATTTTAATAATTTGGTTCCACAGATTTTAGAGAGTCTATGGAAGCAGGGGGAGGAGAACGGTTTTACCGGAACTGACCTTTGGCTTTATGTAGACGCAAATTTCGTGCTTCCCTATGATATGTTGCACAAAGTCGATATAGCTGGTATGCGCTATGGTCTGGAAGTTCGTGTCCCGTTTGTTGATTTAACCACTGCAAGACTTGCATTTAGCTTTCCGCCAGAATGGAAGCTTCGTAATGGTCAGCGAAAGTGGATTCTAAAGAAAGTAGCAGAAAAATATCTCCCATCCGCCATTGTAAATCGATCAAAAGGTGGATTTGGCATACCAGTAGGCGAGTGGTTGCGCTCAAAATTAAGGAACAATTTTGAATCAATCTTGAGCCCTTCATCCCTAAGTTCTTCGGGGATATGGAACAAGGACACCGTTCAGCAATTGTTATATGAGCATCTACAGCGCCGACATGACCGATTCTGGGAGCTATGGAATATATTTGTTTTCGAATGGTGGCGACGGAAATGGAATCCGGATCTCAGCTAGAAATTAACCTTCCTATGCCACCAAATTTAAATTCCCTGGGACCATTTTGAAAATTCTAAAATAATTTCTCTTATGTTAAGGAAAGGATTCAACAACACACCTCGCGTTGCACTTGTCTCTAACACTGATTACTACTTGTATCATTTCCGTTTGGGACTGATCAAGGAACTTGTGAATCGTGGTCTCGAAGTTTACACGATTGCCCCCCCCGGTGAATTTACATTACGTCTGGAAGAAGCAGGGGCAATATTTGTCTCTTGGAGTTTAGGAAGGAGTTCTTTTAATCCTCTTCAAGAACTTCGAAGTTTAGTCTCATTAATTCAGATCTATAGGAGCATTAAACCAACCATTGCTCACCACTTCACGATCAAACCCAATATCTATGGATCTATTGCTGCTGGCCTCACGGCTGATGTTAAAATTGTATCGTCAATTACGGGGCTTGGCTATATATTCACAGGGGATGGACCTAAGGCGAGAGCTGCTCGCCCATTAATATCCAATCTTTACCGCCTTGCCTTCCACTTTAGCGACGCAATAACTTTTCAGAATCATGATGATCTGGAAACCTTCCGTCGCTTTAAAGTATTACCTCCCAATAAGACCCTCTATATCCATGGAGGATCAGGTGTTAATACTGCTTTTTTTAACCCGGAGATGATAGAGAAGGCGGCGATACACCGGGTAAAGGAGTCTCTTGGTCTCAATCCCAATTCAATTGTAGTTCTTTTAGTAGGGCGCATGCTTTGGCACAAAGGTATCGGCGAGTACGTAGAGTGTGCACGCATCTTGAAGAAAACTCACGGGGCACATTTCCTACTTGTTGGTCCCGTAGATGAAGGAAACTTGGCATCCATTCCCATAACCAGACTTATTGAATGGGAAAAAGAGGGCTATATTCAATATCTAAATAAACGCGAAGACATTCGTGAACTTTTAGCTCTTTCGGATATCGTCGTTCTTCCTTCATACAGGGAGGGAATGCCTCGCATCCTTTTGGAGGCAGCGGCTATGGGGAAACCCATTGTGACTACGAATGTTCCAGGATGTAAAGATGTTGTCGACCATGAGATAAACGGCTTATTAGTTGAGCCAAAAGACCCCATTGCCCTTACACGTGCAGTCGAATCCCTGCTTTTATCTCCAGATCGCAGAGAGCGTTTTGGGGAGGCCGCGCGCCAAAAGGCATTGAAGGAGTTTGACGAAACAAAAATTAATGCACAGATACTTAATGTTTATAATGCCATTTTGGAAAGACAAGGGAAGAGTAAGATTGCAGAATAACACAATCTCGCAACATTAACTTATTTCAATAAAGACAAGTTGAAGCGATAAAGCTAATAAATGAAATATTTTCACTGACTGCATTTTTCAGTCAACCCCCCCAATTTACACATGGATCGGAATAAGTTAGGGGTTTTAGGTCAATGAGGGCATTTCCATTCTATTCACCATTCGAATAGGAATTCGCATCCATGGATCAATCTCATAAGTCTTCAATGAATTTGTCCCGATCTCCCAAGCGAATCCACGCCATCCTCGTTCCTAAGGCTATCGAAGAATTCCTCAACCGGAGGAAATGAGCCTCCATCCCAGAATTCAACATCGCCGTTGATATCATTCCATAAACAACCTGACCTTCTGACTGGCCGGATAGTACCCCGCAATCAAATTTGGGATGAGGGGCGGCGTGAAGGTTCCATTTTTCAGCCGGAATTCAAACAATTCGAATAACGCAAAAGGAAATGTTGGGGTTAGAAGATGG
>Ga0153916_10003088_pt1 | contig 12282 bp, 10 predicted proteins | sample Opewatmetagenome_FD_109642 | JGI IMG/M metagenome (GOLD analysis project Ga0153916, IMG submission 109642) | Freshwater wetland microbial communities from Ohio, USA - Open water 3 Core 3 Depth 4 metaG | ecosystem: Environmental > Aquatic > Freshwater > Wetlands | place: USA: Ohio, Lake Erie...
CAAGGCGGAATGCCCAGCAGGGGTGGGGAGGCTGAATTTTGTATTCGCTGGCAGGGTCACATCCAGGTAGGTCGGATCAGCATAGATATCGGTCACAGCTCCGGGAGTCGCTCCCAGATGGCCAGCGATCAAGCGGATTTTCTCCCCATCAGGTAGCTCCACCATTGGTATATCTTTGGAGGCGATATCCTGGTAGCGAGGGGCAGTCATTTTCAATTTTGCAGGCAGATTCACCCATAATTGGAATCCTTCCATCTTGCCCTCATAGGGTTTGGGCATCTCCTCGTGCATGATGCCACGCCCGGCAGTCATCCACTGCACGTCACCCGCCCCAATGGTGCCGGAGTTACCCAGGCTATCCTTATGGTTGACCCTCCCTGCCAGCATGTAGGTGACGGTTTCAATACCACGGTGCGGATGCTTGGGGAAACCTGCCAGATAATCGTCGGGGTTATCAGAGCCAAAGTGGTCCAGTAACAGGAACGGGTCGAAATAGTCCAGTGTGCTCGTAGCGATGGAACGCTTAAGCAGCACACCGGCACCCTCCACTACACGGATGGGGGTGATGAGTTGTGAGACATTACGAATTTGAACTGTCATAGAAATCACCTAATTGTGATATCAATTAGACTAATCATAGATGTACACTGATGAAAAAGAAAAGACATTAATCACAGAGCTTAAAACTAAATGGTCATAGATAGACTCAATTAAGTCTCATTTACCTTATTTAATTGGAGCGATTGTATCCGTATTAAAGATTAAATGCAAGAGAGCGAAGGTTAAACTAACAGAAGAAAAGATGATAACCGCGAATAACCTGACAAACGGCTCATCGATCCCTTCCCGTGCTGATATAATACCAATAATCCCATGAAAGTAATCAACCTAACCCAGCTCGTTCATATGCTGTCTGATATGCTTGACCTAGTGGGGGTGAATGACCTCCATCATAGCAAACGCGTGGCGTATATGTGCCTTGAGACAGGCCGTACGTTTGGTTTTGATCATGACCAGATGGAAAAACTATACCAGGCTGCCTTGCTGCATGATTGTGGTGTTTCCACCACCAGCACGCACAACCACATTGTCAAGGAGATGGATTGGTCAGGCGCTCCTGAACACTGTGCCCGGGGCAGCACTCTTTTAGAAGCCCAACCCCTATTCCAGCACCTATCTCCCATTATTCTCCTTCATCATACCCATTGGCAAGAGCTGGACCCAAGTTTCTCAGAGTGGGTTGTTATGCTTGGAAATCTGATCCATTTATGCGATCGTGCCGATGCACTGATGCAGCAGTCCGCCAGTAAGCCCTGGCTATCGGTGCGCAACTCTGTACGCGATACACTCATCCACTATAATGGCAGCTGGTTCAATCCTAAGCTGCTGGAGGCTTTTCTGGCAGCCTCACGCACTGAGAGTTTCTGGCTTTGTATGCAACCACAGCACCTGAGCCAATATATGGCTGAGCGGGAGCTTGCTGACCCTCACCCAATGATAAGCACAGGTCGCCTCCGCTTTGTTGCCGAGCTGGCAGCCGAAATTGTTGATACTAAGAGCCATTACACCGCGCGTCACTCACAGGGTGTAGCCCGCTTCTCCGCGCACCTGGCAGAGAGGGCAGGTTTTGAGACGGACGTATGCTGGCAGATCGAGATCGCCGGGCTGTTGCATGATATTGGTAAAATGCGCGTCCCGGATAGTATATTGGAAAAGCCTGCGACGCTTAACTTTTCGGAGAAAGCAGTAATGCTTGGACACAGCTTCGAAAGCTACCAAATCCTACATCATGTGAAGGGATTTGAAGACATCTCCCGCTGGGGGGCTTATCATCATGAGACACTCATCGGGGACGGTTATCCTTTTCACCTGACCGCGGTCGATCTGGACAAACCGGCGCGCATCATCGCCATTGCTGATATTTTCCAGGCAATGACACAGGAACGACCATACCGCCCTGCCAAAGGTCCTGAAGCAGTGATCGACTCATTGGAACATCGGGTTTCACAGAATAGGATCGACCCTGATTTGGTTAAGCTGGTGGAGGATGATTTCGAGGCGTGTTGGGAAGCGGCTGCATTGCAACAAAAGACTTAGGTTTGTTTATTTCTCCTAATTTTAAAGATACTTGTTCAACACAGAGCGCAAATTTTCCAGTAGTGGTCATTATTTCCATAGCAAATGAAAAAACTCTAATAAAGGGAAAAGGGATATGACATGGACACTCAACTGACGATGAAACGCACCCTGTTGTATTCCTCCGCATCCGCCGGGCTGAACATCATGGCAATCAGTGTGAGCACCTGGCTGCTGTATTTCTACTCACCCCCACCTGATTCTGGACGGCATATCTACCTGCCCATCACCCTGGTAGGACTGATGATGACTATCACCTCGCTGTGGGACGCAGTAATTGATCCTTTCATTGGGCACTTCTCGGACGTCACCCGCTCACGTTGGGGTAGGAGACGCCCATTCATCCTGTTTGCCACTCCAATTACAGCTATCTTGCTAATCTTTATCTTCACACCACCTGGTGGAGAATCAGTCGCGCTCAATGCAGTTTATTTCTTCATCATCATCACCCTGTTTTATACTGCATACTCGTTGGTAGGCATCCCATACGATGGCACCATGCCCGAGATGGCACAAAATCCAAAAGACCTGGTTAAGCTGAGTACCTGGAAAAGCATCCTGGGGATATTGGGAGTGATGGTGGGGGCGCTGGTGGCGGCTCCGCTGTTTTCATCTGTAGGGCCTATAGCTATGGCTGGGATCGTGGCGGTGGTGGGACTGGGTACTATCTGGCTGGCCCTACTGGGGATCCGGGAGACCACCCGGCCTATCGGCGATCCAATGCCAGTGATCGCCGGGATAAAAGCTACCTTCAGAAACCGCCAATTCATTTACATGTTTGTCTCGGTGTTGATCGTGCACGTAGCCTATGCTATGATGACTGCCATTCTGCCGTATTTCATCACCACGGTGCTGGGGCGCTCGGAAGCAGAGGTGGGGACGTTTCAGGGACTGCTGGTTCTGCTGATGATCCTTTCCGCGCCGCTGTGGAACTGGCTTGCCCGAAGGAACGCTCACCGCAAGCTGCTTATGATATCAATGGTGTTGATGGGCGTCATCATCGCCTTAAATGCCTTCGTCGGACTCATCCCTGGCGTCGATAAGCTAGCGCAGGCGTACATCACTGTTGGACTGGTGGGGCCCGTACTGGGAGGGTATTTTATCCTGGCATACGCCATGATGGGGTCCGTGGTGGATTATGACGAGATGTCCACCCACGCCAGGCGTGAAGCGATTTACTACGGCACATTCTCACTGGCAGCGGGGATCGGACCCGCCCTAGCAGCACTGGTGCTGCCATTCATTCTAAGCCAGTTCGGTTATACAGCCGCTAACCCGCTTGGGATAAGGGTGGCATGGGTGGTGGCTGGCGCATGCAGCCTGCTGGGAGCTTTGGCATTTATTGGATATAAGCTGGGCGACACACCGGAGCAAACCCGGGCAAACCTCGGCATGAAATTAAGTGAAACCACAGATGAACACAGATAGACACTGATAAGTGAAGATAAACCTAGAAATTACTACCAAGAAAGTGCGCAAGAAGCTAATGAAATCACAGGTGGTCTTACCTGATGAATTGAACATTGTACTTTTTATTCTTCCAGTAAAATATTTACATCTCAATAGTCTTAGAATGTGATTTATATATAATCCGTAGTGTCCATTGTGTCACTAGTGGTGACCTTTATTATCAAAATACACCTGTGAATAATCAAGGAGACCCGAAATGACTCTATCTGTTGGTGTGGCACGCAAGATCATCTCGCCACCGAAGGGGATCTACTTGATCGGCTATGGTGACCGGAGTAAAGGCAACCTGGGTGTGCATGATGACCTAACAGCCAGTGCGCTCGCCCTGGATGATGGCCTTCACCGAGCAGTGATCGTCGCTTGTGATCTGCTGGCAATCAACGAACACACTGTGGCGCGCATTCAAGCACAAACCGGCTCGAATGTGGTCATCTGCTGCTCACACACTCACTCCGGCCCGATCACTTATGCAGATCAGCGCTCTTCCCACAAAAACCGAGATTACATCAATTATCTGGTCACGCAGATCGTAATGGCTGTGAAAGAAGCAATTGTAAACTTGCGACCCGCACATATCTCATGGGCGCAAGGGGAAGCGAATATTGCGATTAACCGCCGGAAGCGGAAACCAGATGGGCATATCGAGATCGGGGTCAATCCGACGGGTCCAATCGACCACACAATTACTATTCTGAACGCACAATCCGTGGATGGCAAGCCAATCGTCACTCTGGTAAATTACCAATGCCATGGAACGGTGCTGGGACCCAAGAATATGCTAGTTTCAGCGGATTGGATCGGTGTAATGAGGCGAATCGTGGAGCAGGAAAGTGGATCGCTTGCGATGTATATACAGGGAGCGACAGGAGACTTGAACCCGGACCATGCCTGGGGTATAGATGATTTTGAGGCGGTAGAGAAAATCGGTGCACAGGTAGCTGCACAGGTGCTTAATTTACTACCGCAGCTTAAGCCGGTTCTGGCTCAGGTAGTCAGCTTTCATGAGGAGCAGGTTTGGTTGCCATTGGAGGCGGAAGCACAAGGAACCAAACCCCCTCCAACCTATCGCTCCGTGCTTGCCAAGATGGCGCACGTACCGCGCTTCATGGTCGATTCTGTGCTTAATTACCGTTACCCCTGGAAGACACTTATCGTTGCACGGGATGGGATCTGGTCAGTGCCAGTGGTGCTAACCCACATCCGAGCCGGAGATCTGACATTGTTTGCCCTGGGTGCGGAAGTATTTACCGAAATCGGCATGGCGATAAAGCACACCTCAACTACCAATCCTACCTTGTTTGCCAGCGTTAGTAGCGGTTGTATTGGTTACTTAGCCACTGCAAGCGAGCATGCATTGGGAGGCTACGAAGTCGATATGTCGCCCTATTTCTATCGCATGCCCGGCAGGTTAAAGGCAGAGTGCGACGAGAGGGTGATGGAGGCAGTGAGGAACTTGGAATAGCGTTGCGTCTCGGGATGATGCCATCAATAAACACACTCGACACGAATAAAAATGGCGCAGCTTTTATCCACACCCAAAGGTGATATCACCATCCGCATTGCAATCCCGGGGGATGCAGTATTACTGCGTGAGCTGCGATTGGAGGCACTTTCCATGCATCCCGAAGCTTTTGCAGCAGATGTTGCCATGACAGCTGCGGAGGGAGCTGATGTGTGGGCAGAGCGCATCGCTGATTATGCCAGGAATGAGTCCACGGCGATCAATATTGCAGGATACGCTGGACAACTCATTGGTATGGCAGGCATTGGACGAGGTCACTGGCCTAAAACCCGTCATAGCAGTATCCTGTGGGGAGTCTATGTCAGCCCTGATTGGCGGGTAATGCATATCGCGGAAGCAATCATTGATGAGTGTATCACCTGGGCGCGTGAGCATGGAGTTGTGGTGGTAAAGCTGGGCGTCATTACCAGCAACGCATCCGCCATTCGTTGTTATACACGCAGCGGATTTACGGTTTACGGCACAGACCCGAAGAGCAATTATTACGACGGTGTTTATTTCGATGAGCTAATGATGGCAAGGGAGATTTAACCTAGGAATCACTCACTAAGATGAAATGGCCAATATGGAATGGATTCTATTCTCCACGGCAATATTTCTTGAGCTCATCTACGTATTGTTATTCATCCTGACCATAAAATTACCGCGGTTCCGCTTTTGGCCGCCACCATCGGCATGGTCATGGCAATTTTTTCTTGCCTGGCTGATGGTGGGGGTGGTAGGGTTATGCGGCATCTGGTTGGGATTTCTGGACCTAGACAGCGCGTTCCTGTTTGATTTCAGAATAAGGCTTCCCGTGGCAGGGATATTTTTCGTGTTGGGGAACGCCATTGGAGGTTGGGGCAACCTGGCACTAGGGATGCGAGCGACACTTGGATTAGGTAACAGACTGGTCATTAAGGGAGCTTACAAGTACACGCGTAATCCCCAATACCTCGGGGATAGCTTGCTTATCATTGGATTCATGCTGCTTACCAATTCCTGGATGGTATGGGTTATAGGCATTCTAGCTTTGGTGCTGAATATTCTCGCACCTTATACGGAGGAACCGTGGCTTGAGGAGCAATATGGAGATAGTTACCTAGAATATAAGCGACGGGTTCCCAGGTTTTTGGGCAGACGTAAAGTGGTATCTACTCAAATTGAAGGGGATCCCAGGAAGGGTTGAGTGTAATGCCCGAAATCTATCAAATATGTATGTTGGTTGATGGTTTTTTTGAACCAAATATTCGTCTATGAGCATATAATACAAGTGTTTGTGAATACTTAACAAGACAGACTCTTACCTAAGTGAGCATCTTATCTTTAGGAGGAGACACCTTGAAAGCAACAGAAATCCTAATGGAAGAGCACCGGGCGATCGAGCGGGTTTTAAACGCCCTCGAGAAAGCTGCTAACCGTCTTCACCGTGGTGAAGATGTCTATCTCAGGTTTTTCACTGGCACGACAGTCTTCATCAAGTGTTTTATCGATGGCTGCCATCATAAAAAAGAAGAGGCTGTTTTATTTCCGGCGTTGATCGAGAATGGGTTATCTGAAGAATCGGGACCGGTTGCAGTGATGTTGGCCGAACATGAGGAGGGTCGTCGACTGGCCCAAATGCTGCGCCAGTCTGTAGAACGAGTTCAAGCAGGCGAAGTGCGTAAGCGTGAGGCAATTGTAGAGAACGCTAACGGCTATATCAAGCTGCTTCGCCTGCATATCGCTAAGGAGGATAAAATCCTCTTTCCCATGGCGGATAAAGTCATTCCCACCGCCCAGCAGGAGCAAATTATGGAGGCGTTTGAACAATTCGAGCGCGATGATAACGGTGAGGGGATGCACGAGAAATATTACGGGTTGTCAGGGCGTCTTGAAAAAGAGTGCCTTCGATAAAAGCCTGCTTCTTAGCTAAGGTTGGAATTGGTTATCTTTCTGGTTGGATCATTAGGGTTTGTCCTGCTCTCAAGCCATACGCTGACGAAACCCCTTAACCATGGTTTCCCCAGATTTTTCGCCTTTGAAGCTATTTTGGGATTGGTAGTGCTGAACGCTCCCTTTTGGTTTGTCCAACCACTTTCAATGGCTCAGATCGTATCCTGGGCATTACTACTGAATTCGGCTTTGCTGGTTATCAATGCTTTCTGGGTTCTTCGTCAATTCGGTAAGCCTGATAAATCCATACAGGACGCCAGCCGCTTAGCGCTTGAAAAAACCACCCATCTGGTCACTGAAGGACCATACCGCTTTATCCGTCATCCTATGTACGCCTCATTGCTGTGCTTTACCTGGGGGGTATTTCTGAAGCACATCACCCTTTTATCAGGTTTACTGACCATCCTGGCTAGCCTGGCATTGTTTACCTCGGCTATTTTCGAGGAACGGGAGAACATGCATAACTTCGGCAATGAATATGTAGATTACATGCATTGTACCAGGCGCTTCATTCCTTTTCTGTTCTAATTCCCAAGGTTGCCAAAATGCCAGCAATAATTAAAAGAGCGGTGATAAGTCTTGGTTGGAAAATTACCTCCCTTAGCCTTTCCTACGATGATTTCACTGAATGGAGATAATCGCCTTCCATGATCGAATGTCCCATTGACCATCCAGTATTACCGAGTTTGTTCAACCCCCACGTTCCAAATAATCCTGCTTTATGGGCAGTATTCCAGGGACGGCATGCCGGGCGAGCAGTGGTGGATGACATCCAACAACCATCGCAGTGTTTGCTCCGGACTGAGGCTGTGTTGACCTACGCCAGTCACCCGATGAGCCAATCCTTCCTGACGGAAGCGATCGATTATTTCAGACACACCGGACGTATATGGTTGATCCGTTCACCAGGGGACCCTTCTGCGCCGGAAAGTTTTCGTTCCCTCCCAAGGTTGGAATTCTTCGATTATGATCCTCATTCACCAGTTTTGGAAGATTTTCGTAACCGTCTACCTGCTGGTTTTGAGATTCGTCCCATCGACGCAAACCTGCTCAATCGCTGCGAGTGGCGGGATGACATGGCGTTCTATTGTGGAAGCCTGGAAAACTTTCTGCATAATGGTCTTGGAATTTGCTTGATGCATGGGGATGAGATTATCGTTGAAACCTATGCCTCGGCTTTAGGTGTTCCATACGCAGAGATTGGTGCCATCACCCACGAGCCGTATCGCGGCAGAAGCTATGCGCCCATCGCAGTGGCATTCCTCATTGAGGCTCTGGAGCTGTGCGGTTTCCATGCCTATTGGAGCTGTGACACAGACAATTCAGCCTCGGTGCGTGTAGCGCGCAAGCTAGGGTTTCGGATTGAAAGAACATATGAAATCTTGGAATATGAACCACTACCAGGCAAGTAGCCATCGGTCATGCTACCTTTTCGTTCATTCCCCATGGTGAGATTGGCATTGTACATTTTCTTTGAAGCAGATAAGGCGTTTGCAAGGCAATATTCCTTCATGCCCTGATTAATTGAATGAAGGTTTCTTCTTATTTTTATAGCTGACCGTTGGTAGGTTATGGTAAAGCAGTCCCATACTAGGTATAGGGGAATAATGTCAGGAATTTATAACGAGGCTGACAATGTTCTTCACCGACCAGCACCCAGCGTAACGATACTGGCTGATCACCCTGATCGGTGATATATACCTCATAGGACGCTACAGGGTCATCCAGGCATTCCTGCGGTTCGCCTATGGTAAAAGCGATCTCGCCCCATTTTAAAAGCCCATCTTCGAAAGTGAATAATTCCTTTTCTGCTGTTTCTCTATACTGTTCAAATATGAGGACTGCCTCCCCGTCGGACTTGTACTGCTCCAAATAATTAGTATCCCACTTTCCCTTCCATACTCCAATCAGCTGATCGACAGAAGTGACCCTCTGTTCGGGGAGGGCAGTGATGGTTGGGGTAAGAGGAATTGAGGTTTCGGTCGGTACTTCTGTGGGGGTGGGCGGAATGAGCGTGTTGGTCGAGATAATTTTGGGAAGAGGAGTGACAGAGGGCGGGATGGATGTTTCAGTTGGTATTGATGCTAATTCCGTAGTTTGAGGAGTGGTCTGGCATCCTGATAAAGCAGAAATCAACAGACAAGTAACAAGGATTAGGATGAGCATTTTTATGCTGGTGATTGACATCATGTTGTTGGTAATTGTTTCATTGGCGCACAACAAACAGGACGATTCGAGGTAATTACCCTCGACTCCATCGAAATCTATTCTCCTGATAGATACTTATCAAAAAATTCTGTCACTCGCCGCTCGTACTCTTCCGGAGCCACTTCGGGAATGCCGTGATGCCCGGCCTCAGGTACGTACCAATATTCCTTTGGCTCTTTGGCCGCATCATATAACCACTGACCACTCTCAATTGGAATGTGATCATCCTGACCACCCATCATGATAAATACAGGGCGCGGGCTGATCTGACCAATCCAGCGAGAGGCATCAATCTCCGAAGAGTCAAAACCAGCGATTTGCTCGCCCCACCACACAATGAGATTCGCAAATGGGAACGGAGGCAGCCCAGTGACAAGCTTAACACCTTTCGCTGCCATTGCATCGATGGAGGAGAATGAGCTGTGAACCACTAGAGCACGGATATTAGGGTTCTGGGCGGTATACATAATTGAGACCATCCCGCCCATCGACTCCCCCAGGATGCCGATTTTGTTGAAATCGATGTCGGTCCTGGTGAGCAGGTACTGGTACCAGGTATCCATATCCACGATTTCCTTTTTTCCAAATGTAATTAGCCCACTTCGGTTCACATCTCCTGAACGAAAACTGGATATCATGACACCATAGCCATGTCGATACAGCATCTCAGCATCATAAAGCATGTTCATGCGGCCACCGCGCCAGCCGTGCTGGGTGATGACTACAGCACCATTCAGTGAGGGTATGTACCAACCCGCGAGCGTGTATCCGTCTGATGTGGTGATACTCACCTCCTCGTAGGGGAGGCCATAATCGTCGGGGGTCTCAGTGATTGTATACGAGGGTGGGGTGATTATCTCGAGCGCTTTTGTACGGGTCACATACAACAAACCAACACTGGCGACCACAATCACAACTGCCAAGGAGATTAGAGCGATCTTAATGCCTTTTTTCATGTTATCCCTCCTGATAGAAAATCATTTCTGCACGATGGCGGACAAGATTTCCACCCTTTATTTGATATTACCACTTAGCCGATTGTTGAGTGACAGCCTGATCCAGGATGTCCCCAATAGACCTGCTTTTTATGGTGATTTTTATAACTAATAATATATATACGTTTTGATATTTGTCAATACGCAGATCCTGTGCGTTTGTTGGGTTTTGGATGGAAGATCACCACTCTCAACCCAACCTATAGCGATAACTGTCTAAGCATCTCATCAGGGTTGTTCACGGGTTGCTGACAAACGAATCCCTGGCACACGTACGCCGTAGGCTTGCTGTTCAACAGCGGGCGATCACTCAACAACGCTGGCGAGCCAGCGGGAGGCGGGTATGGGGAGATTGCCAGCAACAAGCGCGGCTGGTAACCACGCCATAGGGAATGGAGCAAAGTCTGGGTGTCAGGATTAGCCAGATCACCCAAGATTGCGACCTCATGAACAGGTCCAACCGCGAAATCAGCAGAACACAGCCGCTGGGCGAAGGCAGAAGGGTAACGCAGCGTCAATCCTAGAGTAGAGGAGAGCATCTCCTCTGCATAAGTGCGCCAGTCAGACCTACCTTCATAAGTGGCAAGCTGTAGAAGAACCATGGTCGCCGAGGCATTGCCGGATGGAGTGGCATTATCCTGGAGCTCCTTGGGGCGGTAGAGCAAGGCTTCGTGATCGTCGCGCGTGTCGAAGAAGCCACCTTTAGGGTCGGAAAAATGAGCCAGCATTTCCGCTGCCAAATTAACTGCTGCTTGAAACCACCTCGGATTGGGGTCAGTCTGGTAGAGTGAGAGCAGCGCCAGTGCCAGCCCGGTGTAATCCTCCAGGTAGGCAGCATGTTTCGCTATGCCCTCCCGCCAGGAGCGCATTAACCTGCCATCAGGGAGCATATTCTCAAGGATGAAAGCCGCGTTCCGGATAGCTGCCTGGGTATAATCTGCGCGCTCAAGTGCCCGTCCGGCTTCTGCGAATGCAGCAAGCACGAGAGCATTCCACGATACAAGCACCTTGTCGTCTGTGCCCGGTCGCACCCTGGAGCTACGAACCGCCAGCAACCGCTTACGCAAATTAGCCAGCCTGGCTGAGATCGAATTTACCGCCAGATGGAAGTGCTCAGCCAATTGCTCATCGGTACGGGTGCGCTTGAGGATGTTACGACCTTCGAAATTGCCCTGATCACCCACCCCATATGCAGAAATAAAGAGCTCAGCATCCTGCGGGTCGGATATGGCAGAACGGACCTCTAGCGGCGTCCACAGATAGTATTTGCCTTCCTCACCTTCCGAATCGGCATCCAGGCTGCTATAAAAGCCACCTGCAGGATGAGACATCTCACGTAAGACGAAATCCAGGGAGGCTTCACACACCTCTCGGAATTCGGGCCTATCCGTGAGTTGATAAGCATGCAAGTACGCAAGGGCCAATTGGGCATTGTCGTAGAGCATCTTCTCAAAGTGTGGGGTGAGCCAGTTTGAGTCAACGCTATAGCGGGCAAACCCACCTCCCAGAACGTCATAAATTCCCCCCTGGGCCATAAGGTGCAAGGCGTGAGCAGCCATATCCAGGCTGCCATGATCTCCCCGAGCAGCCTGCCGCAGGAGAAATTCGATCAGCATCGGCTGAGGGAATTTCGGTGCCCCTCCCCAACCTCCATCTTGCCAATCATAACTTTGGGCAATGGTCCGCACGGCCTGCTCGAGCAGAGCTCGGTTTAGTTTCTCCCCTCCCGGCTGAGCTTCTGGGAGTGCCTGCAAGCTGCGTGTAAGGTTCTCGCTGCTTGAGAGTACTCCGTTACGGTCTGTGCTCCACAAACGAGCGACCGTTTCCAGTATGTCACGGAAGGAGGGAAGATTATAGCGACGGATTGGAGGAAAATAAGTTCCACCGTAAAAAGGCTTGCCTGTGGAAGTGAGAAAGACACTCAGTGGCCAACCTCCCTGCCCGGTTGTCGAGACGACAAAGGTCATGTAGATGCTATCCAGATCGGGGCGCTCCTCTCGGTCTACCTTGATACAAACGAAATTTTCATTCATCAAG
>Ga0153916_10003089_pt1 | contig 12278 bp, 10 predicted proteins | sample Opewatmetagenome_FD_109642 | JGI IMG/M metagenome (GOLD analysis project Ga0153916, IMG submission 109642) | Freshwater wetland microbial communities from Ohio, USA - Open water 3 Core 3 Depth 4 metaG | ecosystem: Environmental > Aquatic > Freshwater > Wetlands | place: USA: Ohio, Lake Erie...
ACGTTTCGCTGTTGACCCCATAGTTCTTTGTTTCGACTTGGACTTGGGCACTGTAGCCCTGATAAATCATGGGGGCGGATGGTATAACGCTTAAAAGCCCTACGTCGTGGTCAATAGATGCCGTTTTATAGTAAAGCTCGAAGTTGTCGTTTGGGGCGAGCCTGTAGGATGAAAAGAAAATCCATATCTTATAATTCTTGTCTTGTAAGACCGAGGGCTCTATGTCACGGATGCCGGTGTTAAAGGTGAGCTGGGTGTCGCTGCCCCAGTCCGTTCCATTATAAGTATTGTAGAACAATTCGTCATCGCCATCTCGGGGACTATACCACACAACCCAGATTTTGCCGTCTTTGACTTGCATGACGGACGGACGTGAGTCTGGAGCCGAATTGTTTGTAAGGCGCATGTCAACAGACCAATGTGCGCCATAATTTGAGGTGGTTTTATAATAGACTTCGCGGTTGCCGTCTCTTTCTGATGTCCAGAAAACCCAGATTGTGCCGTTCCGTGCTTGGATTGCCGCTGGATTTGTGTCTGGTCCGGGAGACACTGTTAATTGAGTGTCACTTGACCATGTTAATCCATCGTAGATTTTATAATAAATGTCGTATTCGATGTCGCCAGTAGGGTTTGAGTGCCACAACACCCAGATTTTTCCGTCTACGGTGTTTTGAATTATGGCTGGGGACCAGTCTCTACAAGTGTTATTTGTTAACTGCTTATCGGGTGACCATGAAGCGCCGTTGTTATTTGAGGTTTTGTAGAAGATTTCACGGCTGTCTATGCGGCTTGAAGACCAAACGACCCATATTGTTCCATTGGCAGCTTGGCATATTGACGGTAAAGAGTCTTCTGCGTTGTCAGAAACAAGGTGTGTGTCGCTTGACCAAGATACTCCGTTATAGGTTTTGTAGTAGATATCGTAGTCTTGTCCACTTCTGTCTGCTGCCCACACAACCCATATTTTGCCATCTTGAGCTTGCATGGCCCAAGGTTGCATGTCCCAATTACTGTTGAATGTCAGCTGCGTCTCACCTGACCATGTGAGCGCATCGACTTGTGAAAAAGTAATGACACCTATTAACATGACTGTTAATATGATTAATGTGATGGTTTTTTTATTTTTCAAGATTTTAGTCTCTCATTTTTTGCTGATTTGAATGCACAAAAAAAGGGGGAATGGAGATATTTTTTAGCTTTTGCTTATGGCAGTAGGTTGAACGATTTTTCCATCTCGAACCTGGCTGCACCAGGTGAACCTTTGTTCGCTACAGTCCATCCCATTGTGGTTATGTATAGGGCTTCAAATATGACGCTGTAGGATGCTGGATATCCAAGTCCTGTTACGTCCAAGTCTGCGGACAGTCTGATCATTGTTCCGGGTGCTATGTAGCCTATTGTCTCGAGATAGCCTGCTACGTTGCCGTCGGCATCCATCACAGTGAATGCAGCTTTTACCAGTCTGCCGTGATCAAGAGCTTCGTTCTTGATCTGAGCGGTCAGGGTCATAGGATTGTCTGACACGTGGAACTTTCGGGCTTCAACGAATCCTGTATCGAGCGCTATTTGAGCGTTGGGTATGACGTTGGCGAATGAGCCGTCCTCAACACCAACGTAGAGTTTTGCGCCTCCGGTGTTGGTGAGGACCACGTCATGCAGGTCTAATGGTGTGCCTGTGGTGTAGTCCTGGACATAGAAGCCAATCCTGGCTACAGCAACTGGCTCTGTGGTTGAGAGTCCATCGTGTTCGCCGAACGGATAGCTTGCGGCTATTGAGACGTAGTCTGATCCCATTTCAGACGGCCAATTCATTGTGAACGGAGCTAGCCTTTCAAAGTTGTCAATGTATAGGTATGCTGGGTCAAAGCTCATGACGAACTGGTAACCCCAAAGGTGTGTGACGTCGTCGACACAGACAAATACATCAAAGTATGAGCCTGGTTCGAGAGTCTCATCTAACACGTTTGGAGCGATCACCATTCCTTCGAGCCTGTTGTCGAACAAGCCGTCGATGGCGGTGTGCGTGATTGGTTCGCCAAGGTTGTTCTTGAGCACTGTGTCTTGAAGATCCAACGGGGATGTTCCTCGGCCGTCAACATGGAACGTGACAGAGACTGCGGGTAGAGGCACAGTTGTGTCGAAATAATCGATGCCTGAACCTGCTGGATATTCTCTGCGTTGGCAGCTTATGGACACGTAGCCCATGGCGTCGTTGATTTCACTGCTGACAGTGTCAAACCACACTGGAGCACCAAGTACACCTGCAACATATGTAGGTGTTAGGAAACTGGTCTCAAAGGCTAGTTTAAGCTCCAGGAACTTCAAGTGCACTACGTCGTCTACCATTACTTGGAAGGTAAACTCCGTTCCCGGTTCCTGCAGTGGATTCCTAATTGTTGGAGCCTTAAGGCTTGCCTCGTCCGCAAAGACTGGTGCAAAAGCGAAGGCTGAGATGAGCAGCGATGCTATCAAAGACAGCATTAAAGCGTTTTTCATTAGTTTCATCCTTCCTCTCACCTCTTAAGTGCCCCACTCGGCACTGACTAAGGATGCGTCAACGATGTCGACTCTGCCGTCAGGTATGTATTTCACAGGTCCCCAAAGACTACCAGTTGTACCGCCTACACCACCCGTGGCGTCAGCGTTTGGTGAGTATCCGTCGGGTCCGACTGGTGGTCCTAGATACCAGTGGGCGCTAACCACAGCTGCGTCAAGGATGTTAACAGCTCCGTCACCATTGAGGTCGCCTACTCTGGCATTCGGAAGTACAGACTTCCATCTTTCGTAGTAGTAACCACCGTCAGATGGGTGTATTGGGTTGTAGTAGTAGTTCCGCATGTACCATTTCTCGAATCTTCGTCCCTTTGTCATAACCAGGGCAACGCTTGGAACGTCCTCGAAGTAGAGGCTTTGAAGCTCGTAGTAGATTTCTTGTCTGTGAGGATCTGAATCTGGCGTATTAATTCCCTCTACGCACAGAGCGTCAACTGTTGGGTTGCTGTATCTTTGAGCTGCTACGAATGTTCCGCTAGAGTGCATGAATGGAAAGACCCAGTTGTGTGGGTCAGGATAGTCAGCGAGCCAACCAATTATGAACAGAGGGCACTGGTGGGCTTGGACTTCGGCTAGATACGTGGATCCCCAAGCGACAGGAACACAGTCGACAGTGAACAGAGGGTTCAAGAATTGGATCTTGTCTCTCATCATGAATGCAGCTGTTTCTCTCGGCACGTTTCCAACGTTGTAGGTTATAGTGAACCTAAAGCCGTTGGTCCAGATATCGCCACCAAAAGCAGCCCTGAGGTAGGCTTCAGCCTTCACTAGGTCATAGTTGTATGTCTCTTGACCGTAGTTGTAGTAGGCTATGCTATCCGGCCAGGGGCCACAAGGCTTCGTTCCCTCGCCCAGATATGCAGCCTGCAGCCAAGAGCCATAGTCGAAAGCGTATGAGAAGCCCTTCCTAGCATTGAGGTCGCTGAACATGTCCACTCGCATTCTGTCTGTGCCCATAGCGTAGGGAGTGGCTGGGTCAAAGCCAGGACCTAGGTAAGTGCTGGTTGGCTCAACATCGAAGGTGAAGTAGTACGCGGTCATCTGCATAGCAGCAAACGGCCAATAATTCAGTATTCCTGGATAGCCCAAAACCTGATCTCTGTACATCCTTGGAACGTCTGTTATGTCAGACTCGCAGCCTATGAAGCGGAAGTACCTTGTAGTCCACGCGGGGAAGTACATCCATGTTACTACTTCAATGTAGCTGGGCTTGCGCTCGTTACAGTACGGGAACACAGTAGCCGGCCAACCGTTCCAGTAGTCATCGAATTTAAGCACCTGATAAGAAACTTCACGTTCCCAATAGTCAAAGCGGTATGGACCTGTTCCCATCATGTCGCCCTCAATGAACGACACGGCTGGGTCGCGCCACATTGTCACAATGTCTGCCCACGGTCTTGTGAAGTCGCCGTCAAAGTCTCCTAGTGCTACACACCATGCCTTGTTGAGGATACTTGACCACGACTGGGCTAAGATTTGCAGGAACGGCAACGTTGGAAAGTGGCTGGCAAGCTTCATCACAACAGATTCTTCCACGCCGTCACCATCTAGGTCAGCGGATTGTATAGCGTGGTCTATCTTCACGCCTTGGAGCGGGTCTGCTACGTCAGCCCCATAGGTTCCGAAGAAGGGTTCCCAAAGCATCCAAGTAGGACCACCTGTTCTGTCCTGAACGAATGCTCTTTCAAATGAGTATTCAACGTCTTCAGCCGTGAGGATAGCGCCATTGTGGAAGTACACTGGCACTTCAGTGACCTTTATGATTTTGTTGACAGTGTCTACGAAGTCCACGTGGAAGTAAACTCTGACTACCCACGGTGGAGACCAAGGCTGTGGATACATCTCTGTATTCACGTCAATTGTGTCACTGGCACTCAGTACTCCGTCGCCGTTGTCATAGAAGCTGTGCACATCCCACATTGTGGATAATTCTGGAGCAAGCTCGTGCCACCACGTACCGATGGGTTTTGTCCAATCGATCGTGAGGGACGTTAACTCCCAAGTCTTTTGTCTCTGGTCAATGCCTCTTATCTTCCATGTGTACTTCTGTAGGAAAGTCAAGCCTGTGACAGGATCAACCTCGTTGATGTCCTCAAGAATACCCTGTGTGGCCAGTACGTGACGGAACTTGTCTACTTTCCCAGTTTCGTACGGGTGACCACCAGGCGTATTGTCTCCCTTCACATAGAAAGGCTTGTAGTCAACATCAAAGAATATCAAAGGATCATAAACATTGTAGATTAATTCAGCGCTAGATGTGTCGTAGCACCAAGCCGGGTCAGTAGTCTCCGGCTCGCCAATCGTATCATAAACCAAGTGTGTTGGATCGTACACTGCAGATACTTTTGGAATAGCCATCAATGGAACGTACAACGATAGCAATAGAACTGAAAGCAAAGCTATAGATAGATTTCTCTTGTTCATTCTCCTTTCTCCTAATATTTATTCAGCGTAAAAGACTATGACCTTAGACGTATTTAATCGTTATGGAAGATTCTTCTAGCTGACAAAACTTGCACTCCTCTTCTTATGCTGTTATTGTTCAACAGTTAACCTTATTAATACTAGTTATCTTCTCTTTTTCCACTCGCAGGCTGATATAAATGGGTTTACGAACATTCGTTATCAGAAGACTACTGCTCATGATACCAACCTTACTGGGCGCCACGCTGCTCATCTTCGCAGTCACACAGCTCTTTGACCCGATATCTAGAGCCGCCTTATACATAACAAACCCGCAACAATTCACCCCGGAAGCAACTAACGAAATAATCGCGAGATACGGCCTAAACGACCCAGCTTACATGCAATTTTCTCGCTGGTTTTCAGAAGTCCTGAAAGGTAACCTAGGCTTCTCACGAAGTGGAAGAGCACCAGTCGTGGAAGCTATACTCTCAAAAATCCCTGCCACAGTTGAGCTTGTTATGTATTGTTCCCCCTTCATTGTGCTTATAGGTATCTTTCTAGGCGTCAAATCAGCTGTGCATCGAGACAAACCTATTGATCACATAACAAGGGGTGTGTCAATAATGGGTTCATCCCTTCCATCCTTCTGGCTGGGCATAGTGTTACTTTCAGTTTTCTATGTCGGCTTTCACGTGTGTCCTCCAGGGAGGCTAGGAGGAACCGCTGACCTGTACGTAATGTCTGACGCCTTCACCAGATACACAGGAATCAACACTATCGATGCTCTGCTGAATGGAAAAATATGGATATTCTTGGACGCGATCGAACACCTCATACTGCCAGTTGTGGTCTTGAGCACAATCCAAATAGCGTATATCGTGAGGGTGATGCGCTCTAGCATGCTCGAAGCATTAAATAAAGGTTATATTACCATGGCAAGAGCCAAAGGCTTGCCTCAAAAAGCTGTAATCAATAAGCATGCAAGAAAGAACGCCTTGATCCCAACCATCACCCTTTCTGGAATATTAATCGCAGGCATGTTAAACGGTGTAATCATAACCGAAACTGTCTTCGGATTCAACGGTGTCGGGCGGTGGTCTGCCAATGCGGCCCTAAGCATGGATATAGCAGCCGTACTTGGCTTCGCCCTTTTCGCTGGTATCGTTTTTGTAACGGCGAATCTTTTAGTGGACATACTCTACGCGTATGTTGATCCTAGGATCAGGTTGGCGTGATCAAATGGGCGTCAAGTCTCGGTTTCAGGAATTTAAAGTTGGAATAGACCCCACCGTAAAAGAAATAAAATTCATGCTTAGCAGAGTAAGGAAGAGCCCTCTTTCGCTTATTGGCACGTCGATAGTTGTATTTTACGCTGTGATTGCGTTGTTGGCTCCGGTACTGGCGCCCCCAAATCCGTCGTGGACTGTCACTCAGATAAGTGATCCTTTCGCGATCCCCAGAGAAAAGTACCAGAGCACCCCAAGCCCTCCCAGCGAACTTCACCCATTCGGCACAGCAGAGTGGAATTATGACCTCTTCTATGGATGCATTTGGGGAACCATAACAGCCTTCCGTGTAGGCTTGTATGTTGTGTTTGGTTCTCTAGCAATCGGCCTCTTCATAGGAGTTGTTGCTGGTTACTACGGAGGCGTCATTGACGAATTGATGATGCGGTTCACCGACGTCATCTTCGCTTTTCCAGGTCTAATTCTTGCAATGGCATTAGTAACAGCTTTCGGCCGAAGTTTAGACAACGTGATGCTGGCTCTCCTCTTAATTGGATGGCCGAGTTACACTAGGCTGATTCGAGGGGAAATACTGAGAATCAAGCAGGAGGACTACGTCGAAGCGGCAAAGGCCGTTGGATGCTCTGACTTTAGAGTTATAATTAGGCACGTTCTCCCAAACTCAATATACCCGATTGTAGTCGTAGCCTCTCTCGACATAGGATCATTAGTCTTGTCCGCTGCCGCGCTGAGCTTCTTAGGACTTGGAGCTCCCGAGTATTTTGCAGACTGGGGGCAACTCATATCCACATCACAAAACTGGATGCTTAAGGGATGGGATTACTGGTACACATTCATCATACCAGGCGTATTTATCTTCACCTTCGTCTTAGGATGGAACCTACTAGGCGACGCATTCAGAGACATCTTGGATCCAACGCTCAGAAGGAGATAGAAAATGAAAAACCTCCTAACCCTTAAAGATCTAGTAGTAAAGTTTTACACATATGAAGGGGTAGTCGAAGCCATAGACGGAGTCAACCTGAATCTAAGAGACGGTGAAACCCTAGGGCTTGTCGGCGAAACTGGCTGCGGAAAATCTGTAACAAGCCTTGCTGTTCTGGTTTTGGTCCCAGCACCAGGGAAAATAGAGGGCGGAAGCGCGCTGTTGGCAACAAAAAAAGGAAATCTCGAACTGCTGAGCCAAAAAGAAGCCGTCCTGCAAAAAATTAGAGGAGACGACATCTCCATGATTTTCCAAGACCCGCGAGCCTCTCTAAACCCTGTATTCACAGTAGCGGAACAAGTTTCGGAAGTTTTTTTCCTCCACAGAAAAGAGGAGTTATGTAAGAGAGTGCTTGCGGGACTTGAAAACGACCTTTCAAAAAGGTCTTGGAAACGTCTCATTTATAAACTCGAGAGAAATATTTACAAAAAAATGTCAGAAAACCCCAACTCCTGGCGCCTTAGAATTCTTTCTAAAATTCCTATTGTTAACCGGTATCAGCTCAGACTAAAAAAGGAAGCAGGGAAAGACGTTGTCAAAATTCTTGGTTTAATGAAAATTCCAGACCCAGAAAGAGTTGCGGAAATGTACCCTCACGAGCTCAGCGGTGGCATGGCGCAGCGCATTGTAATAGCCATGGCCCTCGGATGCAACCCTGGACTGTTAATCGCCGATGAACCAACAACAAACCTTGATGTAACTATTCAGGCCCAGATCTTAGCACTAATAAGAGAACTCAGAGAAGAGTTCAAATCATCTGTCCTATACATAACACACGATCTTGGGGTTGTCGCCGAACTGTGCGATCGTGTGGCGGTGATGTACGCCGGGAACGTCGTTGAGATCGCTGATGTAATGGAAATTTATAAGAACCCACTCCATCCATATACCAGCGCTCTGCTAGAGTCCATCCCGAGGCCTGGGAAAGAATTCAAGACCATAGAGGGTGAAGTTCCAAGTCTGATTAGTCCACCAATAGGCTGCAGATTTAATCCTAGGTGTACTAAGGCCACGGAATTGTGTTCCCAGCAGAAGCCAACGTTAGAAGAAGTGGAGAAAGATCATTTCGTTATGTGCCATCTATACCCAGGTAGTTCCAAATGAGCGCCTTCATAGAAACAGTTGGATTAAAAAAGTACTTCGCAGTGACGGGCGGCGTCTTCAGAAGGAAAGTAGGCGATGTCAGAGCTGTAGATGACGTCGGTCTAAGAATGATGAAAGGTGAATGCTTCGGTCTAGTTGGGGAATCTGGATGCGGCAAGACAACTTTCGGTAAAACCGTGATACGACTGCACAAGCCGACTGCGGGTCACATATATTTCAATGCTCCTGACGACATAAAGGAAGAGATATCAAAGCTTGAGAGCTCAAGCCAGAACTCCAACGAGTTGAAGGAACTCAGAAAGCGATATGACCTTTCTGCATTTAAGGGACAAAGGCTGAAATCAGCTAGAAAACAAATGCAGATAGTCTATCAGGATCCAACCACTTCTCTCAATCCCAGAATGTTAATCAAGGACATTGTTGGAGAACCCTTAATAGTGCAAAAACTGTTGAAGGGAGAAGAACGCAGAAAAAGAGTGATACAAATTTTAAACAGAGTGGGATTGACAGAGAGGCACCTGTATAGATATCCACATGAGTTCAGTGGGGGACAAAGGCAGAGAATAGCAATCGCTAGAGCTCTTGTAACAAATCCGGAGTTCGTTGTTCTTGATGAGCCCACATCCTCCGTGGACGTTTCGGTGCGAGCCCAATTGCTTAATCTTTTTCAAGACTTACAGAAAGAACTTGGCTTAACATACTTGTTTGTCAGTCACGATTTGAGTGTTGTGGAGTGCATAAGCCATCGAGTTGGAGTTATGTACCTTGGAAAACTGGTGGAGCTAGCACCGACAGCAGAACTGTACCGAGAGCCACTCCACCCCTACGCCCACGCCCTATTCGCCTCAATTCCGATTCCAGACCCCACTAAAAGGAGAAGGCGGCTTCCACTTAAGGGGGAGGTGCCGAGTCCAGTTAATCCCCCACCAGGTTGCAGATTCAATCCAAGATGCGAGAAAGCATTAGAGATTTGCCGCAGGGAAGAACCGAAGCTTGTTGATGTGCGAAACGGACACTTTGTAGCTTGCCACCTAATAGGCAGCTAACTCTTTTTTTCCTCTTTTTCAGTAAGCATTCATCCGGCGATTTGAGTCGTTTATTGGTTTGTGGAGGCGTCAGCGCTGGGGTAATTGAGAACTATCTGAAAGACTATTTCCGCCAAAAACGGTTTTGATTAAATCAATTCTGACGATACAATTAAAATTTTACGCTTATGATGTTTGTCCTCTTTGATGAAGTAGTAACTGCCCACAATTCGTCTGACTTAAATTTGGATATAAAACTTGAGCTTTACGGTCTGTGTTTCCTGAGAATATACTCTAATTTCAACGGGATAAGGCGGCTCGCCGAGGGCGGCAAGACTATCATCTCTGTTAGTTTTATAGCCTGTTTCAGAAAGCAAACTGACTAGTGTAGGAGTATCTTTCGACATTTTTTCTATATTTTCAGATTCCATATATGCTCCGCCTGCCCAGCTTACAACAACATCATGAGCGTCTCCGCCCACTGCTTCAAATTGAATTGATACTCCATAAATAAATGCTATTGAACCGTTGTTTCTAATCTCCGGAAAATTGCCATCCCAACCGGCTTGAATGACTTTAAATTCGACTTTTGCTGGTCTTTGAATTTGGTACAACCCTATGACCATGATGACGATGAAGAGTACTAGGACGAGTAAAATCCATATCTTTTTACTTGTTTTCTTTCTCTTTGCTTTTGTCCTCATTAGACCACAACATAACACAATAATAAATGGGATATTTTTGCTTTACTCCAAATAAGAGAAACAGGACAGCGTGACTTGTTAGGATTTAACTAAACCAGTCTTTCTTGCGAACAAGCCATTTTAGAAGTTTTGAACAGGAGAAAGCGAAGAGAAAAAAGGAGGGTTAAGTGATGTATAGTCAGTCGGCGTTATGGCACGCACCTGTAAGCACCGACTTAGGCTGCGCCAAGGTTAGTGTGCTTTTCATTGTTCTGTTCTACCTTTTAGAGAATGTCTCTCAAGAATTTGAGCACAACTCCGAAAACCAAGAGACCTATACCAATCGATGCTAAAATTGGGGCAAGCCACGCGTTTGGGCGTGTTAAAGTTATGAGCATTGTGCTTTCTGACCTCCCACGCAAACCTGATAATATGAATATCCGACCCGGCACGGCAAAAAAGAAAACTATTACAGTAGCAGCCATAAACACAGCGGAAATGCACATCAGAATGGTACCCCATCCCTCTGCCGATGGAACCTTCCATGTGAACGATTCATAGTGTAAAATGATGCCAACAACTATGAGAAGCACACCAAAAAGGAGGCTTACTGCAGATGACCATTGATATGCGCGAGAAAAAAGAGCAAATGCAAGGAATAGAAGGAAGAAACCTGCAACAAGCATAATCTTATCTATGGTATCCCGGAGGAACTCCAAAGCTGCTTTAAGGTTAGGGGGCATGTTAAGCTTTACCATGTGACATAAGACTTGAAGAGTAATTTAAGCATTGTCGATTTGAATTTTAAATACCTTTCTCGGGAACCTTAAAGTAAAATTCATTCATTCTTGGAGCACACATTCATTGAAGCGATGGACAACAATTTTGTCCTATTGAACATTTAGAAACGCTATTAAACTTGTTTGAACAACAATTTTTTGAAGCTGGGGCTCTTGAAGGGAATAATAACAAAAACAAGAAATTACGAACTGCGTGATATAGCTCAGAAAGTTCTCTTAATTGTTTCATCCTTGTCGATCTTCGATGTTTTGGTGGCTGTTTTAGGCGCTTCCTACCTCAGCGGAAACATTGGGACCTTTTTGGGTAAGTCTGGAACTGCAATTTTAAGTGACTTTCTGTTCCTCGAGGGAGTGGTTATTCTCGCTATCGGAATATTAATTGCAGTTGCACGGGCGTGGCAGGAAACAACGCCATCATCTGAGTCGACTACAGGGGTAGCCGATAATGTGGAACAGACTCCTAAAAAGCGGATAAGCTTGGGCATGCTCATGGTGATTATTGGGGCAATCCTAATAGGGTTGTCTATAACCGTTGGCACGTTGCTTCTTTGAATTAAACTTGGCCGTCAGACTACTGTTCAGCCCTGCGTTTGAACATTTTGTCAATCAGCGATTTTGCTTTACGAATTATGATCCCACCAAGCACCACTGGCAAAAAGAAAAGCATGAACGCTATCAGAATCAGAACTATAAATGCTCCGAAAAACGTGAAAGCTTTGAAGGAGGCTTCTGACCCCTGAAAGAAAGCAGTTGTATACAACATGAAAACATTAACAAAGCCATTGAAAATCTGAGGGATGAAAGGCCCAAGCACAGCGAAGGCAACACCCATCGAAACGAAACGCAGAAACGCTTTTTCCAAGGCTTCTCTTGCAAGCTCTATGTAGCTCTGGTCTTCTTTGTCTAATTTTTCTGTTGTTACCTTGTGAACTGCATTCGTATAGCTGTATGCTTCGAAGGCGTCTGTCCAAAGAAGAATCGCTATTCCAATTAGCGCTATCACTGTGGTGTACCCGAGGCTGATAACATTGGAGACAATGTAAGGCATTATCCCATAAAGGAAGACTGCGAACAGTATGGACAGAGTGGCGATTAAGAGGGGAGTGGCGTTCAAAAGTTTTCTGGGTTTTTGCGTGATGTTGTCCATGACCCATTCTGAACTGTAGCATTTTCCATCGCCTCTGTCGCTTATTACCCGCCTGTTTAGGGCGTCTAAAAACACTCTTTGTTTGTCACTTATTCTTTGACGCTGCCTAAAAAACAGAAGAGCCACGATAAAAGAGACTATCCCCAAAGATTCCATAATGAGTATGGCAGTGATGTCGATGTCTATAGGCAATGTATCCAACCAAGAAGACTCTGTGTTTGATAGAAATTTTAAGATTTCCCTTATTGACAGATGAAAAGTGTTGTGGCAGAAACTAACTTTGGTGACTAGAAAATTGTTTCACAAGTTTTAAAGGATAATGACACAT
>Ga0153916_10003090_pt1 | contig 12278 bp, 8 predicted proteins | sample Opewatmetagenome_FD_109642 | JGI IMG/M metagenome (GOLD analysis project Ga0153916, IMG submission 109642) | Freshwater wetland microbial communities from Ohio, USA - Open water 3 Core 3 Depth 4 metaG | ecosystem: Environmental > Aquatic > Freshwater > Wetlands | place: USA: Ohio, Lake Erie, Old...
AAGAATCCGTTCTCGTACTTTACCGAGGTCATGACCGGCTTCGAGTACACGGCGGCGGTCGGCATGTTGTACGAGGGCCAGACGGGCGATGGGCTAAGGTGCATCAGAAATATCCGCGACCGCTATGATGGACGCAAGCGAAGCCCCTTCGACGAGGCCGAGTGCGGCCATCATTACGCCCGCGCCATGGCGAGCTGGGCGGCGGTGCTCGCCATGAGCGGATTCAATTACTCGGGTGTGAGCAAGTCGATGACGTTCGCCGCCCGCGACGGCACGTTCTTCTGGTCAAATGGCTATGCGTGGGGAAGCTGTTCGCTTAAACGGACAATGAAGGGCATGAACGTCGAGCTGTCGGTTCTGTACGGCCAGTTGGGTCTTTCGAGGTTTGTTCTGCGTCAGGAGTCCCCAGGACTTCGCGGACTTGGTGACATGAAATTCGGCGAGACCCTGCTGGTCAAGGCGGGAGAAAAGCTCAAATTCGGTGTCTCGATGCCGGAGAGAGATTGACGGATTGGGTTGCCCCTACGATTGACTCAAGGCTGCTGCGACGCTTGCCGCGTTAAAAAAAGCGTGGATGAAAATGGGTCGAAATAGCGAGCCGCTCTTCTCGTATGCGTAGCCCAGACACACGCTCAGCACGAAAAGCGCCGGCCAGTGCCCGGGGTTTGCGTGCATCATGGCAAACAGTCCCGAGCTTACGCCAATCGCCAGCCACGCCGGGCCGAGGAGGGACCAGGCCGGAGGGTCGAGGGCCGAGGCCCCCCGTCCCCCGCCCCCCGTCCCGCGTCCCCCTTCCAGCATGGAGCGTATCGTCGTTTGAACGAGTCCTCGAAATAACAGCTCCTCAAGAACCGGCGCTACAATAACCGCAACGACAGCGATTGTGATTCGCAGCGGCAACTGGGGATACTCCGCGATCAGCTCCAGTTCCTGATGCGGCTGCATCTGGTAATCCCGGCCCCAGATTTGCCCGCCGATGTACTGCGTCAGGATGATGGCCGCCATGATCAGCGGCCAGACGGTCAGCAGGTTCACAAAGGCGGCGAAGAAGTCTGCCGCCATTGTCCTGGCCGTCAGGCCGAATCCCGTCAGCCGCCGGGCAAAGTGGGCCCTGGCCAGAAGAAGAATCACGGCGGTCGTTACAATCGCACCGGCGGAGAAGACGCAATTATCCACAAGGGCATTTTGCCAGTCCGCCAGGAAGTCCTGCGTCAGCTCCTGGGTGAGCAGGACGGCCATCGGAACGGGCCCGAACCAGATCAGCAGCGGAATCAGCGGCAGAAAGAGGGGCATATTGTTGCGCCGGGGCGCCGAATCAGCCAGAGCCCTGGTGCCCAGAGACGTTCGCAGCAGCCAGCAGCCGAACAGGATGAGTCCGGCGGCGCAAATGAGGTTTTCCACGTTTAAGATCTTGGCGAATTCAATTGACTGTTCGCGGCTGAACATATAGCATTTCCCATTGTCAGTTGCCGACCAGCCGTTGTCAAAGGAAAATGGCGTGGCACGGCCATCTTGGCCGTGATTGCCTCCACGGGCTGGAAGCCCGTGCCACAGAGCTCGTCGAAGGACAGATTATGGACATGTTTCGCATCGAAGGACCGGTTCGGCTTTCCGGCAGTGTCCGGGTAAGCGGTTCAAAGAACGCTTCTCTGCCGATTATGGCGGCTGCCATTTTGGGCGGCGGCAAATCGTGTCTCAAAGCAGTGCCTCGTCTTTCGGACATTTCCGTATGCGGCGAGCTGCTCACCCGATTAGGCTGCAAGATTGCCCGCGAAGCGGACGGTCGGTTATGCATCGATTCGACGGTCATCGATAATCCGGTCGGCGAGTACGAAATTGTCCGCACGATGCGCGCGAGCATTTGTATTCTTGGCCCGCTGCTGGCCCGCTGCGGCAGGGCGGAGGTCTCGATGCCGGGCGGCTGTGCGATCGGGGACAGGCCCGTCAATCTTCATATCAGGGGCCTGCAGGAGCTCGGCGCGCAAGTCCACCTCAAGAACGGCTACATCATTGCGGAGGCTCCCAACGGTCTAAAGGGCAAGGACATTTTCATGGGCGGGCCGTTCGGCTCGACGGTGCTCGGTACGGCCAATGTGCTGATGGCAGCAACGCTGGCCAAGGGTCGAACGGTCATCGAATCGGCGGCCTGCGAGCCGGAGGTGGCGGACCTGGCCGACTGTCTCAATAAGATGGGTGCGAAGATAACAGGTATCGGCTCGCCTCGGCTGATTATCGAGGGGGTCAGCCAGTTGCATCCGGTCGAATTCGAGGTCATTCCGGACAGGATCGAAGCCGGGACCTTCATGGTCGCGGCGGCCATCACGGCAGGCGAGCTGCGGCTCCAAAACTGCCGGCTCAACGACATGATGGCGGTCATTGACAGGTTACGGGAGGTCGGTGTGACGGTTGACGCAGAGGCAGATGGGTGCGTCGTCGCCCGCCGCGGCCCGATCAGGCCCGCGGATGTCACTACGCAGCCATATCCCGGCTTCCCCACCGATTTGCAGGCTCAGTTCATGGCGCTTCTGGCGCTTGGCGAGGGTAATAGCGTCGTGATCGAAAAGGTCTTTCCCGACCGCTTCATGCACGTTGCCGAGCTCAATCGAATGGCCGCCAATTTGCGCAAGGAAGGGCCGACCGTGATTGTGGCCGGCGTTCAGAAGCTCATCGCCGCTCCGGTCATGGCGTCGGACCTGCGGGCGTCCGCGGCCCTGGTTCTGGCCGGGTTAGCCGCCGAAGGAACGACAACGGTTGACCGCGTGTATCACATCGACCGGGGTTACGAAAAAATCGAAGAGAGACTGAACCCGCTTGGGGCAAAGATCACCCGCCAGAACGTTTAGAGTTGCGTGCTCTGCGCAGCCACGCAGGGTTGCCCCTACACTCATTCGATCATGGTGGGGCGCTGTCGCTCTCCAGCCTTCTTGTAGTGCGCCAGAGCGCTTTCACGGTCATCGAAGTCTTTTTCGGTGAACATCAGAGTGGTCTGGCCGACGTATATCAAATCCCCTTCTTTCAACACGGTCGGCGTGGTCAGTTTCCGATTGTTGATGATCACACCGTGCTTGCTGTTCATATCTTCGGCAAGGTGCTCGTTCGTTTGCTCGTCATACCGTATTCGCAGATGCTTGCGAGAGACCATATCGTCCAGGATCTGCATCGGAAGGGCCTCGGCTCTTCCAATCACATTGGTCCGCCTGCCGAGTGGCAGATACTCACCTTTTTGCTCTCCGGATGTGATGATAATAGACGCCATTACAACTCCTTGCGACAAACGCTTGCGGAAGCCCGTGCCACAATCTACGGTCGCCTTGACGTTATCGTGATAGGTCAATATATTATTGGCCGTTCGCACCACAGTCAAATTCTTTTTGAGATTTTCGACTTTTTTGCCGTACTGCAAACGTCTTACCTGGCAAGGCTCCCAAAGGGCTGCTGTTGGCGATGAGGACTGCGAATGACCGACGCTCAGACAAGCAATGGCAATAAGCCGGACGGCAAAGGTGCCGGCACGACCAGCTCCTTTGGAAGCTCCGGGAAAGAGCCGATCGGGCAGATCGGTCCTTACTGGTTGCTGGACATCCTCGGCGAGGGCGGTTTTTCCATTGTCTATTTAGCCGAGCAGGATAAGCCCGTGAAACGCCAGGTGGCGCTGAAGGTCATCAAACCCGGCATGGACACCAAGCAGGTGATCGCCCGCTTTGAGGCCGAGCGTCAGGCGCTGGCCCTGCTGGATCACCCGAACATCGCCCCCGTCTTCGAGGCCGGAACGACCGAAGCCGGTCTGCCCTATTTCGTGATGGAAAACGTCAAGGGCATTCCCATCATCGAGCACTGCGATCGGCAGAAGCTCACGATTGAAGAGCGGCTGCAACTGTTCCTGCAGGCCTGTGACGGCGTCCAGTACGCCCACCAGAAGGGTATCATTCACCGGGACATCAAACCGTCGAACATCTTGGTATCCGTCCAGGGCCAGAAAGCAACCGTCAAGATTATTGATTTCGGCGTTGCCAAGGCCATTACGCAGCCCCTGACCGACCGGACGCCATATACCGAGCAGGGTCAGTTTGTCGGAACGCCGGAGTACATGAGCCCCGAGCAGGCCCAGATGGGCGCGCAGGATATCGACACGCGCTCGGACGTTTATTCGCTGGGCGTGCTGCTTTACGAGCTGCTGACCGGCGCACTGCCGTTCGATGCCCAGGCGCTGCGTGAGGGCGGCGTGGACCACATCCGAAAGGTCATCAGCGAGCAGGACCCCAGGAAGCCAAGCACGCGTCTGACGAGCCTGGGCGAGCAGGCCGCGGTGGTGGCCGAAAGCCGCCGCACCGATGTCGTAAGCCTGGCCAGACGGCTGCGCAGAGAGCTTGAGTGGATTCCGCTCAAGGCGATGCGCAAAGACCGCACGCGGCGCTACCGGTCGGCCTCCGAGCTGGCGGACGACGTCACGAATTATTTGAATGGCAATCCGCTGATTGCGGGTCCTGAATCTGCGGCGTACCGTCTGCGAAAGTTTATTCACCGAAATCGAGCGCTGGCCACCGGCGTCGCGGCGGTCCTTGGTGTTCTGGTTGCGGGGATTGTTGTCTCGACGGTTTTTGCCGCCCGAGTGGCCCGCGCTCGCGCCGATGCGCTGGCCGCCCGCGACGAAGCCAGGCGGCAGGCGGAAACCTCACAAGCCGTCAGCGACTTCCTGCGCAACGACCTGCTGGCCTCGGTGGATCCGTACGTCGCCCAGGGCCGCGAGGTCACCGTGCGTTCCTTTCTTGACGCCGCCTCGAACAAGCTCGAAGGTAAGTTCGAGCACGAGCCTATCGTTGAGGCCTCGATTCGTCACACCTTGGGAACCACGTATCGGAACATCGGCGACTTCGGCCCGGCCGAGAGGCACCTCGAACGCGCCTATGAGATTCGGCGGGAGCATCTTGGTCGCAAGCACCGGGATACGCTCAGTACCATGGACGGCCTGGCCAGAGTGTACTGGCGGCAGGGCCGGTATGACCAGGCGCAGGCCCTTTTCACCGAGACGGTGGAGGGTAGGCGCCAGGTGCTCGGCGAGGAGCATCCGGACACGTTATACTCCATGAACGGCCTGGCTGTGCTGTACTTCTCCGAGGGTCGATACAAAGATGCTGAGTCGCTGTACACACGGATGCTCGAGGTCAGCCGCGCCGTGCTGGGCGAAGAGGATGTTTCCACGGTACTCTTTACTGGCAACCTGGCGACGGTGTACAAGTCCCAGGGCCGCTACGACGAAGCCGAGCCGCTGTACCTCAAGGCGACGGAGCAATCGCGCCGTCTGCTGGGTGAGGAGCACCCTGACACGCTATACTGCATGAACGGCCTAGCCATGCTGTATATCGCTCAGGGCCGCTACGACCAAGCCGAGCCGCTCTTACTGAAAGTGCTGGAGATCGAATCTGTCGTGTTGGGCGCTGAGCACCCGGACACCCTCTATTCCATGAATGGCCTAGCTACGCTGTACACGGCCCAGGATCGGTATGATGAGGCGGAGAAGCTCCTGACTGATGCGCTGGAGACCGGGCGCCTCACGCTGGGCCAGGAGCATCCCTGTACGCTGAGCTCGATGAACTGCCTCGCCTGGCTGTACAGCCGGATGGGTCGTTACGAGCAGGCCGAGTCGCTGCTGGTCAGTGCCCTACAGGGCAGACGGCTCGTGCTGGGTGAGGAGCACCCGGACACGCTGGACTCGATGAATAATCTAATCAAGCTTTACGAGGCATGGGGCAAGCCCGAGCAGGCCGAGCAATGGCGGGCCAAGCTGCCTGACAAGCAGGGCACAGAGCAGCGATGACCGGCCCCGAGACTGTGGCTTGAAGTTTCTTCGTTGACGGCTGGCCATTGATAGTCCACGATATTCGACATCGAGGTTTGTGCCGGGCCGGCAGTTTTTGGTAACGCCGGACGGATGTTTTTGCTGGGGATATTTGAGAAGGATATGACCATGCACAGATTGCCGACGGGTAATCCGAAGGATTTCAAGGTCAAGACGTGTTTACATTCTGTCAGCTACGCCGGCTTCTGGCCGGGACAGGCCAGGTTGAGCGTCGCCGAGTTCCTGGACAAGGCAAAACAGCTCGGATTTGACGGCGTGATGCTGACGGCCAAAAGGCCCCACGTTTCCCCCCTGGACTACGATGTGGCGGCTCGAAAGGCCTTGCGAAACAAGATCGAAAATCTCGGACTCGAATTGGTCTGCTTAGCCGGCTATACGGATTTTACAGCCGGGGTGGATAAGGCGGGGATCCCCAACGTTGAGATTCAGGCGTGCTACGTTGCGGAGCTGGCCAAGGTGGCGCGTGATTTGGGGACAGATATGGTGCGAATATTCACCGGCTATGAGCGGCCCGGCGTACCTTTTGACCAGCAATATGCTATGGTGGTCGAAGGACTGAGGTTAGCCGGCCAAAAGGCGGCAGAGTATGGCGTGACCCTCGCCGTGCAGAATCATCACGATATTGCCTCGCACCACGACATGATGTGCTGGCTTCTGAGTGAGGTCAACCTGCCGAACGTCAAGGCGGCTTTTGATGCGTGGGCTCCGACGCTGCAAGGAATGAACGGCGAGCAGCTCAGGACCGCCGTCTTGAAGATGAAGCCTTTTATCGTTCATACTACCGCCGCCGAGTACGTGCGCTTGCCCAGGTATCACTACGAGCACACGCTGACCAATTTCGTGCAGGATGACACGCTCATGCGGGCCGTGCCGATGGGAGAGGGCATCATCGACTACGAGACCTTCTTCAACGCCTTGAAGGAAATCGGCTACCAGGGCTATATCGGGTACGAGATGTGCGCGGTCCTGGCCGGCGGCGGAGCTATTGAAAACTTGGACAAGACAGCAAGGAAATTCCTTGAGTACGTGAAAGAGTTTTAGAGTCAAGCGGCTATGGCGTGGCGGTTTGGTTCAAATTCTTGCCGAGCATCCGAGAAAATCGAACTTTTCGCTTGACTTTTGCCGGGGTGTGTGATAGTTTTGCGATTGCTCTTTGACAAGCAGATAATCCAACTGCAGGTCCCGGGGTTGTTGTTCCGGGATAGACAAATGGGAACGCGGTTAAAATCCGCGACGGTCGCGCCGCTGTGAGCGCCTGTTCCCCCCGCTCCTGTCTTCCGACAGGAAGACGCGCGGGGAAATCCGAGAGACATTTTTGTCCACTGTCCGCGTCTGAAAATCAGTGCCGGACGGGAAGGAGTCTCAAGGTAAGACGCAAGTCAGAAAACCTGCCTGTAGTTGGCTGCACGTTTGTTGTGTTCTCGCGGGCTGGAACGCAGTTGTAGCTCTGCGGCTGATTGTACTCGGCTGTAGGCCGGTTTGGATTAGACAAAGAAACCGTCGTTTCTCTCGTGGGAACGGCGGTTTTTTTATTGGCATGCCCTCGCGATAAGGGCCGGACAGAACGGAAGGAGTAGAGCAAAATGACCAAGAAAGTAAGACGTTTAGTATGGCTAACCGTCCTCTCAGCCGTGGCCGGTGTGGCAGACGCTCAGATAGCCACTCTTGAAGATTTGAGCCTGCCGCCGGAATCGTACTGGAACGGCTCGGACGGATCGGGCGGTTTTACCAGCGGCAGTGCTCGCTTCAGCAACGCCTACAATGCCGACTGGGGTTCCTGGGACGGCTTTTCGTATTCCAACGTCACCAACACGACAACGCAGGGGGTCGCGGCCCAATACAATGCCGTCGCCGGGGCCGGGCAGGGCGGCTCGGCCAACTATGCCGCAGCGTACGTCGGCTGGGCGGCGCCGCCCACCGTGACCCTGGACACGCCCGGCGTTGTCGGCGGATTGTACGTAACCAACAGCAGCTACGCTTACTATTCGATGCTCAACGGTGACGCCTTCGCCAAGAAATTCGGCGGCGCCGGCGGCAACGACCCCGACTGGTTTGTCCTGACTGTTACCGGCAAGAATACGGACGGTGTTGTAACCGGTGCGGTCGATTTCTATCTGGCGGATTACCGGCCTGCCGGCGGCAGCAACGATTACATCGTGGACACATGGCAATACGTTGATTTGACTTCGCTGGGTGAAGTCAAGAGCCTTGAGTTCACCTTGAGTTCGAGCGACATGGGGGTCTGGGGCATGAATACTCCGGCTTCCTTTGCCCTCGATACCATTATGGATCAGTCCGCCCTGCCTGATGCCGGTATCTACACCGAGGCCGGCGTAAATGGGTATGTTGACCCGAATAACGAGGGGCGCCACGCCGATCCGCAGGACCCCAACGCCGTCACGAACCCGATCTTCCGAGGCTGGGCCACCGCCGTGGTCGGTTACAGCCCCGCGCCCGGAGTCGATGCTCGATGGGCGGATCCGGACAAGGCCTTAGGACCGGCTACGGGCGATGCGCTCGATATTGTCAGCTTGGGCGATTTGAATCAGGAGCTCATCAGCCAGGGGGAGCCGCCCGGGCAAATCACGCTGTCATTCGACGAGCCGATTCGCCAGGGAAATGGCTATGACTTCGTTGTCTTTGAGAATGGTTTTGTCTCCGACATTGACACGGACGATGGTTCCGTTGCGGGGCGAATGTTCACGGAGTTAGGATACGTGGAGGTCTCTTCCAACGGCATCGATTTTGCCCGATTTCCGGCTGTGTCGCTGACATCGGCGCCAACGGGCCGGTACGGCACTGTTGAAATCAGCAACCTGTACAATCTGGCCGGCAAACATCCCAACGCCGGGGGCATCTGCACTGGCACACCGTTCGATTTGCAGGAGATTGCCGGCGATCCGGACGTTCTCTCGGGCCTGGTCGATATAAACGACATCCGGTACGTGCGGATCGTCGATATCCCGGGCAGCGGGGATTTCTACGATCGCGCTTCGGCGCACATCGATCCGTGGAGCGCGCCTGCCTGGAACTACTACTCGCATAATCATCCAATCTACGACGCCTGGGTGACGTTTGGATCGGGCGGCCTGGATTTGGAAGCGGTCGGCGTGCTCCACGAACAGAAGTACAGTGCGGATATCGATTTGAACGGTGTAGTCGATGTGCTGGATTTTGAGCTGTTAATTTCTGCTCTTGACAGTTGCTTCGGCCAGCCGGAGTGGATAGCGCGATGCGATTTGGCTGAGCCTAAGGATCTGGTCATCGACCTTTCCGATTTTGCCGTACTCATCGATCAATGGCACAAGACTGAAGACTGGCGCTGGTGAGAAGTTTTCCTGGGTTCAGTTTTATGAATGACAGGCAAACAAAAGCCTTCACTTTGGTCGAGCTGTTAGTGGTGATCTCCATGGTCGCCCTGCTGATGGCGATACTGTTGCCGGCGCTGGCTGCAGCACGAGCCGGAAGCCGGGCGTTAGCCTGCAAGTCCAATCTTCGTCAACTCGTGATAGCCGCTGTCGGCTACGCGACGGAGAACGATGGCTCGTACGTTCCGGCAGCGAGCGACTTGTGGGACAACGCCGGCCTGCATCGCTGGCATGGACGGAGAGATACTCTTGACGAGCCATTTGATCCACTGCGAGGCCCGCTGGCGGGCTATTTAGCAGACGGCCGTGTGAAAGAATGTCCTGAGCGAGTGGATTTTGTGACGGGGCGGGATTGGAACGCGAGCTTCGAGCAAGGCTGCGGCGGCTACGGATATAATATGACGTATATCGGCAGCCGGATCTGGCAGAATGGTCTCGATAGCGTGCAAGCCTGGAAAGACGCCTATGCGCTGACGACCCGCATGACGGAGATCGCGGCGCCGGGCCAGACCTTGATGTTTGCGGATGCGGCGATGGCGAATGATGCGAGATATTTCATTGAATACTCGTTTGCCGAGCCGCCCTTTACGGTTCACAGCGGCCGGCTCGTGACCGAGTTTTACATGTCACCCTCTCTTCATTTTCGCCACGCAGGTCGAGCCAACATCGGCTGGGCCGACGGCCACATCGACCCGCGCCAGATGGCGAAAACCGGCGGCCTGAATGTCTATGGTGTCGATTCGGCCCGGATGAGACTGGGCTGGTTTGAACCTGTGGACAACAGCCCGTATGATTTGAAATAGGGGGCCGGTGCGTGCAAGAGAAGGTGATATTTTCGTGGAGCGGCGGCAAAGACAGCACGCTGGCCGTTTACGAGCTGCGCAAGGCCGGCGCCTACGAGATAGTGACCCTGTTGACGACAATCACGCGCGACTATGACAGGATTTGCATGCACGGCGTACGAAGGAGCCTGCTCGAGCAACAGGCCGAAGCTCTGGGTCTGCCCCTTGAGACGGTGTTCATTTCGAAGGGTGCCTCCAATGACGAATATGAATCTCAAATGCAGCAGGTGCTGACGAGACATCTGGCAGCGGGCGTTCGCTCGGTTGCTTTCGGTGACGTCTTTCTGGAAGAGCTCAAAGCATATCGGCAACAGAGGCTCTCGACGATAGGTATGGAGGGCATGTTTCCGTTGTGGAAGCGAGATACTGGCGAGCTTGCCTCTGCGTTCATAAGTCTTGGCTTCAAGGCAGTCATCACATCCGCCGACTCCAATTGCCTCCCAAGCGGATGCGTCGGCAGAGCGTTCGATGAACAATTCTTAACCAGCCTGCCTGCCGCGGTTGACCCCTGCGGCGAGAACGGAGAGTTTCACTCGTTTGTCTATGACGGGCCGATGTTCAGCCGACCGGTCTTGCACACGGTAGGCGAGGTTGTTCTGCGCGAGAACGGTTTCTACTATTGCGATTTGATGCCGCATAACAACGGGGCCTATGTGGCACGGGCTTCCAGCCCGTGAAAAGGCCCCCAAACGCCATCTTTCGCGTTTGGGAACCCCAAGACATGGCCAAGATGGCCATGCCACGTGCCGCACAGGCCCCGAACGTATGCGAATTATCGGTCCACGCAATTCGGCCTTCTACGGCTGAGCAAGCGCGTTTGGCGGCGCCGCTTGGTCCAGGTATAGAACGTTCGTGATCACGATGGCGTCCAGATAGACACCGTCTTCACGCTTGGCGATTTCCAGCGTGTGTTGCCCAGCCGGCAGCGTCCAATTCACCACCGCGTTGTTGTGGTCGTTACTGTGCACCTCATCCCAAGCCCAGCCGCTCGGGGCATCCATCTCATTAAACCGTACCCAGCCCGTGCCGGGTTGAGCTGGATGTTCGTGCGTCTGGCTGGCAGCGGTGGGGATCCGGACCCAGAACGAGTCGCTGTCGGCCTCCCGGCCGCGAAGCAGGATTTTATAGACTCCGGCGGGAGCGGCAAAAGTGTACGCCGCGACCCAGTTGGCGCCGGGGGCCGCGCTATTGTCGTCCCCGTCCCCGTTCTCCGAACCGATGTACTTTCCGCCCGAAGCGCTCGGATCGTTAACTACCCGCCAGCTCGTCCCAAGGGGAGCGGCGGATTCGGCCTCAAGCCCTATTTGCACGCGATCCGGGTACAGCCGGATATCGTCGATGTACAGGACGCCCGAACCGCCCGCCTGCGGGTTAGCCCTGCTGCCTATGCCAATCGAGAGGGTATCCACATCGGCCAAGTTCACGCCCTGGTCGGCAAAGGCTTGCACGTCAATCGACCACTCCGTCCAGGTGTCTATCTGGGTCGCAGCGGGGGCCTCATGAGTCACTACGGCAGGCGCTGCGGTCTTATTGGCCACAGCCACGTATATCGGCTCGGCGCTGTTGCTTGCTATGCCGACGTCCTGCGACTGCCACTGGCCCGTCACCGTGCCTGTGGTCGTGACGTTGGAAAACTTGGCCTGACCCGTCAACGCCCTGTCATGGCTGGTCAGCGCCAGACCGATATAGACGTTCGTGCCCATCGAGATGCTCGGCCTCCAGACCATCGCTCTCCAGTTCACGCCGTCGCTGGCGTAATAGCCTCTGAAGCTGCCAGCGGCGTCACGCTCCAGCTTGACCCAGTAGGGGGTCTTGAGCGCCATTTGCTCGGCCGTCGCTACGGAGGTGTCGCTTGTGGCGCTGCCGCTCGTATCCGTGCGGCCCTGGAATCGGCATCCCTGGGTGGGGGTGCCGTCGGCGTTCGTGGGGGTCATGTACACAGCCGCGAATTTCGAGCCGGCGTCTAACGTCTCCCGAATCATCACGCCGGCTTTCGCCCAGACGTTGGTGTTCTGTACGCTCTCGACCTTTGCGACGATCGAGCCGACGCCGGAGAGCTGCTTGTAAGCAAAGTGGAACTCATCGGCCGTGCCCCAGATATCCGCGCCGCCGGCGGTCATCGTGTAGGTCCCGACCGGCCCCTCGACGAAGCTGCCCACCGAGCCCGGATGGCCCCTGAACCACAGCGACAGCTCTTTGACGCCTCGCGCC
>Ga0153916_10003091_pt1 | contig 12277 bp, 10 predicted proteins | sample Opewatmetagenome_FD_109642 | JGI IMG/M metagenome (GOLD analysis project Ga0153916, IMG submission 109642) | Freshwater wetland microbial communities from Ohio, USA - Open water 3 Core 3 Depth 4 metaG | ecosystem: Environmental > Aquatic > Freshwater > Wetlands | place: USA: Ohio, Lake Erie...
CACCTTCGAGGACTGGATTCGCAGCTTCAGGCCCTTGAAGTCCGCCGGGGCCCGCAGCGCCTTGTTCGCGCTCATCACCTTGAAGCCGTTGTCCCAGTAGGCCAGCCCCACGATGCCCTTGCTCCCGAGCTTGTCGAACAGCATCTTGCCGACCGCGCCATCGGTCACTTTGTGCAAGTCGGCGTAGCTGTCGAAGATGTACGGCAAATCGAAGACTTCGAATTCGCGTACGCCGAGGGGGCCGAACTTGGCGAGCGATGGCGCGAGCATCTGTACCGAGCCGAGTTGCAGCGCCTCCATTTCCTCGCCGTCCTTGTAGAGCTGGCTGTTCGGATACACCTCGACCTTGACGCGGCCCTTGGTCCGCTCCTCGGCCAGCTTCTTGAAGCGCTCGGCCGCCTTGCCCTTGGGAGTATCGACGGCCACGACGTGACTGAACTTGATGACGATCGTCTGCTGGGCGAGCGCCGCAGACGACAACGACAGCGCGAGCGCGACAGCGCCCGCAAGCAAGGCTCCGGTGATCCTCATGGTTCCGCTCCGTCTGAATGAACGATCGGTGTGCGCTTTACGCTATGTGTCGGGGCTTCTGACGAGCCCGCGGATACTTCCAGAGCCGGCTTGCGAGAGCCATTCTTCACTACCTGCAAGCGGCTTGCAAGCATCGCGCGCCGGGGAGTTGACCTTAATCAGCGGCGCGCCGATTGCCGGCCGCGCCGGCGGTGCGGTTGTTCGCTTTGCGGCCGCGCCGCTAGACTGCCCGCATGTCAGCCAAGGAGCCCACGCTCGAAGCCCTGCCGAACCCCGTGCTGCGCTATTTCCTCGCCACGCGGCCGGCGTTCCTGAGCGTCACCTTTTGCGGTTGGCTGATCGGCATCGGCGCGGCGATCCATTCGGGCGTGGCGCACGACGCCGCGGCAGCGGCGCTGACGCTCGCCTTTGCGCTGGTCGCGCACGCCGGCGTGAACGTGCTGAACGACTACTACGACGCGCGCATCGGCACCGACGCGATCAACGACGAGCGCATCTTCCCGTTCACCGGCGGCAGCCGATTCATCCAGAACGGGGTGCTGAGCACGGCGCAAACCGGCCTGTTCGGCGCCGTCCTGTTCGGCGCGGTGATGGTCGCGGGAATGGCGCTCATGAAGCGCTCCGACGCGGGGCTGTTCTGGATCGGCGCGGCCGGGCTGCTGGTCGGCTGGGCCTACTCGGCGCCGCCGCTCAAGCTCAACAGCCGGGGACTGGGGGAGATCTGCGTCGCCGCCGGGTTCGCGCTGATCGTCGTCGGCACCGATTACGTGCAGCGCGCGCAGCTCGCCTCGCTGCCCTGGGTCGCCGCGGTGCCTTACGCGCTGCTGGTGACGAACCTGCTGTACATCAACCAGTTCCCGGACCGCGAAGCCGACCGGCGCACCGGAAAATGGCACCTGGTCGTGCGGCTCGGGCCGGCGCGGGCGCGCTGGGGCTACGTGGCGCTGTGCGTCGCCGCCTATGCGTGGCTCGCCGGCGCCGTGGCCGCCGGCGCGCTGCCGCGCGCTTCGCTCGCGGCGCTCGTCGCGGCGCTGCCGTCCGCGCTCGCGGCGAGGGAGCTATGGCTTCACGCCATGCAACCATCGCAACTCGCGAAAGGCATCAAGCTGACCATCGCCGCGGCGCTGACGCACGGCCTGCTCTCGTCGGCGGCGCTGCTCGCCGGCTAGATCGCGTCGCTGCGACGCAGCATAAAACCGTCAGCCTCCCGTTAGTGAAACAAATTAGACTTGCCCGCGGCAATCGCACGCACAAGAATACGCACTCCGCATTCGACGCCAGGCAAGTCCGACTCAACAACCGTAGGAGGAGATCGAAATGGCAGCAAGCAAGTTTGATCGTCGTCGGTTTCTCAAGACGACGGCCGCGGCGTCCGCCGCTGCGGTGACCGCGCCGTACATCCGTACGTCGTACGCCGCCGGGTCGCTGGCGATCGGCTTCTGGGACCACTGGGTTCCGGGCGCCAACGACACGCTCACGAAGCTGTGCATGGACTGGGGCAAGAAGGAGAAGGTCGACGTCAAGATCGACTACATCACGTCCCAGGGCAACAAGAACATGCTGACGATCGTCGCCGAATCGCAGGCGAGATCGGGGCACGACATCCTCGCTCATCCGGCCTGGTACGCGCTCTCGTACGCGAAGCAGCTCGAGCCGCTGGATGACGTCATGGGTCACCTGATCAAGCAGTACGGCAAGGTTTCTCCGGCGGCCGAGTTCCTGTCGAAGTCGAACGGCCACTGGGTCGCGGTCCCGGCGGTGACGGGGACCCAGGTGAAGCCGCCGTGCGCGCGCCTCGACCTGTTCAAGCAGCACGCGGGCCTAGATATCCAGGCGATGTACCCGCCCAACAAGCCGCCGACGAAGGAGGCCGAGAACTGGACTTGGGACACGATGCTCACCGCGGCGGAGAAACTCTTCAAGGCGGGCAGCCCGATCGGGCTGGGGCTGGGCGAGACCACCGACTCGGTCGACTGGGTCGGAGCGATGTTCGCGTCGTTCGGCGCGGACCTGGTCGATGCCAAGGGCAACATTACCGTCAAGTCCGATGCCGTCAAGCACGTGCTCGAGTACTCGCAACGGCTCGTGAAAGCGATGCCGCAGGACGTGTTCGCCTGGGACGATGCCTCCAACAACAAGTACATCATCTCCGGCCAGGGCTCGATGATCATGAACCCGCCGAGCGCCTACGCGGTGGCGAAGCGCGACGCGCCCAAGGTGGCCGAGAACCTCTGGACCTTCGAGATGCCCAAGGGTCCGAAGGGCCGCTACGCGCCGTTCCTGCCGTTCCTGTGGGCGGTCTGGGGCTTCTCCAAGAACAAGGCCGCGGCGAAGAGCCTGCTCACCCACCTGCTGCAGCGCCCGAACGTCGAGAAGATCGTCGATGCGAGTATCGGCTACGACATCCCGTCGTTCGAGAGCATGCGCAACTTCAAGATCTGGGAGGAGGTGAAGCCGCCGGTGGGCACGGTGTACCACTACCCGCCGCGCGGGGACCAGGTCGTCTGGATGGCCTGCGCGCCCGCGCCGTCCAGCATCGCGCAGCAGATGTACACGCAGTCGATCATGACCAAGATGATCGCCAAGTGCACGCAGGGCAAGGAGTCGATCGACAAGACGATCGCCTGGGCGGCCGGGGAGCTCGAAGGCTACATGCGCACCTGAGGCGGCTGGCACTTGGAGGGGCCTGATTCCCGGGGGCGCCGCGCGGCGCCCCCGGGGGTTGCCTTGCGGGCTGCGGCGCATGGTACTCTGGCGCCGCGCGTACCCTGGAGAGAGGAGAGAGGAGGAACGCGATGGCCGACGTTCTAGCTCAGACAAGCGGCATGGCCGCGGCCCGTCCGCGGTCCGGAATGCGCAGGTTCGCCCAGCGCCGATCCACCATCGCGTTGCTGATGGCGCTGCCGCTCATCGTGTTGATCGCGACGCTGGTGATCTACCCGGCGCTCTACTCGATCCACCTGGCGACGCTCAACCGGTCGCTCGAGCATTTCGTCGGCCTGGCGAACTTCAAGTTCCTGTTCAATCGCGAAACCTTCTGGATGGTGGTGAAGCAGTCTTGCATCTTCGCCATCACCGCGGTGGTGTTCAAGGCGCTGATCGGCTTCTGCGTCGCGCATTTCGTGCACAACGTTCCGGCCAAGGGCCAGCGCAAGTGGCGCGGCATGCTGCTGATCCCGTGGGTCATCCCCCCGGCGATGAGCACGCTCGGCTGGTTCTGGCTGTTCGACCCGTCCTACAGCGCCTTCAACTGGATATTCGAGCGCATCGGCATCCCTTCGGTGACCTGGCTGGGTGACCCGTACTGGGCGCGCTTCTCGGTGATCCTGGTGAACATCTGGTACGGGGCGCCGTTCTTCCTGATCATGTACCTGGCCGCCCTCAAGTCGGTGCCCGAGCAGCTCTACGAGGCGGCGGCGATCGACGGCGCCAGCTGGTGGCAGAAGATCTGGTACATCACCCTGCCGATGATGCGCAACATCATCTCGATCACGATCCTGTTCTCGCTCATCGTGACGTTCGCCAACTTCGACATCGTGCGCATCCTCACCTCGGGCGGGCCGATCGACCAGACCCACATCTTCGCCACCTGGGCGTTCAAGCTCGGCATCGAGGGCGGCGACATCTCGCTCGGTGCCTGCGTCTCGCTGTTCATGTTCCCGATTCTGGCGTTCGCCGCGGTGTTCATCCTGCGGGACATCAACCAGCGCGGCAACGAGGCCTGACCATGGCGGCAGTCGCGGAAACGGGCAGCCCGCGGGCTGCGGTGAAAGCGGGCAGCATGCGCAACGACCGGCGCCGGGCGCTCGTCTGGTCGTACGTGTTCCTGTTCCTGTTCGTGATCTTCTTTCTGACGCCGCCGATCTACATGTTCATCACCTCCCTCAAGAGCAGCGCCGAGGTCGGGGCGGTGACCAATCCATGGTGGGTCTACCATCCGACCCTCGAGAACTACATCTCGCTGCTGACCTCGCCGCAGTATCTGACCTTTTTCCGGAATTCCGCGGTCGTCTCGCTGGTCGTGGTGGTGATCACCATGATCATCAGCACGCTGGCCGCGTTCTCGCTCGCGCGCATGAAGTTCTGGGGCTCGACGACGCTCGCCACCGGGGTGTTCCTGACCTACCTGATCCCGGAGACGCTGCTGTTCATCCCGCTGTTCAAGATCTTCGCCTTCGTGCACGACACCTTCGGGATCTCGCTCATCAACCACTGGTGGGTCCTGATCATCATCTACCCCACGCTCACGGTGCCGTTCGCCACCTGGATCATGATCGGCTACTTCGCCAGCATCCCGAAGGAGCTCGACGAGGCGGCGCTGATCGACGGCGCCGGCTACTTCCAGATGCTCACCAAGATCTTCATTCCGGTGGCGCTGCCCGGCATCATCGCGGCGATGATCTTCGCCTTCACGGTGTCGTGGGCCGACTTCCTCTATCCGATGGCCTTCACGACGTCCGCGGACCAGATGGTGCTGCCCGCCGGAATCGTGACGACGCTCATCAAGGGCGACGTGTTCAACTGGGGCCAGATCATGGGCGCCTCGTTGCTGGGCGCGCTGCCGCCGCTGCTCATCTACGCGTTTCTGATGGACTATTACATCGCCGGCCTGACCGCCGGCGCGACGAAGGGGTAAGCCGAGATGGCCCAGGTGACGCTGCGACAGCTGGTCAAGAAGTACGACGAGACGCCCGCCGTGCGAGGCATCGATCTGGACATCCCGGACAAGGAATTCGTGGTGCTGGTGGGTCCCTCGGGCTGCGGCAAGACCACGACGCTGCGCATGATCGCCGGGCTCGAGGACATCACCGGTGGAGACGTGCTGATCGGCGGCAACGTGGTGAACGACGTGCCGCCCAAGGACCGCGACATCGCGATGGTGTTCCAGAACTACGCGCTGTACCCGCACATGTCGGTGTACGAGAACATGTCGTTCGGGCTGCGCCTGAAGAAGGTGCCGAAGGAGGAGATCGCGCGCCGCGTCGAGAATGCCGCCCAGATCCTCGACATCGGCAAGCTGCTGGACCGCAAGCCGAAGCAGCTCTCCGGCGGCCAGCGCCAGCGCGTCGCCATGGGGCGCGCGATCGTGCGCGATCCGAAGGTGTTCCTGTTCGACGAGCCGCTGTCGAACCTCGACGCCAAGCTCAGGGTGCAGATGCGCACCGAGATCAAGAAGGTGCACCAGAAGGTGCGCACCACCACGGTCTACGTCACGCACGACCAGGTCGAGGCGATGACGCTCGCCGACCGCGTGGTGGTGATGAACGGCGGGCTGATCGAGCAGGTCGGTGCGCCGAACGACCTGTACCACAGCCCGGCGACGAAGTTCGTGGCGGGATTCATCGGCTCGCCGGCGATGAACTTCCTGCCCTGCCGGCTCGAGGAGGCGGCAGGGGGCCTGCGCGTGCGCCTGACCGAGACGCTCGGCTTCCCGGTGCCGCAGGAGCGCAGCGCGCGCTACCGGCCGCATCTCGGGAAGGCGCGCCTGCTGTTCGGCCTGCGGCCCGAGCACATCATCGAGCAGCGCGCCCACCTGGAGCCGGGCCAGCATCCGTTCGAAGTCGAGCTCGAAGTGACCGAGCCGATGGGCATGGAGACGCTGGTGTATTTCATGCTCGACGGCACCGAGGTCTGCGGGCGCGTCAACCCCAATGCCGGGGCGCGCGACGGTGGCCGCATGAAGCTGGTCGCCGACCTGAGCAACATGCACCTGATCGACGACGAGAGCGGCAAGGTGCTTTGAGCCGTCCGCGCGCGTCGGGATGAGCAAGTACTACTGGGAAGACTTCATCCCGGGCTGGACCTACGAAAGCGCCGCCCGCTCCCTGGGCGCCGAGGACATCGTGCGCTTCGCGCGCGAATACGATCCGCAGGTCTATCACACCGACGCACAGGCGGCGAAGGCGACGCCTTTCGGCGGCCTGATCGCGAGCGGCTGGCAGACCTGCGGCGTGATGATGCGCCTGATGTGCGACGGCTACCTGCTCGACTCGGCCTGCGTCGGCTCGCCCGGCCTGGAAGAGGTGCGCTGGCTCAAGCCGGTGCGCCCGGGCGACGCGCTGCGCCTGCGCTCGACGGTGCTCGAGCAGACGCCGTCGCAGAAGCGCGCCGATCGCGGCACGGTGAAGTTCGCCTGGGAAGCGCTCAACCAGGCGGGCGAGGTGGTCTGCTCGATCGTCGGCCGGCAGCACTTCAGGCGGCGCTAGCCCTCCAGCAGCCGCCGCAGGTGCTCGCGCACGGCGGCGTCGGCGCCGGGACCGAAGCGCGTGCGGCCCGGCTCGAACACGTCGGTGAAGGCGTACTCGAAGCGCTGGTCCTGCAGGCCGAGCGCGCCGATCAGGCGGTTCTCGGCCGAGTAGTCGTCCGGATGCGCGATCAGCGCCGGCCAGCCGTCATCGCCCGGCTCGAGGATCGGGCCGAAGAACATCACTCCGCCGTTGGTCTTGATGCGCAGCGCGCAGCAACCTTGCGTGACGCCGGACATCGGCAGGAAATCGATCGTGCGCGTGAGCTTGCGGCCGCCGGCGATGGCGAGGTCGACCGTGCCGGCGACGTGCGGCGCCTCCGCCTCGAAGGCGATGGTCTCGGCCTCGCTCGCGGCGCGCCAGCGGTCGAGGTCGCGCGCCCCGCGGCGGCTCGGCAGGAAGACGTAGGCGAGCGGCGCGAGCGACTGCAGCGATCCGAGCAGCGCGTCGTCGTAGCGCGGCGCATTGACCAGCACGCCGCCTGCCTCGCGGTCGGCGATATAGTACGCCGCCGGGCGGCTGCCGAGGACGTAGTGAATGTCGCGGTCCCGCAGCGCGACCAGTTTGTGTAACATCGATTGCATGCAGGTCTTGAGGAACAACACTCGACCTTACCACCTGGGGACGTTTCCGCTCGAGGTGCTGGCGCGCGACGACGCCGTGATCGAGATCGAGGCGGCGCGTCCGCCGATCGCCGCGCCGGAGGACCCGGCGCCGCAGGGAGTGCTCGGCGAAGCGTTGCGCGGCTATCGCGAGCTGTTCGCGGGTTTCGCCGAGCAGCCGCATGCGCCGCAGCGGGCGCCGCTGCCCGACGACCTTGCGCGGCGCGTCGTCGACATCAAGGGCGCGTGCACTTTCATGAACGCGAGCCAGGTGGGCATCTGCGGCATTCCGCCGAGCGCCTGGCTGCAGGGAGCGCGGCCCGAGCCGCACGAGTTCGCGATCGTGCTGCTGCTCGAGCACGGCCGCGTGCCGGACGACGAGGCGCTGTCGGCCGAGTGGATCCGGCCGGCGGTGACCGAGGCGGCGGACACCCGGCTGGCGGAGATTTCGACCGTGATCGCGCGCCACATCCGGCAGATGGGCTTCGCGGCGCGCGCCGACGTCGCGGGCCACCGCAAGCTCGACGCCGCGCGCCTCGCGGTGCTCGCCGGGCTCGCGCTGCGCCAGGGCGGGCGCCTGGTCAATCCGTACGTCGAGGCCTTCTCGCTCGCCGTGGTGTCGACCGACTATGCGCTCGCGCTCGACCGGCCGCTGGCGCGCTCGGCGCTCAAGGCGAAGGGGCTGCGCTACTGGTGGGGCGTCAACGGCGCACGCTCGGGGCGCGAGCGCAGGCGCCGCGCCGCGCGCCCCTCGTACGCCAGCGCCTATCCGATGGAGACGGTGAAGCGCATCGAGCGGCCGACGACGCTGATCCTGGACGACGAGGTGCCGCGCGTGCCCAAGCGCGCGGCGTTCTTCGAGCGCGCGCTGAAGGGGGACCTGGGCGACAAGGCGCAGCGCGAGCGCGCGCGCTTCGCCACCAAGCACCCGCTGTCGCGCGCCATGGTGGCCGGGATCCGCGCCATGGTGCCGATGCAGGACGGCGGGCTGAACCGGGACGCCGACACTGCGCCCTACGGAGACCCGGCGCACAACGCGAGGGCGATCAAGTCGCTGTCGTACTTCCTGGGCGCCGATCTCACCGGCATCTGCGAAGTGCCGCGCTATGCCTGGTTCTCGCACAAGGACGATGGCACGCCGATCGAGCCCTATCACCGCTACGCGGTGGTGATGCTCATCGACCAGGAATTCGACACCATGGAAGGCGCCAGCGGCGACGACTGGATCTCGGGCGCGCAGTCGATGCGCGGCTACATCCGCGGCGCGGCGATCGCGGGCACGATGGGCGAGACGCTGCGCCGGCTCGGCTTCTCCTCGCGCGCGCAGACCAACGCCGACAGCGACGTGCTGCAGATCCCGCTCATCCTGTGGGCGGGGCTGGGGGAGCTCTCCCGCATCGGCGAGCTGGTGCTCAATCCGTTCGTCGGGCCGCGCTTCAAGTCGGTGGTGCTGACCACCGACCTGCCGCTCGAGGTCGACCGGCCGATCGATTTCGGGCTGCAGTATTTCTGCAGCCACTGCCTGAAGTGCGCGCGCGAGTGCCCCTGCGACGCCATACCGCTCGGCGACAAGGTGATGTTCAACGGCTACGAGACGTGGAAGCCGGACGTCGAGCGCTGCACGCGCTACCGCGTCACCAATCCGCACGGCTCGGCCTGCGGGCGCTGCATGAAGACCTGTCCGATCAACAAGGTGGTCGACGCGGACGGCCCGCTGCTGACGCGCGTGGCGAGCTGGATGGGCATCCACGCGCGCTGGGCGAAGCCGCTCATGGTGCCCGTCGCCACCTGGTTCGACGACTGGATCGGCAACGGCCGGCGCAATCCGGCCAAGAAGTGGTGGTTCGACCACGAGGTGATCGGCGAGGTGGCCGTCGCGCCGAAGGGCGTCAACCGGCGCGACATCGACCCGGCGCGCAAGGTCGATCCCGCGAAGCAGAGAATCGCCATCTATCCAGCCCGCATGATGCCCCCGCCGGGGGCGCGCGACCCGGTGCCGGTGGATCGCAAGGCGGCGCTCGCCGCGGCGGCGCAGCTCGACACGCCGGCGCGGGCGAGGGCGCGCATACAAGGGAAGAGGTGACCGCCATGGCCGATGACTGCCTGTTCGAAAAGCGCGCCGACGGCGTCGCGCTGATCACGTTCAACCGCCCCGACAGCCTGAACGCCATGGGCGGGGCGCTGCTGCCGCAGCTGGTCGCGCACCTGGAGCGCTGCGAGCAGGACGCGGAGGTGCGCTGCGTCGCGCTCACCGGGGCGGGGCGCGGCTTCTGCGCCGGCGGCGACGTCAAGGGATTCGCGGCGAGCGGCCAAATCGGCATCACGCAAGAGAGACTCGCGCAGGGCGCGCTGGCGACGAGCCTCAGGCTGCACACCCTGCGCAAGCCCACGGTGGCGCTGGTCAACGGGCCCGCCGCCGGCGCCGGCATGTCGCTCGCGCTCGCCTGCGACATCCGCTTCTGCTCGGACCAGGCGCGCTTCGTCACCGGATTCGCCAGGATCGGCCTGTCGGGAGACTTCGGCGGCAGCTGGTTCCTCCAGCGCCTGATCGGCTATGGCCGCGCGCTGGAAGCCTACCTGCTCGCCGAGCCGATCGATGCGGCACGCGCCCTCGAGCTCGGCATCGCCAACCACGTAGTGCCGCACGACGACTTCATGCCGCGCGGCTTGGAGTACTGCGCGCGCCTGGCCGCCGGTCCGACCTATGCCTACGGCAACATCAAGGCGGCGCTCAATTTCGCCGCGAGCGCACACGCGCGCGAGGCGCTGGCGTTCGAAGCGGGCACCATGATCGACAGCTCGCGCTCGCAGGACTTCGCCGACGGGGCGAAGGCCTGGGCGGAGGGGCGCAAGCCAGAGTTCAGGGGCCGCTAGGCGATGCGCCGCTCGCGGCCCCGCCAGTAGGGCTCGCGCAGCACCCGCTTCAGGATCTTGCCGGTGGGGTTGCGCGGAATGGCGTCGAGGAAATCGACCGAGCGCGGGCACTTGTAGTGCGCGATGCGCTGGCGCATGAAGTCGATGATCTCGCCCTGCGTGGCATGGACGCCTGCTTTGAGCACCACGCAGGCCTTGACCGCCTCGCCCCACTGCTCGTCGGGAACGCCGATCACGGCGCCGTCGGCGACCGCGGGGTGCTGCATGAGTGCGTTCTCGACCTCCGCGGGGTAGATGTTCTCGCCGCCCGACACGATCATGTCCTTGATGCGGTCGTGCAGGAACAGATAGCCGTCGCGCAGGTAGCCCGCGTCGCCCGAGCGGAACCAGCCCAGGCCGTCGGCGCCGCGCGCGACGTAGGCGTCGCGGGTCGCCTTGGCGTTGTCCCAGTAGCCCTTCATGTTCTGCGGCGTGCGGATCCACACCTCGCCGATCTTGCCCGGCGCGGCGTCCGTCCCGGTGGCGGGGTCGACGACGCGGAGCTCGACGTTCAGCATGGGGCGTCCGGCCGAGCGCAGCAGGTGCTTCTTCGGTCCTTCCGGATCGTGATCCTCCGGCGGCAGGAAGGTCACGGCGCCGGTGGTCTCGGTCAGGCCGTAGACCTGGATGAAGTTGCACCTGAACGCACGCATCGCGCCGATCAGCACTTTCTCCGAGATCGGCGAGGCGCCGTAGGATATCGCCTTGAGCGACGAGTAGTCGCCCTGCTCGGCCCCGGGCACCTGCAGCAGGAACTGGATCATCGCCGGCACCAGGAAAGTGTGCGTGACGCGGTGCTCGCCGATCGCCGCCAGCACCTTGACGGGATCGAAATCCGGATACATCACGCTATAGCCGCCCTGCGAGGCCGTAAGCAGCGCCACGCCGGTGCCCGCGATGTGGTAGGTCGGCAGGACGTTGAGGAACACGTCGGGCGGGCCGCCGTAGCCGATCGCCTGCGGCGTGGCCTCGATCATGCTCGCGGTGATGTTGCGATGCGTGAGCTCGACGCCTTTGGGCAGCCCCGTGGTGCCGGACGAGTAGAGCTGCAGCGCGGTGTCGTCGTCGCGGCTTGGGGCGCGCGGATCCCTGGCCTCGAAGCCGGCGCGCCAGTCGGCGAAGGTCTGCAGGCCTTCGGCCGCCTGGTCGGTGGCGAGGGTGAGCTCGAGTCCCGGCACGTCGACCTGCTTCACCGCAGGCGCGAACGCCGCGTCGACCATGAGCAGCCGGGCCTTGCCGTTCTTCAGGACGTACTCGATCTCGGGAGGCGCCAGGCGCCAGTTCACCGGCATGCACACCGCCCCCGCCTTGTTGCCGGCGAGGGTCAGGACCACGCATTCAGCAGTGTGCTTGGTGAGGCAGGCGACGCGCTCGCCCTTGCCGATGCCCAGCGAGAGCAGGCCTTGCGCGACGCGGCTCGACGCTTCGTCGAGCTCGGCGAAGCTCCAGGTGCGCGTCGGAGTCCAGTAGGCCACGCGGTCCGGCTGCGTGCGCGCGTGCCGCCTGATGGCGTCGACCACCGTTTCGCTCATCTCTCCCTCCCAAAGTCTGCCGAGGTCTAATCGACCTTCGCCCCCGAAGCCTTCACCACCTTGCCCCACTTCACGACTTCGTTGTGGATGAATTCCCCGAACTCCTCGGGCGTCATCGGCGTCGCCACGGCACCCTGCAGCAGGAACTTCTCCTTGACGTCCGGAGTCGCGAGCGCCTTGTTCACCTCGGCGTTGATGCGCATCACGATCTCCCGCGGGGTTGCCTTCGGCGCCACGATGCCGAACCACGCGGTCGCTTCGAAGCCGGGGACGCCCGCCTCCTGCATCGTGGGCAAGTCGGGCAGCGCGGGAAAGCGCTTGGCGCTGGTCACCGCCAGCGGGCGCAGCTTCCCGCTCTTGATGAAGGCCATCGACGAAGGCAGGTTGTCCCACATCACCGACACCTGCCCGCCGACCAGGTCGGCGAGTGCCGGCCCGCTGCCCTTGTAGGGCA
>Ga0153916_10003092_pt1 | contig 12277 bp, 10 predicted proteins | sample Opewatmetagenome_FD_109642 | JGI IMG/M metagenome (GOLD analysis project Ga0153916, IMG submission 109642) | Freshwater wetland microbial communities from Ohio, USA - Open water 3 Core 3 Depth 4 metaG | ecosystem: Environmental > Aquatic > Freshwater > Wetlands | place: USA: Ohio, Lake Erie...
CCTCACGTCCGCGGACGGACTCCGGGAGGGGAGGACGAGAAGGGAGTGCGACGGGCGGGATTCGAACCCGCGCTATGAGCTTGGCAAGCTCATGTCCTGGCCAGCTAGACTACCGCCGCGCGGAGGGGACGAATGCGAGGGGGGTTGAAAAGGTTGCGGCCGAGCGTCGGGAAGGAGACGCGGACCATCCCGTTCGGGACCCCCGCGAGCCACGTCGCTCGGACGGACGCGGGGGAGGGTTTAGGCCATTCTCAAAAGCGGTCACCAAGTACGGAACCTTAATCCGCGGGATCGGGCGGTGGCCTCTGAACCGGCTCCATCAGCACCCGAGGTGTGAACCCCATGCGACCCATCCTGCGACCCAGGACGGAGGGCGTGTCCCCCGTCGTCGCAGAGATCCTCCTCGTCGCGATCACCGTGGTCCTCGCCGCGGTCGTCTATCTCATGGCGAGCGGGATCCTCACCGGCCACACCGAGTCCATTCCTGTGGTCGCCTTCGCGCCCGGCGTCACGTTCCAGAGCCCCTCGGACAACGTGTCTCTGGCCATCGGCGGCGCGTCCCAGAACCTGTATCCCTTCAACTACCGGTTCAACCTCCAGGTCGACGGCGTCTACGGCGCGCCGACCGAGTTCGCCGCGACCCGCACGGCCGCCAACATCACGGTGGGCACGTCGACGTACCGCGTCACGTGGACCGACGTGGACGGGGCGGGCACCCTGACCCAGGGGGACGAGATCACGGTCACGGGCAGCGGAATCCCCCTGCCCTCGAACACCGCGTTCCAGTTCATCCTCCTCTGGCACGACGGGACGACCATCACGAGCACGTCCTGGCACACGTAGGCGCCCCCGGCGGCGATAGCCGTTTGTAGCCGCGCCCCCATCCTCCGCTCGGATGGCCAAGCTCTCCGACATCGGCGAGCGCGAGGCGATTGCCCTCCTCACGCGGATCTTCGACCGCGGGCAGCCCATCGGCCTCGGTCACGACTGCGGCGTCGTGGAGTGGGGCGAGGACTACCTCGTCATCACGACGGACGTCGTCAACCCGAGGACGCACATCCCGGAGGGTGCGCGTCCGGACCAAGTCGGATGGTACTTCGTGGCGGTGAACCTGAGCGACGTGGCCGCCGCGGGCGCGCGACCCCTGGGGTTCGTCGCGGCGCTCTCCCTGCCGGCGAGCACGGAGGTGGACGTCCTCAAAGGGCTCGCCCAGGGCATGGAGGCGTGCACGCGGGAGTTCGGGATCGCCGTCCTCGGCGGGGACACCAAGGAGGCCGACGTGATGTCCCTCGCAGGGACGGCGATCGGCCGCGTGCGGAAGGACCGGATCCTCCTGAGGAAGGGCGCGCGGCCCGGGGACGCCATCGTCGTCACGGGGGACCTGGGCCGCTCCGGCCTGGCGTACGCCCAGCTGGCGGAGCCCACGACCCGCGCGGAGGGCCTCGAGCAACTCCTCCATCCGTACCCGCGCGTTCGGGAGGGGCAGATCTTCTCCGACTCCGGCGCGGTGACGAGCTGCATGGACATCTCGGACGGGCTCGGGCTGAGCCTCGCGCAGATGGCGGCGATGAGCGGCCTCTCCTACGTGGTCGAATGGGACAAGGTCCCGGTGTACAAGCCCGCGGAAGCGCTGCCGCCGGAACGACAGAGGGAGTTCGCCCTCTACTACGGCGGCGACTTCGAGCTCGTGGCCACGGTGAAGCCGGAGGCCGTCGAGGAGCTGACCGCGCGGCTGAACGAGCCGCGGCGCGGGGCGCACCACGAGCTCACGGTCATCGGCCAGGTGGGGAAGGCCGGCCCCAACCTCGTGACGATAGGCGGAAAGCGGGAGCCGCTCCTGGCGAGAGGCTGGGAGCACTTCCGAATTTCACATTCGGGGTAGTCTCTTCGAAACATGTTTATGGGCGCTCCTGCCGTATCTGGAGGGAGCATGATCCCTCCCGAGGACGTCGTGGACGTCCGCCAGCCGCCCGGCCAGGCCATGGGGAAGGTCGCCGAGCTGTGGAAGCCCGTCGAAGGCACGAACAAGATCATGTGCACGGCCTGCGCGCGGTACTGCAAGATTGGCGAAGGCCAGGTGGGTCTCTGCGGGATCCGAGGCGTGCACGATGGCAAGCTCTGGCTCTACGTGTATGGGCGGGTGATCACGGGCCATGTCGACCCGATAGAAAAGAAACCGGTGCAACACTATCGACCGGGTTCCAAGATCTTCAGCATCGCGACGACGGGCTGTAACTGGCTCTGCCGTTATTGTTTTGTTGCAGATACACCAATCATGACAAACAAAGGAGTATTATCGATAAGTTCGATTTTTGAACGGGGAAAGCCAGCGAATCAGGCTGAAATCCGGATCGTTCAAGGGCTGTCGGCCCTGACCCACTTGAACCGGTGGCGTAGAGTCCGTCAGGCATTCCGACACTGGTACGCGGGGCCCATCATCCAGGTCAACGCGGTTGCCGGAGCTGGATTCCGATCGACGCCTGACCATCGCGTTTTCGTTATCGGCCGCGATGGCGTGATGACGCAGACACCGGCAAGCAGACTGCGACCTGGAGACCAGTTCGCAATTCCCGCGTTGGCGGCTGGCGAACTCGGTTCGCGTGCTGCTCTCCAGGTACTAGCGGATGGCGGCGGCGAGACGCGGGCTCGGATTGACTCGATGCATGTCATGGATTCGGCCACGATTACCGTGCCGTTCGAGGACTCAGTGCAGGAATCGTACGTCGGCCCCGTCTACAACATCGAGGTCGAGGAGGACCACAGCTACACGGCGAACGGCCTCGCGGTCGCCAACTGCCAGAACGCGGATATCTCCCAGCGCCGCAAGGTGGAGGGCATCGAGGTCGCGCCCGAGGACGTCGTCCGAATGACCGTGGAGCAGGGCTGCCAGGGCCTGGCCTACACGTACAACCAGCCGACGATCTTCATCGAGTTCGCGCGAGACATCGGCGTCCTCGCTCGGAAGGCGGGGCTCATCAACATCTTCGTGTCCAACGGCTACGACACCCCGGAGACGGTCCACGAGATGGGGAAGTTCCTCGACTGCGTGACCGTGGACTTCAAGGGTTCGGGCGAGACCGAGTTCGTCCGGAAGTACATCAACATCCCGAACGCGGACCCAATCTACCAGACAATCCTCGAGATGCGGGACACGAAGACGATCCACACGGAGATCACGGACCTCATCGTGCCCCAGGTGGGCGACAGCCTCGAGGCGGCGCGCAAGCTCGCGCGCTGGGTGCACGACAACCTGGGCCCGGATGTACCCATCCACTTCCTCCGCTTCCATCCGGACTACAAGATGATGGAGTTCCCCTGGACCCCCGTGGCCACGCTGGAGAAGCACTGCGCGGTGGCCAAAGAGGAAGGGCTCCGATACGTGTACGTCGGGAACGTGCCCGGACACCCCCTGGAGAACACGTACTGCCCTGGGTGCGGCACGGTCGCGGTGAAACGATACGGGTTCGACATCACAGGTTGGTACCTCGACAAGGACAACAAGTGCAAGAGGTGCGGCACGAAGATTGCCATCGTGGGCCGCCTCGAGAAGACGTCCAAGGAGAACCGCTTCTACGGCGTCCTGTACCACCGCTGACGCGGCCTAGCCGACCAGGTGACCCTTCTCCACCACGGGCTTGCCGTCCACCTCGACGCTGATTTCGGAGACGATGCACTCCACGCGGACGCCGGCCGAGAGCCGCCCGCCGATGGACGCGTTGTCGCCGAAGCCCAGGTTCGCGCAGCCCAGGGCCTTCTCCGCCTCCGGATGCGGCCCCGTGGCCCGCGCCCGCGCGTTCAGGCCGAAGCCGAACCGGCCCAGGGTGCGTCCGTCGCGGCCGCCGAGGTTCATCGCGTGCACGGCCCGGGAGGCGCCGACGATGCGGATCGCGTGGCCCTCCCGGAGCGTCGCGGTCGCCGGCTCCAGGAGCGGTTCGTCGAAGTAGACGTCCGCCACGAGACGGCCCTCCGCGGTCCCCTCCACGGGGGCGATGAACAGCTCGCCCGCGGGCAGGGTCGTGAAGGAGCCCCTCCGGGAGCAGAGCCCCGTGTCCTCCGCGATCCAATCCCGTCCGTCGATGGAGAAGGAGAGGTCTGTCCCCGAGGCCGAGGTCAAGTGAAGCTGCCGCGCGTTCCGGAGACGCCGCGCCACGCGGCGGACGAGCTCGTGGATCTCGCCCCAGTCCGCGGAGAGCCCGCCCGAGGCGAGCATATCCTCCGTGATGCCCGGGATGGAGATGACCCGCGCGCCCGCGCGGTTCGCCTGGCGGCGCGCGTGCGTGTGGGTGAGGGACTTCCGGGTCGCGAGGAGGATGAGGTCCGCGGACTCCATGGCCGTGGCGACGAGGTCGGGCGGTTCCGCGCCGTCCGCCTCCCGCGGCAGGATGAGGAGCACGACGGGGTCGGTCCCGAGGCTGCGCGCCGCGGCGAGGAAGGCCTCGCCCAGGGGCCGCGTGTCCCGGTCCACGAGGATCAGGACCTTCTCCTTCTCCCGGAGACCGGCGCTGGTCCGGAGGATGAGCCGCGCACCGTCCTCCATCGTGCCCAACGAATCGACACGAACGGGATAAGGTTTCTCCCCGGAAATTCCGGAGAGTCATTTCGCGCAGGCGACCCGAGCGGGGAATCTATAAATAACGCTCGACCCATCGGCGCCCATTCGGAGGGAGCTGCTCCTGGCTTCCGGCGCGGACGAACTTCGTGTCCTTCTCAAGGGATTCAACGGCCAGACGGGGAGCCAGATGTCGGCCATCGTGACCCGGTCCGGCGTGCCCGTGTCCTGGGTGCTCCCGCCCGACGTGCCCCCGGACAACTTCGCGACCATGGCGGCGACCCTGCTGGGCGCCCTGGAGGTCATCTACTCCACGATGCAGGGCCCGTCCCCGCAGCAGGTCACCGTGCAGACGGAGAGCGGCACGCTCGTCGTCCGCGTGGTGACGCCGAAGATGTTCCTGGTCGCCCTGACGGCAGGAAAGCCCGCGGACGTCGCGGCGCAGGTCGAGGAAACGGCGACGCGCGCGCGGAGCCTGCTCGCGAAGCCGTCCTAGGCCCCGTGCGAGCGCTTCGGCAGAAGCCGCGACACGCCGTCGACGAACCAGGCCCGCAGGCGCCCGTACGCCTTCCACTTCCTAGCGACCGCAACGAATGCGAGGGCGAGCGCGATCCCGAGGACCGCGCCCGCGAGGACGTCCGAGGGCCAGTGCACGCCGATGTAGATACGGCTGACTCCGGCCATGACGGCGACGAAGGCTGCCGACACCTTGACGGGCCACCGGAAGTACACCGCAAGGAAGGCGGCCACGGCGAAGATCCGCGACGCGTGCCCGCTCGGGAACGAGGGGTCGCCTTCCAGGGCGCACGCGTTCGGCGTCAGGAGGTTCACGCTGGGCAGGACGTCGCAGGGGCGTGCGCGGTCGAACGCGTACTTGAGGACCTCCGTGATCACGATGACCACGGCAAGGAGGATGAGGAGGTCGAACGCCTGCTCGCGGTGCCCTCGCCACCAGAGCGGGACCGCGAGGAGCGCGAGGACGTACGGGAGCGCGAGATCCGTGAAGATGACCATGAGGAGATCGAGGACCGGGTTGGTCCCCGCCTGGTTGAGCGTCCGGAAGATGGACTCGTCCCAGCCGGGGTACCAGACCGCGGACCCGGTCGCCAGGGGCAGAGGGAGCACGCGCGCACCAACGGGCCGGTCCTCTTAAAGGACGCGGACCGAGAATCAACGCCAAGCCTCTTGGGCCACCGCGGCTTCGCGGAGCCGATGGACCGGACGCATGCGGCCTTCCAGCGACTCCTCGACGAATACGGCCCGCAGCGGTGGTGGCCCGCGGAGACCGAGTTTGAGGTCATCGTGGGCGCGCTCCTCATGCAGCAGACCGCCTGGGCGAACGTCGAGCGCGCGATCGCGAACCTGCGCGATGCGGGCCTCTTGGATGTCCACGCCCTCGCGGCCGCGTCCCCGAGCACGATCCGCCGCCACGTCCGGGTGGCGGGACTCTACCGCACGAAGCCCCCGCGGCTCAAGGCGTTCTGCCGCCATCTGGTCGACACATGCGACGGCGACCTAGCGGCGTACTTCGATCGGCCCACGGACGTGGTCCGCGCGGACCTCCTGGCCCAGCCCGGCGTGGGTCCGGAGACCGCGGACTCCATCCTCCTGTACGCGGGCCGCCATCCCGTCTTCGTCGTGGACGCGTACACGATCCGCATCGGGACGCGCCTCGGACTCTTCACGACGCAGGCGTACGACGCCGTCCAACGACACTTCGAAACGCATCTGACCCGCGACCCGGACGCCTACCGGGAGTTCCACGCCCTCCTGGTCACCCACGCGAAGAGCCTGTGCCGCCCGCGGCCGAAATGCGGCGAGTGCCCGCTCCTCGGCGCGTGTCCGTTCGGACGACGGCAAAGGTCATGAGGAGCCGCAGCCGTCGGGATGCCGGATGATCCGCGCGGTGACCTTCGACGCGTTCGGCACCCTCATCGACACGGGGCGCGACGTCCTCATCCACGTAGCCCGCGCGGTGTGCCAGGACCATCGGCCCGGCCTGTCCCCGGAGGAGCTCCTCGCGCGCTGGGACCGCTACTTCTTCAACGCGGAGTACGACGAGTTCCAGAACCTGGTGACCACCACGGAGGACAGCCTCGCGAAGACCATGGCCGACTACCGCATGGAGGGCGACACGGGGCCCTACATCGAGATGCTCGAGCGGATGTGGAGCCACGCGAAGGCCTATCCCGAGACGTCGCGCGTGCTCGCGCGCATGGACGGGCTCCCGCGCGCGGTGGTCTCCAATGCGGACGATGCGTTCCTCAAGGGCATCCTCCAGAAGAACGGTCTCACGTTCGACCACGTCGTCACGTCGGAAGGCGCGCGCGCGTACAAGCCGCGCGCGCGGATCTTCGAGATCGCCCTCGCCCGCCTCGGCGCGGAGCCCGAGCACGTCGTCCACGTGGGAGACTCCCTCACCGCGGACGTCGAGGGGGCGGGTCGCCTCGGGATCCGCACGGTCTGGGTGAACCGGTCGGGCGTGGCCCGCGGCGCCTCCGATCCGCGGCCGGATCACGAGATCCGCGACCTGACGCCGCTGCCCGAGATCCTGGCGCAGCTCGGATGACGGATTCCGAGACACCTCGGTTCCCGGCCCGCGGGCGCTTGCATATACGTGGCCCTTAAGTAAAATCCGTCCGCTACCGGGTTCGGCGGGGGTGCTCGACACCGTGCAAGGCGTCACGGTCGGGGAGAGGATCGTCGTCCATCTCTCCGGCTTTCTACGGCATCTCGACGCGTACGAGGTGCCGCCCGAGATGACCCAGGACGGCATCGGCGCCGCCCTGGGCATCAGCCGCGCACATGTCGCGCTCGAGCTCAAGCGCCTCAAGGGCGCGGGGAAGGTGGAGGAGCGGATGGCCCACGTGGCCAACGCCCGCACGCGGCGCAAGGTGTATGCGCTCACTCCCGCGGGCCAAGACATCGCGCGCCGCATGCGCGAGTACGCGCGCACGCGGAGCGTCGTATTGATCACGGCGGACGGGACGCGCGAGACGACGGGGGAGGAGGCGTTGCAGATCCTCCGGCCCAACGGCGTCCGCGAGTCCGCAGGAATCCAGCGGATCCTCTCCGGGAACGTGATCGACCTGCGGCCCCAGGACCCGCCGAAGACCGAGGCGTCGTCCGGGCGCCCCTTCTTCGGACGCTCGGCGGAGCTGGAGCGGCTCCAGGACTGGCGGCGCAAGGCCCCGCAGCCCGTCGCGGTCGTCGTCGGCGTGGCGGGGATCGGGAAGAGCGCGCTCGTCGCGAGGGCCCTGGAGGGCGAGACGCGTCCCGTGCTCCTCCGGAGGCTCTATCCGCACGACGACGCCCACGGCATCCTTTCCACGTTCGCGGACTTCCTCGCGCGGCAGGGACGCCGGCGCCTCAAGGCGGTCCTGAGCCGACCGGCGTACGACCCCGTGGAGGCGGTCGCCGTACTGCGGGAGGATCTCGCCGGGTGCGTCGTCGCCCTGGACGACTTCCATGCCTGTCCGCCCGCGGAGGGGCTCGTGTCCTCCCTCCTGGAGAAGCCCCTGCCCTTCAAGCTCCTCGTGAGCACGCGCGTCCAGCCGGCCTTCTCGGAGCGGGGCGTCCTCCAGGACGAGACGATCCTCACGGTCCCCCTGTCGGGCCTGGACGAGGACGCGTCTCGGGAGCTCCTCGCGCACCGCCGGCCCGACCTGCCGGCCGCGGACGTCGCGCGCGTCCTGGGCGCCACGCACGGCCACCCGCTCGCCCTGGAGCTGTTCGCCGCGAGCGGCCTCGACGTGGGCGCCCTGGAAACCCAGCGCTTCGTCCTGGAGACGGTCCTCGATGGCCTCGACGACGTCTCCGAGGAGGTCCTGCGGACCTTTGCCATCCTGCGCCGCCCAGCGAAGTCCCCCGAGGCGCTCGGCGCCTCGGTCGCCCAGCTGCGGCGACTCCTCAAGCGCGCGGTGCTCCAGCACCGGGACGAGGGATACCTGCTCCACGACCTCGTGCGGGAGTTCTTCCTCGCCCGGATGCCCGAGACGGACCGGCGTCGCGCGCACGGGCGCGCCGCGTTGTACTGGGAGGACCGCGGGGACGGGCTCGAGGCGGCCTACCACCGGATCGAGGCCCACGACTTCGACGCCGCGGCGGGCCTCCTGGAGGAGCAGGGCGAGGCGTACGCGGAGAGCGCCCGGGCCGGCGAGCTGGAAGCGTGCCTCGAGAAGCTGCCGCCGGCCAAGCGGCCCGTCCGACTCCTCGCGGATACCCTCGTGTTCCTGGGGAAGTTCGAGGAGGCCCGCGGCCTCCTCGAGGGTCTCGTCCGGCGCGGCTCGTCCGAGGAGCGGCTCCGGGCTCGGATCCACCTGGGTCGAATCGAGACCCGCGAGGGCGAATACGCGGCGGCCCAGCGCATCCTGGCGGCCGCGGTCCGCGAGGCGGCGGCCCTGGGGGTCCCCGCGCTCGAGGGCGAGGCCCTCCGCGCGCTCGGCGGCGTCGAGCGCCGCCTGGGCAACCTGGGGGTCGCCGTGGACTACCTGTCTCGTGCCACGTTCCTGCTCGAGGAGACATCCCGCGAGCGGATACGCGCCATGACCGACCTCGGTGCGAGCCTGATCGCGCGGGGCGACCTGGACGGTGCGAAGGCCCAGCTCGAGGAGGCCCGGCGGTTGGCCCGGAAGGGCAGCCGCGAGGAGGCCGCCATCGAGAACAACCTGGCCATCGTCCTCAGCAGCGAGGGGGAGCCCCAGGATGCCGCGCGTGCCTTCGAGCGCTCCGCGGAGCTCGCGCTGGGTGCGGGGGAGGTCCGCTTCGCGGCGTACGCCCTGGCGAACGCGGCGGACAACTTCCTCCGGCTGGAGGAGACGGACTCCGCGACCGCATGTGCGGAGCGGGCCCTCGAACTCGCGTCCACGATCCGCGACCCCGTGGCCGTCTCCACGGCCCGGGCCAACCTGGGGCTCGTCGCGGCTCGGCGGGGCGAGTGGGCCCGGGCCGAGCGCGAGCTCCTCGCGTCCGTGGAACTGATCTCGCGCCTGGACAACCCGTACAGCCTGGCGACGCGGTGCCAGGAGATCGCGCAGGTCTACGAGGCCCAGGGCCGGCGCGACGAGGCGACGCCCTGGCGCACGCGCGCCGAGGGACTCTTCACGCGCCTTCGCGCGGACCCACGCGCGACGGCCCGCGCCGGCTAGTCTCGCGCCGCGATGGAGGGGATTCGTCGGACAGGTACCGGACAAAAATATTAAGTATGTCAGACACCATGGCGAGCCGTCCGCGGGGTCTCCACCCCGCGGCCCAACAAGGGATGGGTTCAGATGGAACTACATGGACTCCGGAGCCGGAGCCTCGCGCGGCTCCTGGTTGTGGCGCTTGCGATTGTGATGGTGGCCACCGTAGGGCTGGCCGCGATCCCGACGGCACGCGGCAACTTCACCGGGAACGGCGCGACGCTGGCTCCGGGAAAGTACACGGGAACGAACACGTACGTGCCCGGGGAATCGATCCAGATCACCCTGACGGCGACGCCGGGCGACTCGATCGACCTGTTGATCCAGAACGCGTCGGGAACCCCCTCGGCGAGCATCACGGGCTTGGTCATCCCCACCTCGGGGCAGCGCATCGTGTCGTGGACCGTCCCCGGCACGTGGCCGGATGGCTTCACGTACTCGGTCCAGGCCCGTGACACGACGTCGGCACAGACGCGCACGCGCGCCTTCGCCATCGAGACGTACAACCTGAACACCTGGACGGACCGCTCGGCCTACCTGCCGGGCGACTCCGTGACCGTGTCCTGGTCCGCGACGCTGATCCAGGACGGCAGTCCCGCTCCTGCAGGAGTCGGCGCGCTCCAGGTCCTGGACACGGCGGGGGCCAACCTCCTCCCCATACCCCAGTGGAACTTCACCGCCTCCCAGGGCAACTACACGTTCGCCCTGGGCGGATCGCTGACCCCCGGGACGCGCGGCTGGGTCTACACCTGGTTCAACAGCACGGACGGGCTCCGCCAGACGGCCGGCCTCAACACGTTCCTGGTGAACAACCTGGGCGTCCTGGTCGTCGTGCAGCGCGCGACGTACGCGCCCAGCGACGTGGTGAGCGTGTCCATCTACACCCGCGTGACGTCCAACCCGGCCAACACGCACACGAACGATCCGATCGCACCCAACATCCCGGTCAGCGTGAACGTGACGGACCTGGCGACGGCGAGCGTCGTGGCCGGGTACAGCGCGACCGGCCTCGTGTCCGACGCGAACGGCTTCCTGAACTACGTGTTCCAGCTGGCCGCGACGCCGACCACGGGGAACTACGAGGTGGATGCGACCGCGACTGCCCACGGCGTCCTGTCCGCGACGAGCTCGGACACGTTCAACGTCCAGGCGACCGCCTCCCTGTCCGTCCAGCTCTCCCTGAACAAGCTCCAGTACGTGAGCGGCGACACGGTCCAGGCCACGGCGCAGGTCTTCAGCACGGGCACGCCCACGCTGACCTACACGTGGACCGTCTGGGACTCCGCGACGGGCAACATCCTCGCGAACCTCGCGGGCGGCGGCACCACCTACAGCTTCGCCATCCCGACCACCTACCAGGGCACCCTGTCCGTCTCCGTCCTCGTGAACGACGGGAACGGCACGACGGCGTATGCGAGCACGTCGACCCACGTGGCCTTCGGGTACCTCGCGCTGACCCTGGACAAGTCCCAGTTCAACCCCGGGGACCCGATCACGGCCAGCTTCAGCCTCCAGTCCAACGTGATCGTGAACCCGACGTACTACTGGGAAGTCGTGGACTTCGGCGGGGCGACCGCGGCCGCGGGCAGCACGACGGGCGGATCGGCGACCTTCCAGACGCCGAACCCGGCGAGCCGCCAGTACACGTTCACGGTGACCGCGAGCCGGGACGGCCGGACCGCGCAGGCGTCCCAGTCCGCGACCCAGGTCGGCGGGTACTTCCTGTCCATCAGCCTGGACCGGTCCTCGTACAACGCGGGCGACACGATGACCATCACGTACAACCTCGCGAACCGGGGCACCGCGGTCCTGCCGGCGCAGTACCACTTCTACGTCAGCCTGTTCGGGGTCGCGTACAAGTACGTGGACACGACGAGCAACACGGGCACCCTGCAAATGACGGTCCCCGCGGGCACGCCGACGGGGGACCTGATCCTGTACGTGGCCGAGGGAAACACGGGCGCCAGCATCTACAACATCGTCCACGTGGGCCCCGTGAACCCGCTCGTGGCCGACGTCGCGGGTGTGCCGCTCTTCGACATCCTGATCTTCCTGCTGTTCCTCGTGCTGCTCCTGGCCGTCGTCCTCCTGTGGCGGAGGACCGGCATGGGCAAGGCACCCCCCAGCGGTGAGACCGGGAAGCCGTCGACGCCCCCGCCCCCGCCGCCTCCGAGCCGGCAGGGCCAGGCCGCGGGACCCATGACCGTCGCGTGCAAGCACTGCGGCGCGTCCATCGAGATCACGACGAGCAAGCGGCCCATCGAGGTCATGTGCCCGTCGTGCGGCGAGACCCAGGTCGTCCAGTGAGCACGTAGGCCCCTCGCGGGGCCTACCCTTTCCCCTTTTCGTTTTCCTTTCTTCCCGGTTTCGTGTGACCGCGAGCCGCGGGACTCGAAGACTTCTTGAACCCCGCCTCTCTTGGGTGGAGCCTCGGTGAGGCGGCATGGGAGACGAGGAGGAACTCCTGCCAGCTGTGAAGGCCAACGACGCAGGAAAGGTGCGCGCGATCCTGGCCCGCAACCCCTTCCTCGCGCGCATGAAGACG
>Ga0153916_10003094_pt1 | contig 12273 bp, 12 predicted proteins | sample Opewatmetagenome_FD_109642 | JGI IMG/M metagenome (GOLD analysis project Ga0153916, IMG submission 109642) | Freshwater wetland microbial communities from Ohio, USA - Open water 3 Core 3 Depth 4 metaG | ecosystem: Environmental > Aquatic > Freshwater > Wetlands | place: USA: Ohio, Lake Erie...
CCTCCGCCCGCTCCAGGGTGTCGAGGCGTCCGCGCTCGGCCAGCGCCCCGCGCAGCCCCAGCGGCAGATCGGTCATCTCCTCGAAGGAGGCCGCCCCCTTCCGGTGGAGCCAGCGGTGGACCTGGCGGGCCCTGAAGGGCTTCTCGCCCAGCCCGGCCAGGAAGGGCCCGAGCCCGTCGATGGGGAGGGACCTCAGGTCCGGGCGGTCGTCGCGCCTCATGAACGTCGCCGTCACGCCAGGGTTCTAACGCGCCGGGGCCTGGGCGTCCGGCCGGGCGGCACGGCGAACCGCCGGCTCTTCCGCGAGCCGCGCGATCTCGACCCGCGTCACCCGGCGCTCGTCACCGGCCCGGACGGTGAAGCCGAGCCCGTTCCAGGAGACCAGCGCGCCCACCGGGGGGACGCGCCCGGCGGTGGCGGTGACGAAGCCACCCAGGGTCTCGTAGTCGCCGTCCTCGGGGAAGCGGATCCGGTGCTCGCGGTCCTCGGCGATCCCCTCCACCTGGTGGTTCAGGTACTCCTCGAGGTCGTGGAGCGGCATGGACGCCTCCGCCAGGTAGACCCCCTCCCCCACCGCCTTGATGGGCGCGGCCTCGGCGTCGCCCTCGTCCTGGATCTCCCCCACGATCTCCTCGAGGACGTCCTCCAGCGTGCAGAGGCCGCTCGTCCCGCCGAACTCGTCCACCACCACCGCCAGGTGCGTCTTGCGCCGCTGCATCTCCTTGAGGAGGCGGGAGATCTTCATCTGCTCGGGGACGAAGAAGGTCGGCTTGAGGCAGCGGTCGAGCGGCACCGACTGGACCGGGCCACGGCGCAGGTCGGGGATGAGGTCGCGGACGAGGAGGATCCCCACCACGTTGTCGATGGTCCCCTGGTACACCGGGATGCGGCTGTAGGGGTTCTCGGTGACGATGCGGACGATCTCCTCCGGCGGAGCATCCTTGTCGATGGCCACCATGCCCGTGCGCGGGACCATGATCTCCTTCACCACCCGGTCGGCGAACTCCAGGACGCTGTTCAGCAGCTCCTCCTTGACCTCGTCCAGCACGCCCTCCCTCGTCCCCATCTCGATGAGGTACTCGATCTCCTCGCTGGTGACCGACGGGGGACGCTCCCGCGACCCACCCGCCAGCCGGAAGAGGAGGCTGGTGGCGCGCGACAGGCCGGTGGAGATCGGCCAGAGGGCCCAGTAGAGCGGGTGGACGATGGGGATCGACATCAGCGCGACCCGCACGGGATGTCGCTTGGCCAGTGTCTTGGGGACGATCTCCCCGAGGAAGAGGACGACGACCGTGGTGATGGCGGCGGCCACCGCCAGGCTCGTCGCCGGGCGCAGGCCGTGCAGGGCGGCCACCCGCGCGGCGATGTCGGCCGAGAGGGCGCCGGCTCCGACGTTGACCAGCGTGCTGCCGACCAGGATGGTCGAGAGGACCCGCTCCGGGTGATCGATCCAGAGGCTCAGGAGCCGCTGCCTGCGGCCCCCGGCCTCCACCAGCTGACGAGCTCGCGCCTCGCCGAGAGCGGTGAGCGCCGTCTCCGTCCCCGAGCAGAACGATGCGCCGAGCAGGAAGACGACGCCCAGGAGCCACTCCCATGCCGCAACTGCTCCCACCGCGCGTCCTCCCCTGAAAGAGAAAGCCCGTCCCTCTCCGGGACGGGCAGGGAACATTCTATCCCACCAAGCGGCGCGCCGACCCTCCCGACCGGGTTCGCCGGAGGAACCGCCGCGATCTCGGATGGTTACGTCCTACTTCTTCCAGGCGTACGGGTGCAGGTCGAGGGCGCGGAAGAAGTATGCGATCTCGGTCCGGGCGTTGTCTGGGCTGTCGGAGCCGTGCACCGTGTTCCTCTCGATGTCGGTGCCGAACTCCTTGCGGATGGTCCCCGCGGTCGCCTTCTTGGGATCGGTTGCGCCCATGACCTCGCGGTTCCTGGTGATGGCGCTCTCCCCCTCCAGGACCATCACCACCACCGGGCCACTGGTCATGTACTTCACGAGGTCCTTGAAGAAGGGGCGCTCCTTGTGGACCGCGTAGAACCCTTCCGCCTCGGCCCTGGTGAGGTGCACCATCCGCATGGCGACGGGCTTGAGGCCCGCCTCCTCGAGCCGGGCGATGACCTTCCCGATGATCCCCTTCTCGACGCCGTCGGGCTTGACGATGGAGAGCGTGCGTTCGATGGCCATCCGTTCTCCGCTCAGGCCCTGGCCCGCCTGGCCTTGGAGGCGGCCTTCCTCGCCCGCTCCACGGACGCGCGCTGGGGCGCCCCCTTCCGCGCCGCCCGGGCGATGGACTCGGTCCTCTTCCCGGCCCTCTTGGGCCGGGCGCGGCGCCCCAGGGACTCCACCATCATCTTCCCCAGCGTGTGTGGCCCGTCGCAGACCGCGATCCCCGCCTCGCGCAGGGCCTCCGTCTTGGCCGCAGCGGTGTCGCCCCCGCCGGAGATGACGGCGCCGGCGTGGCCCATGCGCTTCCCCGGGGGTGCCGTGCGGCCGGCGATGAAGCCGACCACGGGCTTGGTCATGTTCTCCTTCACCCAGGCGGCGGCGAGGGTCTCGGCGGTGCCGCCGATCTCCCCGATCATGACGACGCCGTCGGTCTCCGGGTCCGCCTCGAACCGGGTGAGGCAGTCGATGAAGTCGGTCCCGTTGACGGGGTCGCCGCCGATCCCGACGGCGGTCGACTGGCCGAGATCCAGGGCGGTGAGCTGCGCCACCGCCTCGTAGGTCAGCGTCCCGGAACGCGAGACCACGCCGATCCTGCCGGGTCGATGGATGTGGCCGGGCATGATCCCGATCTTGCACTGGCCCGGGGTGATGATGCCGGGGCAGTTGGGACCGATGAGCCTGGTCCCGGGCATGTCCTGCAGGTAGCGCTTCACCCTGACCATGTCGAGGATGGGGATGCCCTCGGTGATGGCCACCACCAGCGGGATGCCGGCATCGGCCGCCTCGATGATGGCCTCGGCGGCGAACGGAGGCGGCACGAAGATGGCCGCGGCGTTGGCCCCGGTCTCCCGCACCGCCTCCTCGGCGGAGTTGAAGATGGGGACGGTGCCCTTGAAGCTGGTCCCTCCCCGGCCCGGCGTGACACCGGCCACGATCTTCGTCCCGTAGGCCATCATCTGCTCGCTGTGGAAGCTGCCGGCAGATCCGGTGATGCCCTGCACCAGGACTCGCGTGTTCCGATCGACGAGGATGCTCACCGCGCCACCTTCCTTCCTTTCTTCCCGATTCTCGCGCCTAGGCAGCCTTGGCGGCGGCCACCGCCTTCTGGGCGGCATCGGCCAGATCCACTGCCGGAGTGATCGTCAGCTCGCTCTGGGCCAGGATCTCCCGGCCGAGATCGACGTTGGTTCCCTCCAGCCTCACGACCAGAGGGATGGAGAGGCCCACCTGGCGCGCCGCCGCCACGATGCCCTTGGCGATGACGTCGCACTTCATGATTCCCCCGAAGATGTTGACCAGCACGGCCTTCACGGTGGCATCGCCCAGCAGGATCTTGAAGGCGGCGGTCACCTTGTCCTCGTCGGCTCCGCCGCCGACGTCGAGGAAGTTGGCCGGCCGTCCCCCGGCCCACTGGATCATGTCCATGGTGGCCATGGCCAGGCCGGCGCCGTTCACCATGCAGCCGATGTCGCCGTCCAGGGCGATGTACGAGAGGTCGTAGGCCCTGGCCTGGGTCTCGCGCGGGTCCTCCTCGTCCGGATCCCGCATTGCCGCCACGTCGGGATGGCGATAGAGGGAGTTGTCGTCGAAGTTGAGCTTGGCGTCGAGGGCCAGCACCGCGCCCGAGGCCGTGACGACCAGCGGGTTGATCTCGGCGAGCGAGGCGTCGGTGGCGACGTAGGCGCCGTAGAGCCCGATGGCGAAACGGCTGAACGCGCCGACGCTGTCTCCCTGCAGGCCCAGGGCGAAGGCGATCTTCCGCGCCTGGAAGGGCAGGAGCCCGGTGAGCGGATCCACCGTCACCTTGAGGATCTTCTCCGGCTTCTCCCGCGCCACCTCCTCGATGTTGACCCCGCCCTCGGTCGAGGCCATCACGGTGACCCGCCCGGTGTCGCGGGCCAGGGTCATGCCCAGGTAGAGCTCGCGCGCGATCTGGCATCCCTCCTCGACGTAGATCTTGCGGACCTGCTTGCCCTCGGGACCGGTCTGCTCCGTGCGCAGCATCATGCCCAGCATCGCCTGGGTGTGGTTCCGGGCCTCCTCGGGGGACCGCGCCAGCCGGATGCCTCCGCCCTTGCCGCGCCCGCCGGCGTGGATCTGGGCCTTCACCGCGCACGTGCCGCCGCCCAGCTGGCGCGCCGCGCCCTCGGCCTCCGCCGGCGTGGCCACCAGGAAGCCACGCGGCACGGCGACGCCGAACTTCCGGAGGATCTCCTTGGCCTGGTACTCGTGGATTTTCACGGGTGCACCTTCCTACCTCTGGAGGACTGGAACATGAGGGCCGGGCCGGACGGGGCGGCCGCCTCGCAGCGGAACCGCCCCGTGCGACGGTCTCGGCTAGAGCTTGGTCTCGGCAACCGACTTCTTCACGCTCTCGATCGACTTGGCGAGCATCGCCTTCTCCTCGCCGTCGAGTTCGAGCTCGAGGACCTTCTCGACGCCGCCCGCGCCGATGACCACCGGCACGCCGACGAACAGCCCCTTGATGCCGTACTGGCCGTCGAGGTAGGCGGAGCAGGGCAGCACGCGCTTCTGGTCGCGGAGGTACGACTCGGCCATGGTGACGGCGCTGGCCGCCGGGGCGTAGAACGCCGAGCCGGTGCCGAGCAGGGCCACGATCTCGCCGCCGCCCTTGCGGGTCCGTTCGATGATGGAGTCGAGCTTGGGCTTCTCCAGGAACTTGCCCAGGGGGACGCCGCCGATGGAGCTGTAGCGCAGCAGCGGCACCATGTCGTCGCCGTGGCCGCCGAGCACCACGGCACAGACGTCCTGCGGCGAGACGCCGGCTGCCTCGCCGACGAAGTACTGGAAGCGGGCGGTGTCGAGCACGCCCGCCATGCCGACCACCCGGTTCTTGGGGAAGCCGGTGATCTTGTACATCGCGTACACCATCGAATCGAGCGGGTTGGTGACGACGATGACGAAGGCATTGGGCGCGTGCTGCTTGATGCCCTGGGCCACCTTGCTGATGGCCTCCAGGTTCACCTTGAGCAGGTCGTCCCGGCTCATGCCCGGCTTGCGAGGCACGCCGGCGGTGACGATGCAGACGTCGGCGTCCCTGATGACCGAGTAGTCGGTGGTGCCGCTCCCCTTCACGTCGACGTCGAACTTGAGGATGCCGCGGGTCTGCTGCAGATCGAGCGACTTGCCCCTGGCCACCCCCTCCATGATGTCCACGGCGACGACGTCGCCGAGGCTGCGTTGCCCGCAGAGCAGCGCCATGGTGCCGCCGATCTGGCCGGCGCCGATGAGTGCGATCTTCTTCCTTGCCATGTCAGGTCTCTCCCCAGGTCTTGAGCTTGCCCTACATGTGCTTGATGATCTCGTCGCCGAACTGCGAGCACTTCACTTCCACGACGTCGGAGACGCCCTCCCCCTTCATCAGACGCGCGAAGTCGTAGGTGACGCGGTGGGCCCCGATGGCCCCGTCCATCCCCTTGATGACGAGATCCGCGGCCTCGTTCCAGCCGAGGTGGCGGAACATCATCTCGCCCGAGAGCACCACCGACCCGGGGTTCACCTTGTCCAGGTCGGCGTACTTCGGAGCGGTGCCGTGCGTGGCCTCGAAGATGGCGTGGCCGGTCACGTAGTTGATGTTGCCGCCCGGGGCGATGCCGATGCCGCCCACCTGCGCCGCCAGGGCGTCGGAGAGGTAGTCGCCGTTCAGGTTGAGCGTGGCGACCACGTCGAACTCGTCGGGCCGGGTCAGGACCTGCTGGAGGGTGATGTCGGCGATGGCATCCTTGATGAGGAGCTTGCCCTTGGCCAGCTCGGCTTTCTGCTCGGCGCTGGCGGCCTCCTCGCCCTTGGCGGCCTTGGTCTTCTCCCACTGCTCCCAGGTGTAGACCCTGTCGCGGAATTCCCTCTCGGCGAGAGCGTAGCCCCAGTTCCGGAAGGCGCCCTCGGTGTACTTCATGATGTTGCCCTTGTGGACGAAGGTCACGCTCTTGCGCTTGAGGCGCAGCGCGTACTCGATGGCGGCGCGGACGAGTCGCTCCGTCCCCTCCCTCGACACCGCCTTCACCCCGATCCCGGCCGTTCCGGGGAAACGGATCTTCTTGTACTCCTTGGGGAACTCCTTCTCGAGGAAGCCGACGATCTTCTTGACCTGCTCCGAGCCGGCCTCCCACTCGATGCCCGCGTAGATGTCCTCGGTGTTCTCGCGGAAGATCACCATGTTGACCTTCTGCGGGTTCTTCACCGGCGACGGGACGCCCTTGAACCAGCGGACGGGACGCAGGCACACGTAGAGATCGAGCATCTGCCGCAGGGCGACGTTGAGGGAGCGGATGCCGCCGCCAATGGGAGTCGTGAGCGGGCCCTTGATGCCCACCAGGTACTCCTTGAACCCCTGGACCGTCTCGTCCGGCAGCCAGCTGTTGAACTTGGTGAACGCCTTCTCGCCGGCGTAGACCTCGGCCCAGGCGATCTTCCTCTTGCCGTGGTAGGCCTTCTCGACCGCCGCATCCATGACCCGGGAGCTGGCCCGCCAGATGTCGCGGCCGGTCCAGTCCCCCTCGATGAAGGGGATGATGGGGTGGTCGGGAACGGTCAGCTTCCCGCCGCTGAAGGTGATCTTCTTCCCATCCTTGGGAATCACCGGCTTGGCGTCGGCCATGTTCTTCGCGACCTCGTTCGTTTGTGGGAGGAGCTGAGGCGGGCGTTTTCTACCGCGGCCTACCAGGCGTGTAAAGCAGATAGATCAAGGGCTTCTGAGACAGATCAAGTCCACGCCGGGTCGGGACCGACCGGGCACCAGAGACGTCCCCCTCCGGCATACCTCGCGAGCCGTACCCCCAAACCCGGGAGCGATGCCCGGGCCGCCGGATCGCAGAGGGCGGCGAGCTCGACCTCCCGCTCCCTCCCGAAGCTGGTGCGAGCCACCGAGGGAGCATGGCCCGGGTGGCACATCAGCTCGGTGACGCCTTCGGCCAGTTCCGCCAGCGCCGCCAGGAGCCGGTCCCTGGTCCAGCAGGGGCGCAGCGCCGCGTCGCCCAGGAAGTGATCGCTCGTCGCCACTCCGCGCCGCCGCAATTCCCCGCGCATCGGCCCATCGAGGGCGCGAACCGGGAGGCGCCGGCGGATCGCCACCGCCGCCACCGCCTCGAGCAGGGCGGGGCTCGCGTGGGCGTGGCGGTGGGTGTCGAGATGCGTCGGCGGGGCGGCGCGCAACCGCTCGAAGCGATCGGCCTGGCGGGAGATCTCCGCCTCGGCCTGGGCGCGGCCGAGTCCCGCGTCGAGCACCGCGTGAAGGCCGAGGCCGAGGCTGGCCGGTGCCTCGGCCAGCGCCCGCTCCGAGGACGGCCCCTCGACCATGGCGCTCGCGCTCGTCACCAGCCCGAGCCGGTGCGCCTCGAGGATGCCCCGGTCGATCTCCGGGTCGTAGCCCAGATCGTCGGCGTTGACGATGAGGAGTCGGGGCACGCCTCAGTCTGGCGCCTCGGACCGCGCCGCGCCAGGCGGAAGGCGCGGCAGCTCCACCGTGAAGGTCGATCCGGCTCCGGGGGCGCTCCGCAGCCGGATGGTCCCGCCGTGCGCCTCCACGATCTGGCGCGCGATCCAGAGCCCCAGCCCCAGGCCACCGAACTGCTGCGCCGGCACCGCCCGCTCGAAGCGGCCGAAGACGCGGGCGTGGTGCTCCTCGGCGATGCCGATGCCCCGATCCTCGACCGAGAGCCGGACCCTGTCGCCATCGCCCTCCACGGCCACCTCGATGGGCCTGCCGGCGCCGAACTTGACAGCGTTGACGAGGAGGTTCGTGACCACCTGCTCGAGCCGGACGCGGTCCCAGCGGCCCGGCTCGGCGCCGTCGGCGCGGAGGGTCGGCTCCGCGCCGGGCGGCGCGATCTCGCGGAAATGTTCCACGGTCTCGCGGACCAGATCGGCCAGATCGACCTCCTCCAGCTTGAGCTCCAGCTTCCCCATCCGCAGGCGTGACAGGTCGAGCAGCTCGTTCACCAGCAGGCCGATGCGCCGGGTCTGTCGCTCCAGCGTCTCCATCTTCTCGAGCATCGCCTGCGGCAGCGCCTCCCCGGCGCGGGAGGTACGCTGCAGCATCTGCAGCTGGAGCTGCAACGCCGCCACCGGCGTCCGCAGCTCGTGGGAGGCGACGGAGAGGAACTCGTCCCGCTCCCGCACCTCTTCCTGCGCCTGACGCCAGAGGCGGGCACGCTCCTCCATCTTGCGGCGTTCGGTCACGTCCCGGATGGCGGTGACGGCGTAGCGCAGCCCGCCCTGCTCCAGCGGCGCGAGGCTGATCTCGGCCGCGAACTCGCTCCCATCCCTCCGCAGGCCGGCCAGGTCGAGCCCGAGCCCCATGGGCCGCGTCAGGGGGGCGCGGTCGTAGCCGCCTCGATGGTGGACGTGCGTCTCGCTGAAGCGAGCCGGCATGAGCACCTCCACCGCCTTCCCCAGGAGCTCCTGGCGCGTCCATCCGAAGAGCTCCTCCGCCAGTCGGTTCACGTAGACGATGGCGCCATCGCGACCGTCGACGATCACGATGGCGTCGGGCACCGCCTCGAGGAGCGAGAAGTCCATCGCCCGGTACCTAATCGGGGCCGACGCGACGCACCATCCCCATCCCCGCTAGACTGGTGTGGATGTCGCGGCCCGCGGCCTCCGGCCGGCCGGCCGCGCGGAGAGCCCATGCCAACCGCCCTGCCCGGGTCCGGTCCCCTGATCACCAGCCTCTGCCTCGCAGCTGCCGCCGGGGTGGCCCTCGCCGCCGGGACCCGCGCCGGCCCGGGTTCCCGCAGGGGACCGGGACCGGACATGCTGGAGGTGGAGGTGCTGGGGGTCCGGGCCCTGCCGGACGGCGATGCCAACATGCTCTACCTCGGGGCCAAGGACGCCTCGGCGGTGCTGCCGCTGGTGGTCGGCCGCGCCGAGGCCACGGCCATCGAGATCCGGCTCCGAGCCGCCACGCCGCCCCGGCCACTCACCCACGATCTGCTCGGAAAGGCCATCGAGGCCCTCGGCGCCAAGGTGGTGCGGGTGGAGATCGACGGGCTGCGAAACGGCACGTTCTTCGCGACCATCCGGCTGGCGCAGCGCGGAAAGATCCTCTCGCTCGACGCGCGGCCGAGCGACTCCGTGGCGCTGGCGCTTCGTGCCGGGGCGCCCATCTACGCGGCCCGCAAGGTCCTCGACGACGGGGGCCTGCGGCGCGACGACCTCGAGAGCCTGCGCCGGGGCGGGCAGGGCGAGACATCGCCGCAGCGTCACCCGCTGGGCGAGACCCAGAGCCTGTGAGCCGGCGGACCGGGGCGGGGCGGCCGCCCCTCGCCATCACAGGTCGAGCCGCTCCGCCATGTCCGCCGCCACCGGCATGCGCCAGCGCTGACCGCCGAGCGCCTTGACGATGCCGATGATGGAGAGCGCCAGGCAGAGGAAGAGCCCCAGCACCCTCACGAAGCCGACGAGTGGGATCACCGTGATCCCGGCGCACCCGACCTCCAGGATGGCGAGCGCCAGCCCTTGCCGCGCATGGAACTTCAGCGTCTCGCGATCCCGGGCCACGAAATAGGGCACGAGCGACAGGAGGCCGAGGTAGCAGAGCACCAGGAGCAGCCCGTCCTCCTGCGGCGACGGGGGACCGGGACGCGCCCCTCCGCCGGATCCCGTGCCCGCTCCGGGAGGCGCGTCGTCTGGCCGTTGCATGCGCCCTCCTTCTCAGGTGCGCGTCGGCCGGGGGCCCGGGGCGGGCGCCGCCGTCTCGAAGTCGTAGATCGACTCGATCCTCACGTTGCGGTAGCGCTCGAGCTTGAAGGCCATGCGCGAGAGCTGGGCCAGGAAGCCACCGACGTCCGGCTGCCCGTGCTTGCCGGCCTCCTTCCTGAGCCGCTTCACCTCGGCGAGGATGGCCTTGCGGGCCTCCGGGGGATGGTAGAGGAAGGCGCCGGAGAAGAAGAGCCGCCCCTGCCAGGGAAGCAGGCGGGCCTCGAGGAGGTCGCCCTTGACGAGGCCGGCCATCTGCCGGCGCTCGCTCACGTCGTGGTCCTTGCGGCTGAAGACGTCGCGCAGGCGGACCTCGCCGGGCCGCAGCCTCCGCACCTCGAAGAGGGAATGGACGTTGCGGCCGAGCTCGCGGAGCTCGGCGAGGAGGTCGGTCGTGTACGCGCTCCCCGCCTCCCGCAGGAAGAGGTCGAGGGTGGTGGCGGCGCCCTCGCCCGGCCGGAAATCGTAGAGGTAGAAGTCGACCAGACCGTTCATCCGCGCCTCGAAGCTCTTGTCCTCCTCGTGCGGCTCCCCGTGGCGCTCGAAGTGGATCCGGCGCGCCTGCAGCAGGGCCTCCTTGCGCGCGTCGGCGCTGGCCCAGGCGAGGAGCCGATCGTGCATCTCCTGTAGCGTCATCGGCGCCCTTCCATCATTCCGGTGAACCGCGCGAAGAGGGTGCGGGCGTCGTGCGGCCCCGGCGAGGACTCGGGGTGATACTGCACGCCGAAGGCCTGCGCGTCGAGCACCTCGATGCCTTCCACCGTCCCGTCGTTGAGGTTCACGTGCGTCACCCGGGCGCGCTCCCCCAGCGAACGGTCGTCCACGGCGAACCCGTGGTTCTGGCAGGTGATGTCGACCTTGCCGGTCGCCAGATCCTTCACCGGCTGGTTGGCGCCGCGATGGCCGAACTTGAGCTTGTAGGTCCTGGCCCCGACCGCCAGCGCCAGGATCTGATGCCCGAGGCAGATGCCGAAGACCGGCACCTTCCCCAGCAACGCCGCCACCGTCTCCCTCGCCCCCTTCACCGCGTCCGGATCGCCCGGGCCGTTGGTCAGGAAGACGCCGTCGGGCCGGAGCGCCAGCGCCTCCTCGGCGCCGGTGCGGCTCGGGACGACGGTGACGCGGCAGCCGGCCTGGGCCAGGAGGCGGAGCATGGCCCGCTTGAGGCCCCAGTCGTAGGCGACCACGTGGAAGCGAGGAGTCCGCTGCTCTCCCCGCGCCTCCGCCTTCCAGACGTCGGCGCCGGTCTCGGTCCACTCGTAGCGCCGCGGAGTGGAGATGAGGGTGGCGAGATCCTGGCCCTCCATGCCCGGGAGGCTCCGCGCCCGATCGACGAGCGCCGGCGCGCTTGCCTCGGTCGAGATGACGCCCATCTGGGCTCCGGTGACGCGGATGTGGCGCGTCAGCCGGCGGGTGTCGATGCCGTGGATGCCGACGATGCCGTTGGCCTCCAGGTAGCCCTGCAGGCTCCTCTCGGCCCGGAAGTTGGAGGGCTCCTCCGCGAAGTGACGGACGATGAAGCCGGTGGGCTGCGGCTTCCCCGACTCCTCGTCGACGCCGTTCACCCCGTAGTTCCCCTGCTCGGGATAGGTCATGCAGACCATCTGGCCGACGTAGGACGGATCGGTGAGGATCTCCTGGTATCCGCTCATGGCGGTGTTGAACACCACCTCCCCGGTCGCCTCGCCGGCGGCGCCGAAGGAGAGTCCCTCGAAGACCTCCCCGTCGGCGAGGGCCAGGATGGCGCGCCTCATCGCCCTCCCCTGGAGATCTCGTGCACCAGCCGGCCGCCCACGAACGCGTGGGTGCACCGGCCGACGAGACGGCGCCCCTTGAAGGGGCTGTTGTGGCCCTTGGAGAGGAAGCGGTCGGGCTCGACGGTCCACTCCATTCCGGGGTCGAGGATGGCGACGTCGGCGGGCGCCCCCTTCTCCAGCCCGCCGCCGGGAAGGCCGAAGACCCCGGCGGGAGCCGCGGTCAGCGCCTCGATCAGGCGCCGCTCCGACAGGATCCCGCGGCGGCAGAGATCGAGGCAGACCCCGAAGGCCGTCTCCAGCCCCACGACGCCGTTCAGGGCCTGGTCGAACTCGACGGCCTTCTCCACCAGCGAGTGCGGGGCGTGGTCGGTGGCGATGGCGTCGAGCGTTCCGTCCGCCAGCCCTTCCCTCACCGCCCGCACGTCGGTCTCGCCGCGCAGCGGCGGGCACATCTTGAAGTCGGTGTCGTAGCCGGAGCGGGCCACGTCCTCGTCGCCGAGGGCGAGGTGGTGAGGCGTCACCTCGGCGGTGACGCGCACGCCTCGCTTCCTGGCCTCCCGGATGGCCCGCACGCTGCCCTCGGCGGAGACGTGCTGGACGTGAAGCCGTCCGCCGGTGAGCTCGGCCAGGGCG
>Ga0153916_10003095_pt1 | contig 12272 bp, 15 predicted proteins | sample Opewatmetagenome_FD_109642 | JGI IMG/M metagenome (GOLD analysis project Ga0153916, IMG submission 109642) | Freshwater wetland microbial communities from Ohio, USA - Open water 3 Core 3 Depth 4 metaG | ecosystem: Environmental > Aquatic > Freshwater > Wetlands | place: USA: Ohio, Lake Erie...
ACCGTGCGCAGCATCGAACACGTCCTGGGTGAAAAGATAGGTCGCCGGTTTATGGAAGGTTTCGATTATAAGAAGCCTGCGCCTGCGCGAGATCGTGAGTTTGTCCGTCCGCCTCGTTTGAGGCCAGGCTTGACTAAAAGAAGGGCTGCGCATACTAACAGGTAGAAAGTCCTGTCATGGCAGAAGATAGGAGAGGCTGAGGAACACTTCCCCTATTTTCTATAGACCGGTTTTACTGTCAACGCCGGAGAGCGCACTGGGCTGGTCGGCAGCGTAGGGATAGACTAAACATCGACATAAATAATAACTCCGTGCGATTCTATCCTTAATGCTAATAAAACAGACCTGACCCTCATACCTTCTTATAGAGCAAAGTATTTATGATTTGAAGAGAAAGTTAGTATCCTGCTAAATGAAGATACCCTTCGGTCTTGCCGCAGGGTATCTTAACGCAAGGAGTTATTTTTATCATATTCGCTCGCTAACCCCGCAGCAAGCTGCGGGGAATGTACTCGCTATCCGTTTCAGCGATTAGTGAATGTTATGTGTCTGGATTAAATTTTCTTTTTTACGGCTTTTGCCGTCTTAGCAACTTTTTTCTTTGCAGCTTTTACTTTTTTAACAACTTTCTTTTTTATAGCTTTTACTTTCTTAGCAACTTTCTTTTTTACTGCTTTTGCTTTCTTCATAACCTTCTTTTTTGGCATCTTTGCCTCCTTTATGTATTATTAGATACTATTGAATCCTTTTTTAATATGAAAAATCCTAACAAACATCGTTCATGTTGTCAAACAATAATGACACTTGCTCTGTAAATAAAAGCATATTCAGTAAACCCCGTTAGAAGACCTTTCGCCCTTCTAACGGGATTGTTCACACGGGGCATTGACCCCGTGTTCGCTCGAAAAGGAATTTATTTTCATCCCCGCTGCAAGCAGTGGGGCATTCTAACGGGGTAAAGGTCAACCGTTCGATAGTGCCATAGTCATAAGCAAAGGTCGGAGGGTTCTATTTTCTTGGCATAATGTTTTAGGGGATAGACCAAAAGGGGGATGGTTGAGGAAGGAAAAGGGGACAGTCTATTTTTCAAGAGATTTCCTCGCCTTTATATATGACCATTCGGTGTCAGACTTGCGCATTGACATATTTTCTCCACCCCTGAGTTCGTTCATTTTTACCAAAACAAAAAAGCCCATTCCCTTATTGAGAACAGGCTTTGAAAATTCTTCGCATAAACCCTTTTTAAAATACCATCATCACCAGGATGGTAAGGCACAGAAAACAACATACAAGTTATGTCATCTGAAGTGTCAGCCCTTCGATTCTTGAAGCCCTTAATTTCTCAACCCTGACATATACGATTGTTTGCCCTGCTTCTTTATTGGCCTCAGCAAGTTTCATATTTGTCTCTGCCAGTTCTTTGTCATATTCGGGAAGTAGTACAATCATAGCATTGTCAGGAATTTTCTCTTCTATCTCTGGATGTTCAAGAAGATATAGTTCAAATTCAGTAGAAAGTTGCTGATTCTTTCTGAACAATTCTTCTTTATTCATTTTTTTATCCTCCTGAAATATCTGTCTTTATACCTCTCCCAATTTTCATTTATATCCTTATCAGCTAAGGTTAATGCCTCATTCAAATCTGCTAATCCCATAAATATCTTCTCTTTGCTGCCATCAGGGTTTATCAAATCTTTATGGGTATATCCATGAGCAGTATCGTATCTCACAATAGGCACCCATTTACCTTCGAAGAAAAACCACAAACTTAGTTATTTTCCCCTTTTCGACTATGTGTTCATGCCTTTTCCTGTCTTTATCAGTAAGCATAAAGACATAGCTCTTCTTTGGCATAGAATATTATATCACTTTAAACCCACACACTTTATAATTTGGATTGTTTATTTACCTCATAAACAAAAAAGCCCATCCCTGATGACGGTCTCTTGATACCTAAGTAATAATTCATTTTAATGAACAGTTGTTTCAATTAAATGAAAAAACAATCAGAGAAATTAAGGACAAAGAGCCTGTCTAAAACTCATTAATTGTCACCCTGAACTTGTCGGAGCGACTCAAAGCAGAGACTCACTTCGAGTTTCAGGGTCTCATAACCCCTTGATTTCTTTAGATGCTGAAACGAGTTCAGCATGACATAGTGGATTGTGTTGCAAGTTTTTAGACAGGGTCTGTATCCTTATTTTTACTTTTTCCTTGATTCGGCTGGTCTGCCACCCGGTAGATTATTTCGTCTCAGGCACTGGGCGTTTTGTGTAGTGCTTTTCGACTTCTTTCAGAATATCTTCTTTGAGCTTCTCGAGTTCTTTCTTGAATGAATCATTTGCCAGTATTTTTTCAGGCAGTGCATCAAATCTCTCAGTAACCGCCTCACCAAGAAGGTCACTGACCTGACTGACTTGCTGGTCAATCGAGGTTTGAGTCTTAACAGTAGCTTCGATGAGCTGTTTGATCTGGTCGTTATTGATAGCGAGTTTTTGATCAAGCGAGGCAAGAGCAAGGAGCATCTGATCAAGTCTGTCAGCAGTCAGCCTTGCGGAAACAGCAGTGAGTTGATTTATATCTACCAGTTGTCCCTCGCAAACACCGGGAATAGCAACATCTCGCGATGGAACCCATCTGCCCAGGCAAACAAGTGTACCAGATGGACCCCTTACTAAAGTATATCCTTCAAGCTCCTGAGTTTGAGATTGGGCTAATGATGCGCCCAAAATGAATAATATTAATCCGACTGTAATAACACAAGTTAAAGTCTTCATAATCCCTCCTGTAATTATCAATATCGTTCCTTTAAAACTATCTTGGTATAGTACCTCTTCGCTTTTCTCCTTAATTTTCGTTCTTCCATAGACTCGGCTTCAGAGTATGCTTCATTGAGGCCTTTTAAAAGTTCTTCTAATTTCAGTTTTTCAGAAAACTCTTTTTCAGACATCTCATTTAGCCGTTTGTATTCTCTTCGTTGCTTGCCCATTGTTCACTCATGGCAACCTGTGAGGCTATAGGTTTTTTTGCTTTGATATATGCTGAAAAGACCATTTTCTCACAATATGCTTTATCTTTCCTTTATCTCCCACGTTCTTAAAACACCCCTCTATCCAGTGTCCTGTACTGAATAGCCTCTGAGACGTGGTGGGATTGGATCTCTTCTGATGCTTCAAGGTCAGCAATGGTGCGGGATAATTTCAGTATCCTTGTATATGCCCTTGCAGAAAGGGAGAGTTTATTCATTGCCATCTCAAGGAGGCTCTGTGCATCTGGCTTGAGCTTGCAGTATTTCTTTATATGCCTTGTCTTCATCCGGCCATTTGAATAAATCTTCTTTTCATCCTTAAAACGTTCAAGCTGAATTGCCCTTGCGGTATCTACCCTTTTTCTAATCTCTCCTGATCTCTCTCCAGAATATTCTGTTGAAAGGTCTTTGTACGGCACTGCCGGAACCTCTATATGGATATCAATCCTGTCAAGCAGGGGGCCTGAAACCCTGTGTCTGTATCGGTGTATCTGAGAATGAGTGCATATGCATTGGTGCCTGCTGTCTCCAAGATAACCACAGGGACAGGGGTTCATGGCAGCAACGAGCATAAAGCTGGCTGGATATGTGATGGATGCAACAGCCCTTGATACAGTTACTTCACCATTTTCAAGGGGCTGCCTCAGGACCTCAAGCACATTCCTTTTGAATTCAGGCAGCTCATCCAAAAAGAGAACTCCATTATGGGAAAGACTGACTTCTCCAGGCTTTGGCACCTGACCTCCTCCAACTAATGCAACATCCGAGATCGTATGATGGGGGTAGCGGAAAGGCCTTGTTGCAAGGAGGGGCTGCCCATCCCTGAGGAGACCAACAACACTATGTATCCTTGTTGCCTCCAATGCCTCATCAAAAGTCATACCCGGAAGTATTGTTGAAAGCCTCTTTGCAAGCATCGTTTTTCCTGAACCCGGAGGCCCAATCATCAGAACATTGTGACCACCAGAAGCAGCAACCTCAAGCGCCCTCTTAGCATGTTCCTGACCTTTGACCTCAAAGAAATCGTCTTCATAGATTGAGTTTTCTTCCATAGCCTTATTAATATTTACTTCAAAGGATTTCAGAAGTTTGTTACCACTCAGGAAATCAATAACCTCAGGAAGACTCTTTATTCCGAATACTGAGACACCTTGAACAACAGCAGCCTCCGGTGCATTCTCTTGTGGAAGGACTAACCCTTTAAGACCCATTTCTTTTGCCTTTAATGCCATTGACAGAGCACCTTTTACAGGTTTAATCCTTCCGTCAAGGGAAAGCTCCCCTGTAAAGAGATAACCTCCAACAGAATCCGTTCCGATTATGCCTTCAGCAATAATGATTCCAATTGCAATCGGAAGGTCAAAAGAAGAACCCTCTTTCTTTAGATCAGCAGGTGCGAGATTAACAGTCACTTGCTTGAGGGGAAAAGCAAATCCAATGTTCTTGAGTGCTGCCCTTACCCTGTCCTTTGATTCCTTGACAGCAGTATCTGGCAGACCAACCATTGAGAAATGAGGCAAGCCCCTCGATGTAATGTCCACCTCAACCTCAACAGTATGGGCATCGATCCCGATAATACTTGCACTCAGGACTCTGGATAGCATTGGATAGATTATATTTTTAAGCCTCTCTGAAATGCAATATGGTAAAATATCTATCTTCAGAATGACAAAAAATTGAAAGGAATGAGATGGCACAAGTACAGATAAGCATAGAAGAGGAGATGAAGGGTTCCTATCTTGATTACGCCATGAGCGTGATCATTGGAAGGGCACTTCCTGAAGTCAGAGACGGATTGAAACCTGTCCAGAGAAGGATCCTCTATGCCATGTTCAGGGAGGGACTTCTTCCTGGAAGGAAATTTTCTAAATGTGCAGGCGTTGTAGGAGAAGTCTTAAAAAAATATCACCCCCATGGTGACACAGCTGTTTATGATGCCCTTGTCAGGCTTGCTCAGGATTTTAATATGCGTTATCCCCTTATTGATGGACAGGGCAATTTCGGCTCTGTCGATGGAGACCCGCCAGCAGCTTACAGATATACTGAGGCGAGGCTTGCTGCCATTGCAGAAGAACTCCTCGCTGACATAGACAAAGAGACGGTTGACTTCATCCCGAATTTTGATGAGACAACAGAAGAACCTGTTGTTTTACCATCGAGAGTTCCAAATCTCATCATAAACGGCTCATCAGGTATTGCTGTTGGTATGGCCACAAATATCCCTCCCCACAACCTTGGAGAGATTGTTGACGGGCTTATCATGCTCCTTGAAAATCCAGAGGCCGGGATTAAAGACCTGATGACAGTCATAGCGGGTCCTGATTTTCCAACAGGGGGCATTATCCATGGCACAGAGGGAATCATCCAAGCTTACAATGAAGGAAAAGGGCTTATAAAAGTAAGGGCAAAGGCAAGGATTGAACGGGAGCAGAGAGGTGATGAGAATATCATCATTACAGAGCTCCCTTATCAGGTTAATAAGGCAAGGCTGATTGAGAAGATTGCTGAGCTTGTGAGGGAAAAGAAGATTATCGGGATATCAGAACTGCGTGATGAATCTGACAGGGATGGTATAAGAGTCGTACTTGAACTGAAAAGGGGTGAAATAGCAGAGGTCATGCTGAATAATCTTTATAAGCATACGCAGATGGAAAGCACCTTCGGCATCATTATGCTCACCCTTGTGAATGGTCAGCCACGGGTATTGGGCTTGAAAAGAGTCCTCAACTATTTCTTGCAGCATCGAAGGGAAGTAATACTGAGGAGAACACGCTTTGAACTCAGAAAGGCTGAGGAGAGGTTACATATCTTAGAGGGATTAAAGATAGCCCTCGACCATCTCGATGAGATCATAGCCCTTATAAGAAGATCAAGGACACCCGAGGAGGCAAGGATTGCATTAACAAAAAATTATCCTTTATCGGAGATACAGGCCCAGGCAATACTCGACATGAAACTCCAGAGACTGACAGGTCTTGAGAGGGAAAAGATTGTAAAAGAATTTGGTGATACACTCAAAGAGATAGAGAGATTGAAGGCAATACTGGGAAGTGAGGCCCTCGTCTCAAATATTGTCAAAGAGGAACTCTCTGAGATCAAGAAGAAATATGCTGACGAGAGGAGGACAGAGATTGCTTCAGAAACAAAAGAGATTACCATAGAAGACCTCATCATGGATGAGGAAATGGTCATCACCGTTTCTCATCAAGGATACATAAAGAGAAATCCTTTGAGTACATACAGAAGCCAGAGAAGGGGGGGAAAGGGTCTTATCGGAATGGAGACAAAAGAAGAGGACTTTGTTGAACAGCTTTTCATAGGAGCGACCCATGACTACATGCTCTTCTTTTCTAACCTTGGCCGTCTGTACTGGCTAAAGGCATTCCAGATACCTGAGGCAGGCAGGGCTACAAGAGGCAAACCACTTGTAAACCTACTGTCCCTCTCAGAAGGGGAGAGGATTACAACAGCCCTCCCTGTTCGTCAATTCAAAGAGGGCTTTCTCGTAATGTTCACCGAGAAAGGAATAGTAAAAAAGACTGCCCTCGAAGACTATAGCAATCCTCGCGGAAAGGGAATTATTGCAATAACCCTCGATGAAGGTGACGAACTCATTGCTGTTAGAAAGACGGATGGGAAAAGCGATCTTATTATAGGAACGAGAAACGGCCTTTCAATACGATTTAATGAGGAAGATGTGCGTGACACAGGCCGTACTTCAATGGGAGTAAAAGGAATTAAACTCATGAAAGGAGACGAGGTTGTCTCAGCATTAGTAGCAGAGGAAAAGACAGCAATCCTGACTGTGACAGAAAAGGGGCTTGGTAAACGCTCAAAAATAGAGGATTATCCTGTCCAGCATCGTGGCGGAAAAGGTGTAATCTCTATCAAAATCGCAGAGAGAGGTGGTCAGGCAGTTGGCCTTATGCAAGTCAGAGATGAGGATGAGGTCGTTATGATAACCAGCTCAGGGAAGATTATAAGGACCCTGGCAAAAGATATCTCCCTTCATGGAAGGAACACTCAGGGTGTAAGGCTCATGGATGTCGGAGAAGATAAAGTGGTAAGCATCGCAAAAGTTGTAGAGAGGGATTAAGATATATGGAACTCAACTACATCCCTGTCTTTTAGAACATAACTCTTTTCCACCCTCTGACCCCCGAATCTTGCAGATCCCCAGATTCTTGCAAATTTTAAATTTGGAACAAAATCTTTATGGATAGATTCAGCAAGCTCAAGTACACTGGAGCCTGAAGATATTGTGAACGGCGTGGAAAAGTCTGGCTCTTTCCCAGGAGGTTTGGAGTAAACCCTAATAATCCCTGAAATCCCAAATATTTCCCTTCTAAGCTCCTCGATATTTCCCTTTTTCAGGGCAGATACTGAAATACATGTGCAGAGATGACTATATTTTTCCTTGAGTCTCATAAAGCTTTCTTTTGTAGAAGGCTGGTCATTTTTGTTTCCAACAAGAAGTGCCCTTATGGATATTCCAACAGGAGTTCGGAGTTCGGTCGCCTCGTCGACTCGCCTGAGGCGAGAGTTCGGAGTTGATAATCTAAAGCGGGAGGTAGAGGGATTCGGAAGGATCTTTATGTTCCAGCGTCCAAGTTGTTCGATAAGGAGTTCTGCCTGAACTTCCGGGTCTTCAGTGAGGTCAAGGATAATAAGGAGGGCATCTGCAGTCCTGAGGATACCTGATACCCATCCGTCTGTTGATTCGTTTCCCACAGGAGGTAAATCCACAAGCTGGATCTGTATATTTTCAAAAGGCATCATTCCAGGAAGGGGAGTGAGAGTTGAAATCGGATATTCTGCTATAACAGGTGTGGCATTTGTTACACTTGCAAGAACAGAGGACTTTCCAGAATTTGCAAACCCTACAAGAGCAACCTGCGCTGCTCCTTCTCTCTGAACTACATAAAGATAACTTTTGCCACCTTTCTTTGAATGTCGTGCTACTTCCGCCTCTTTCTTAAGCTGGGAGAGTTTCCTCCTTAAGTCACCCCTTAATCTGTCTGTCCCTTTGTGTTTCGGAATTTTTGCAATCAGTTCTTCAAGGGCAAAAATTTTCTCTGCAGGTGTTGAGGCCTGTTTAAACCTTCTTTCAGCTTCAAAGTACTCTGGAGGGAGATTGGCTGGCATAGATAAATTTTACCATACACCAAAAGGTATCTAAAAAGGATTCAAGGGTTTAAGGATTCAAGGGTTCAAGTGTAACCATATTTTTAAGTATTTCACTGGACTCCTCGAATCCTTGACCCCTGACCCCTTTTGAATTAAAGCACTTCCCACTGCTGCGGGAAGAAGAGTCTTTCGTAAGTCATAAGGGCAAATCTGTCTGTCATGCCTGCAATGAAGTCGCAGACTAAGCGATGTCTGTCTATCTTTTTCTCTTTAGGAATATCTGCAAAGACTTCCTCAATATGTTCGAGGTAGTAGGCATATAAATCCTGTAAAACCCTCTTTGCCTTTTTAAATTCGTTGATTAACTTCTTGCCTTCATAAACTTGATCATAGAGAAATTCCCTGAGCATATATATAACAGGTAGTATGTCCTTGCTCATCTTCAGTTTTTCAAGGTCTGTCTCTAAAGAGCAATATATTAAGTCCTTTACCATTGTATCTATTCTTTTTGAATGGGTATCTCCGAGGACCTTTAAAATCTTTTGGGGAATGTCAGATTTTTTAACAACCTCTGCCCTCATGGCATCATCAAGGTCATGGTTCACATAAGCAATAATATCGGCTGCACGCACTATCTGACCTTCAAGGGTATTAGCCCTTTCAGCCTTTGTCTCTGGTAAAATCGCCCCTCTGCCCTTTGAGTGTTTAACTATCCCGTTTCTCACTTCATGGGTAAGATTTAATCCCTTACCGTTATTCTCGAGGAAATCAACGACCCTGAGGCTTTGCTTATAATGATCAAAACCTCCCGGATATATCTCCCTTAATACAGACTCCCCGGCATGCCCAAAGGGTGTGTGTCCCAAGTCATGGCCTAATGCTATTGCCTCTGTTAAATCCTCATTCAGCCTCAATGCCCTTGCTATTGTCCTTGCTATCTGTGACACCTCAAGCACATGTGTAAGCCGTGTTCTATAATGGTCGCCCTTAGGAGCAAGGAATACCTGTGTTTTGTGTTTCAACCTCCTGAATGTCTTTGAATGTATTATTCTGTCTCTATCTCTCTGAAAGCATGTTCTTATTACGCCTTCTTTCTCCGGCTTAAGCCTTCCTTTGCTCTGTGAACTCAGGCATGCCCTTGGATGAAGGGTCTTTCTCTCTATCTCCTCTGTCTGTTCCCTTATAGTCACAAGAAAATTATATATGAAAGCATCTGCATTTTGTAATCTTTCCTCAGGTTTATTCTTTCATCAACATGACATTCACAGCCTTGGCAACGACCAATACCTTATCCCCCTTTTTGATTCCTAAATCTTTCAGGGACTCAACAGTAAAAACTGAGGCCATAATGGATTCAGCAGGAATTTTTACCTTCACGATAGCCATTACATCACCCTTTTTAATATCAACTACCTTACCCGCTATTTGATTTCTTGCTCCGATTTTCATGCTTCCCTCCTTTAATTTTTATTTTACACACCTCACAGGTGTGCACTTTCTTTTATTTCCAACTTCCAGCGATTCAGGCTCCTGAGGTCATCTATGTCATACCATTCAGGAAGGAGAAAATAACTTATTCCGGCTGAATGAGCTTTGGAGACAGTATATTTCAGAACCTTATCGCTTCCCCATTCTATGTTTTTGAACAGCATACCAAAAGGGTTTTTCATCCCTATAAAGTAATATCCTCCGTCTTCAGAGGGGCCAATGACAAGTTTATAGGAATCGAGTTTTTGGAATGCATCTTTTATGAAAGCAAGGGGCAAATCAGGGGAATCAGTTCCAATGAGTGAGACTTTCTGGTATCCATTATCAAAGAGCCATTGAACAGCATTACACATCCTTTCTCCGAGGTTATTACCTTTCTGAGGCATACAGGGAAATTTCATACCCCTCACCCTAACCCTCTCCCGCAAGGGGAGAGGGAATTCTCCTCCATTGATAAAATACCCCTCTACCTTCCCCTCCCTTGACGGGAGGGGATAAAGGGGAGGGTGATATATATTTTTGCCTTCATAAAATCCATAGACTTCTATTCCCCGGAGTCTTGAGACATTCCTGATGGTTGCTTCAAGCATAGATTCATATGCTTTTAATGCAGCACCATCTCCTATTTCAGTTGCAAGTCTCTTCTTTACCTTACCATGCGTGGGGATTCTGAAAAAAATTCCTAAAGCAGATTTTGTGGGCATCTCAGGTATCTCTTGGTGAAGTTACCTTTTTAACCAGTGGCTTTAAAGCAAAGGGAAGGAGCATTGCAACAGAGGCAATGAGAATGCCGATTACCAATCCTTTGACATTGCCCTTGAGAAGCAATTCTCCCATTGAACTGCCGAAGGCTACGTAAGCTATACATGCAGGCAACATAAAGACAAAAGAAGCCCATAAGTAGTGAAAAAATGGTATAGGCGTAACCCCGAACATGTAATTTAAGACCGGGAATGGTAAAACAGGCAATAACCTTGCAAATGCAACAGCTTTCCATCCATGTTTTTCAACTTTTTCTTTCAGCCACGTCCATTTGTCATAACCAAAGCGTTTTTTAATGGTATCAGCCATAAGATAACGGGAAATCAAAAATGCAACCGAAGAGCCAGTTGTTGACCCTGTTATAGCAAATACAACCCCCCAGAAAGGTCCCCACAGGAAACCGGCACCGAGTGTAAGGGGAAGACTTGGAATAAAGAGACTCGGCCCTATGGCATAAATAGAGATAAAAAGGAGCGGCGCTGCAACCTTATACTGCTTTATAAAGTTTAAAATTCCCTCTGTTGATATATAACCCTGTTTTCTCAGATAGGCCGTAAGGAGTATTAACAGAATTACTGTAGACCCAAATAATAATTTTTTAAAATTGAACTTCTGCCCGAATGCAAGAAAAAACCTGTTAACCCATTTCTTTTTAGAAGAGACAGGTTTTTCTATTGGTTTAACACCAGTCATGAATTCGAGTAAATGATATGCCTTCTGCCCTTTCTCAAGAAACTTGCCTTTGCAGCCCATGCAATAAGTAACTACAGGATTGCCTTTTGACGCCTTAATAACCTTGTCAGTAAATTTCTCGGATAGGTCAGGGGATGATGAACTGATTCCACCTCCATGGCCGCAGCAGGTAGGCCGTGAATTTTCACCATTGTCTGATTGCATTATTGTCTTTGCATTTTGTCTTATCTTATCTGATCTAAAAGACGGGCAGGGATGATGAAGGTAAAATCCACCCCCGCCCCTATTTGCCCCTTTAATTCCCCACTTAGTAAGAGGGGAATTAAAGGGGGGTGAGGAGGGATTACCATAATTGTCATTGCGAGCCATAGGCGAAGCAATCTCAAAGTTACGGGATTGCTTTGTCGCTTCGCTCCTCGCAATGACATGTTGAAGTGACAAAACCTCAAATATATGTTCAACTTTGATATCCGGAAGATGCAAGGAGAGTGCTTTTCTACAGTTTGTACAACCTGTTATTACTTGAGTTATTTTATTTTTCTTTAATCTGCCCTGTATTCTTTCTATAGCCTCCCTTGCTGAATCTACATCTCCAAGCTGATAAAGGGGATCAAAACAGCAATCCAAAACTAATCCTACCTTTTTATTCAAATGTTTGTTGAGTAGTCGAATAGTTTTTTTGACTATTTTTGGACTTGTTCCAGCCAAACCACACCCTGGCCAGAATACCGTGTCTGAAGATGAATAATAGACAAAAGGAGGCCTGTGCCCTCTCATTGCGTATCCATTGGCAGAGTGCAGGGCGTTTCTCACCTCTACCGGATACGTTCCGTTCCTCAATAATTGTGATTTTATTTCAAACAATGCATCTGAAGGATTCAGCTTTCCTTTACAAACCGTGTCACAGGCTTTGCAATTAGTGCAAAAGAAAACCTTCTCAGGGGTTTCCAAAATTATCTTATCAGGTGTGCCATAGGTGTCCAGAAAGGGGCAAACTTTCTTACACCTGCCGCAATTCTCGCAGCTTTTTAAAAATTCATTAATCCTTAAAGGCAATTCCATGTGTTACCTCTGAGTTCCTTAATTTCTTATCAGGATTAAAAAACCTTGAAGGTCCTGAAAGAACGTTCCATTCAGCCTCTTTAAATATTTGCCTGCACTGTTGAACACTCAT
>Ga0153916_10003096_pt1 | contig 12268 bp, 13 predicted proteins | sample Opewatmetagenome_FD_109642 | JGI IMG/M metagenome (GOLD analysis project Ga0153916, IMG submission 109642) | Freshwater wetland microbial communities from Ohio, USA - Open water 3 Core 3 Depth 4 metaG | ecosystem: Environmental > Aquatic > Freshwater > Wetlands | place: USA: Ohio, Lake Erie...
CAAATCTCACACAGTCACCCGCCGGGACTTCGTGGGTGTGGTGACAATGTTTATCGGCTCAGCGATTGGTGCGGTGATCGGACTGCCCGCCATTGCTTATCTGGTCTCTCCCGCCATAAAAGTTCAAAAATCTGAAGATTGGATCCCGTTGGGACCTCTGGAAAATATTCCTGAGGGCGTTCCTACCTCATTCAGCTTCGTGCGTGTGGTGGAGAACGGCTGGGAAAGGACTGGCAACAGCTACGGAGTCTACGTTGTCCGTAATGGTGAGAATGTGACTGCTTTTTCTAATATCTGTACCCATCTGAGCTGCAGGGTAACCTGGAAGGAAGATGTTCGGGATTTTGTCTGCCCATGCCACGATGCCCATTTCGACATTCAAGGTAAGGTTGTCTCCGGACCTCCACCCCGGCCTCTGGATACTTACCAGGCCAAGCTCGAGGACGGCAATTTATTCATCTTTTTCAAGGGGGCTTGACCATGTTTCAGAAAACCTTCGCCTGGTTGGATGAACGCCTGGGATTGACCACTATCTACAATACCGTATTGGATCGCAAGGTGCCCAAGGTCAACTGGTGGTTCACATTGGGCAGCGCCAGCCTGTTCCTGTTCGTAGTTCAAGGAGTGACCGGCATCCTGCTCTCTGTTTATTATGTTCCCTCGCCTGACCATGCTTACGACAGCATCCAGTATATTATGACTGGGGTGACCTTTGGCTGGCTGATCAGGGGCATCCACCACTGGGGTGCCAGTTTGATGGTGATCGTTGTCTTCATACATATGCTGCGCACCTTCTTTTACGCCGCCTACAAGTACCCGCGCGAATTCACCTGGGTTACGGGCGTGGTTCTGCTCCTGTCCACACTCGGCATGGGCTTCACGGGCTATCTACTGCCGTGGAATCAGAAAGCCTATTGGGCTACCACAGTTGGCACCTCCATCGCCGGCACTGTGCCTTTCCTGGGACCGTTTATTACCCGCGTGCTGCGCGGTGGAGCTGACCTGAGCGCTGTCACCCTGATGCGCTTCTTTTCCGCTCACATCTGGTGGCTGCCCGCCCTGATTGGAGCCATGATCGGCATACACCTGTATATGGTCATCAAGCTGGGCATTTCCTCTGTTCCCAAGGAAGAGGATTAGGAGGAGCGCCATGGACGAAGAACACAAGAAACAGTATCTGGAAAAATACGCTCAAGCTAAGCAAAAAGGCGTCAAATTCTGGCCCGATATCATCTACAAAGACCTGTTAATTTCCCTGGCTTTCTTTATCTTGCTGGTGATGCTGGCAGTTTTCATCGGCGTGGCGAATGAGCCCAAAGCCGATCCCAGTGATGCCAGCTACATCCCCCGTCCTGAATGGTACTTCATGTTCTTATTCGAGATGCTCAAGTTTGTGCCCGGCAAGCTGGAATGGTTGGGCGCAGCCGTCGTTCCGGGCATTGGCGTCCTGGTGTTATTCCTGCTGCCGTTCCTGGATCGCAGCCCGCGCCGTCACTGGAAACAGCGTAAAGTAGCCCTGTCCATTATGGCAGTGGTGGTGCTGGGCATGGTGGCGCTTACCATCCGGGCGGTCGCCACGACCCCTGCCCAGGCAGAAGTGAGCGTGGCTGGCAGCCTGGCAGAACAGGTCGTTGCTGGGCAGGACCTGTACTCCATTAACTGTGTTGAGTGTCACGGAGCAGATGGGGAAGGGGGTGAGATCAAGGGGGTGGAGGGCCTGGAAGGCGTCGTGCTCAAGGCAATCCACACCAATGACGAGATGTACACACGCTCGGATGACACTTTGATCCAGATCATTTCTTATGGGCAGCAAGACCTGGGCATGCCGCCCTTTTCAAAAGCTTTTGGCGGCGCATTGAGCACCAGTGAGATCGACTACATTGTCACTTTCATGCGCTACACCTGGGATGACCGCATGCAGCTGCCCCAAGAAGCTAAGCCAGCCGCCATTCCCACCCTGGCAGCCGATGAAATCCCTTCGTATGAGGTGTACATCCAGCCCATCGTCAAGCGCTACTGCCTGTCCTGCCACCGCCCGGGCAAAAAGAATAACAATTACTACATGTCAACCTACGAAGAGATCATGACCTCTGGCGACCAGGCTCCGAATGTCATCGCCGGCGACCTGACCAGCAACCTGATCCGCATGATCAACCGGGAAGAGATCGAGGCGGGTGGACCCATGCCGCCCACCAAAGCGCTTCCGCCGGAGCTGGTTGACATATTCACCCGCTGGGTAAAAGCTGGAGCGCCGAATACCGCCGCGGATGCAGCCGTGCTGCAGCCGACTGCCCCTGCACAGCAAACACCGACGCCTACACCGACGCCCACACCAGCGCCATGATTTAAGGTCGGGGACTCCCCGCCCAAGGATATTCTCACCCTGTGCATGAACTACGCATCACCGTTCTAGGCACCGGCACGCGCGGCGATGTCCAACCCCTTCTCGCCCTGGCGATCAGCTTACAGCAATCTGGCTATAACGTTCGTCTGGTCAGCAATCTTGGCTTCGCCTCTCTCGCGCACGGCTATGACCTGCCCTTCTCCCCCATCCATGCCGATATCCAGGCAGCTCTCCAATCTGACCTGGGGAGGAGATACCTCCAGGCGGGCAACCTGCTGGCAGGGCTGCGTTACTTTCTTTTCCAGGTGCGGCAAATCTTCTTGGATACCATGCGGGAAGCCTGGCAACTTTGCCAGGCTTCCGACCTCCTGGTCTTCAGCCTGGTCAACCCCTTCGGTTATGAGATCGCCCAAAAGCTGGGCATCCCCTGCATCCAGGTCCAGCCGCAGCCCTTCGAACCTACGCAAGCCTTTCCCCTCCCCGCGCTCAGCTTACCCAACCTGGGTCGACCCCTCAATCGCCTGACCTACACCCTCTTCGAGGCGGCTACCGGGCTGCTTCTCAACCCTCTCACCCGGCAGTTCCGCCTTGAAATCGGCCTGACTCCATCAGGGAGAGGCAGCCCACTGCGTCAGCTTCACCAAGACAAAGTCCCCGCCCTGCTCCCCTTTAGCCCTTCTGTGCTCCTGCCTCCCACCGATTGGCCTGCCTGGGTGCACCAGACCGGGTACTGGTTCTTGCTTCCGCCACCACACTGGACGCCCGCCCCTGCCCTGCTCGATTTCCTTGCACGGGAATCTAAACCGCTCTACATCGGCTTTGGCAGCATGCCTGATCCAAACCGGGGTTCGCAGACCGAGCTGGTGCTTGACGCATTGCACCAGTGTGGACAGCGTGCCGTACTTGGAGGCGGCTGGGGCGGTATGGTGGCGCAGGATCTGCCGGAGACGGTTTTCCTGGCTGAAGACCTATCCTTCGAGTGGCTCTTTCCGCACATGTCCGCCCTCGTACACCATGGCGGAGCGGGCACTACCGCGGCAGGATTGAAAGCCGGGTTGCCTGCTCTGGTCATCCCTCACTTCCAGGACCAACTTTTCTGGGGCCGGCGGGTGCACGCCCTGGGAGGCGGGCCAAAACCCATCCCGCGCAAAACTCTGACCGCCAGCAAGCTGGCCGAATCTATCACGAGGATGTTAACTGACTTAGAGATGCGCGATAAAGCCCGCCAGGTGGGAGAGAAGATCAGTCAAGAGGAGGGTCTCCAACGCGCCCTGGACATTATCTTGGCATTATTGAAGGCTCACGGATAAAGAGACTATCACCGCAGAGGAAATCCCTGGGCGGGGTGATCCCGCCTTACTACATTTTGCACGGTTTAATCAGTATTGGGACGAACCGTAAATAGTTTATCCTCCTCCCATCTCATGGGGTTTGTCTGGATATAATCCCAGGTCTTCCCCCATTCCTCCTCGTTCCGGATAATGTACTCATAATAATTACGCTGCCAGAAGGGTCGCCCTGGGGTGCCCTTCAGGGCGTTGATTCGTTTGGTGGTTTGGTATTTATAATACGCCACGATCTGCCCCAGATTCGGTGTGGACGGGGATGCCGCGCCAATCTCCAGTAGGGGGGGTAACCCCGCCCCTACAATATTTCATCTGAAAATAAATCATCCTCTCGCCATTGCAACGGATTGGTTTGGATATAATCCCAGATCTTTTGCCATTCCAATTCGTTCCGGATAATATGATCATAATAATTACGCTGCCAGAATGTTAATCCTGCGCTGCCTTCCAGAACATTGATCTTTTTAGCGGTTTGATATTTATAAAATGCTACGATCTGACCCAGATTGGGTTGTCGGCTGTAGGGGCGGGGTGACCCCGCCCCTACAATTGTGTCATGAATGACAATAATCGCATGCACATGGTTCGGCATGATGACAAACGGATCTTTCTCTACGTTGGAAAAATGAAATGGGATTTCCGCCCAGAAATTAAATGCAATCTGTCCATAAGGTGATAACGCCATCGTACCATCGACCACCTTACCCAGAACACATTCCTGGCGAAAGGTGCATATCGTCACAAAATAGGCCCCTGGTTGGGAATAATCGTATCCCTTCAGGCGGATCGAGCGGCGGTGATGGAGGTTGGAATCGAATTTCATCACATCAGTGACCTGAGCATGCAACACCTTTCGGCAAATGAGGAGACAACCACAAGGTCGCTCACAACCGACCCTCCGCGGTTCTGTGTCTACCACGCTGGCAATCGCTATCTTATTTTATTATAGATCAGTTTTACGAATGATTGGAATGCAGGGGCGGGGTGACCCCGCCCCTGCAAAATATAATGTTTGGCAGGGAGACCACGCCCTTACATGTGCCAATAAAATTGAATACAGCCTCTTGACAAATAGACAATTATCTATATAATATCAAATAGATAGTGATCGATATGACAGCCTCTAACCCCCTCCTTTTTGCAAAAGCCCTGGCGGATGAAACCCGCCAGAAGATCATGCTGTTGTGCTGCTGCCAGCGGCTCTCGGTCAGCGAAATCGTCGAGCAGCTCAATGTCACTCAGCCCACCGTCTCGCATCACCTGGCAATCCTGCGCAAGGCTGGGCTGGTAGATGTGCACGAGGAAGGAAAGCAGACCTTTTACTCCATCAACCAGGATAAAATCACCGCCTGCTGTGGCCAATTGATGGAGAACTTTGCTCCTGAGAATGAGATCACCATAAAGGTGAAGACCATCCTCTCTTGAAATCTCTTTTTTTGACCCGATATATAGACTTTCATCTATTTGACCTTTTGAGGTCTTAAGGAAACGTTATGTCCGATCTTACATCTTTTTCGCCTGATATCCAGATTTTACCTGCTACTCCTCGGCTAGCCCTGGCAGATCATTGGGATCACTTCCTCGCCCGCATCGGCTTCAAACGCAGCGCTCATCGTCTGGAACCCGGCCTCTACGCTGTGGGAAACCCATCGCCCGCTTCACCCGTCTTTGTCACAGCAAACTACACCCTCAGTTTTGATGCCTTGCGCTCCTCTCTGGAGGGGATCGATGGTTATATCCTGGTGCTCGATACCCAGGGCATCAACGTCTGGTGCGCGGCTGGTAAAGGCACCTTTGGTACAGACGAAATCGTCTCTCGGGTATTATCCTCCCGCCTCAAGGATGTGGTAACTCATCGCAAGCTGATCCTCCCGCAGTTAGGCGCTCCCGGCGTTGCCGCCTACCAGGTCAAGCAACGCACTGGCTTTTCCGTCGAATACGGACCGGTGCGAGCCTCCGATTTGCCCTCCTATCTCCAGACCCACAAGGCTACCCCAGAGATGCGGCGAGTCAATTACACGCTTGGCGACCGCCTGGTGCTGATTCCCGTGGAGCTTAACAATATCATCTTGCCAACCCTGGTCGTGGCAGTAATCCTGTATTTTATAGGGGGCCTCGTTTCCAGCTTGGCCGTACTGGCAACTGTGCTGGCTGGAACTGTGTTGTTCCCCATCTTGCTGCCCTGGCTCCCCACACACAACTTCAGCACCAAGGGCTTTCTCTTGGGTGGGCTGGTTGCTCTGCCCTTTGCGATTTCAGTCTTTCTTCGACACCCGGATTGGTTATGGTGGCGGCAAGCCGGGCAGGCTTTGCAATTCCTGCTGACTATACCAGCGGCAACCGCTTTTTTGGCGTTGAACTTCACCGGCTCAACCACCTTCACCTCTCGCAGCGGCGTTCGGAGGGAGATCTTCGCTTACATTCCAGTTATGGCCTGGATGTTTGGTCCAGGAATACTTCTTGCGATCATCTTTATATTCGTGCGCTGATCGGAGTGACTTATGTTAAACGCTTACGAAGTTAACACATTGGTCTATACCCCCGAATTATGTAATGGCTGTGCCATGTGCGTGGCAGTCTGCCCGCACGCCGTATTCGCTATGCAAGGACGTAAAGCTCAATTGGTCAAGCCACAGGCTTGTATGGAATGCGGTGCTTGCCAGGTGAATTGTATTGTTGGCGCTATCGCCGTGGAAAGCGGCGTTGGTTGCGCCACTGCCATGATCATATCCGCCCTTAAGGGGCAGCGTGAAGTCTCCTGTGGCAGCTCGTAGATTGGAAATTTTAACTGCATTGGACTCATCAAAAGTCTTTTAATCCCATTTCAAGTAAGGAGAATAATATGACCACCCCCAATGAAATCCGCCAGGAAGTACAAAAAAATTACGCTGAATTCGCCCGGTCCAGCGCCCCTTGCTGCTCCCCAGCGAATACGCTCTACCCGCTCGAGGCGCTCCAGAACCTTCCGGCAGATATCGCCAATTTCACTGCCGGCAACGGCGATCCAGTATCCCCCGCCAATCTGCAGCCCGGCGAAACTGTCCTGGATCTGGGCTCCGGCGGTGGCTTAGATTGTTTCCTGGCTGCCAGGCAGGTCGGCGAAACGGGTCACGTCATCGGCGTGGATATGACACCCGAGATGCTCGAACGAGCCCGCCGGGCTGCTCACCAGTTGAGCTTGCCAAACGTCGAATTCCGCCAGGGTTACCTGGAAGAGCTGCCAGTTGAAGATAACAGCGTAGATGTGGTCATCTCGAACTGTGTTATCAACCTCTCACCCGATAAGCCACAGGTCTTCCGAGAGATCTACCGGGTGTTAAAGCCTGGCGGGCGTATTTCTGTGTCGGATACCGTCACGAACCGACCCGTCTCCGAAGAGCAGCGCAAAGATATTCAAGACTGGTGCGGCTGCATTTCCGGCGCCTTGCCTTATGAGGAATATGTGACAGACCTGCGCGCGGCCGGATTCGAGGACATTCACCTTCAGCCTAACCTGGCGGTGGCGAAGCAAGCTCTCCAGGAGGGCCAGGTCCAGGCTTCAGACCTGATCCGTATCGACGAGGTGATGGATGACCTGGTCAATTTCCAGCAGTGCGATCAGAACCTGTTCCTGCCGCATCTGATCTCGGCTCGCAAGCCGGCCAGGAATGCTTCACCTGCCAGCCCTGTTTCATGCTGTTCTTGAACTTTTTCGCCAGATTTACCGCCTAGAGAAGGTTCCTTCTCTAAAGGACCAAAAGGTCTTGACATCTTTCCAGGCATCAATACACTTATATATAGTAGAAAGTCCATCTGACCGTTTACCCGAGGAGAGTTCTTATGCCCGCCTTGAATAAAGTACAACTGATTGGTCGCCTGGGTAAAGATCCTGAAACACGCTTCACTCCCAAAGGCAGCAAGGTTTGCCATTTCACCCTGGCTGTGGATCGTTATTATAAAACGAATACTGGCGAGACTAAAGAAACAACGGACTGGTTCAATGTAGATGTCTGGGGAAAGCTGGGCGAATTTTGCCAGACTTATCTTGGCAAGGGTCGCCTGGTGTATTTAGAAGGTCGCTTGCAGACTGACCGGTATGAACACGAGGGCGAAACGCGCTACTTCACCAAGGTTGTCGCTCGCCAGATGCAGATCCTGGACAAAAAGCCCGATGAAGAACCGGTCGTCGAAGAAGAGGAAGAACCCATCGAATAATCGTCATGGATTTATGACGTAGGGGTCGGGTTACCCGACCCCTACAACAAATCATACATTGAAGCGGATGTGGACAATCTCCCCGTCCTGAACGATATATTCTTTCCCCTCCAGGCGCAGCTTGCCTTTTCCACGCGCTTCAGCCAGTCCCCCTAGAGCTACCAGATCCTGGTAAGTCACCACCTCAGCCCGAATAAAGCCTTTCATTAGATCAGTGTGGACCGTGCCAGCTGCCTCCAGAGCCGTGGCTCCGCGGCGCACCGTCCAGGCGCGCACTTCATCCTCCCCCACGGTGAAAAATGACTGCTGCCCCAGCAGATCGTAAGACAAGCGGATCACACGCTTCAAACCCAACTCTTCGATCCCATACTCTGCCATAAAGAGCTCCGCATCTTCTGGTGAGAGCTGGGCGATGTCCATTTCTAATTTGCCTTGCAGTGCCACCAGACCTACATGCGGGCGAGCGGAATCCAATACCGGAGGTGCCTGTCCTTCTGCCAGGTTGAGCAGCAGCAGCAGGGGTTTGCGTGTCAAGAAGCCAAAACCAGCCAGCGCTTTTTCATCTTCTGACGTGATCTCAACCTGGCGCAATGGAGTTTCCTGGCTGAGCGCCTCGTGAAAGCGCGTGAAAAGCGCAATCTCTCGCTCGACGACAGCCTTTTCGCGCCCGCCCCCTTTCTTCCGTTCTTCGTTCAAACGCTCCAGCTTGCGCTCCACCGCGATCAAATCGTTGATCAGCAGCTCAGAATCCATCATGGCAACGTCCCGCACTGGATTGAGGCTGCCAGATGGATGCGGCACACTCGGATCTTCGAAACAGCGCACCACGTGCAGCAAACCCTCCATCTGCGAGAGTTGATTGAGCAGTGCCCCGGAGATTGCCGCCTTGCCCCCCTCCAAACCGGCGATATCAGCGTAGGTGACCTTGGCATAAATGGTTTTCTTAGGCTTGAACATCCCCGAAAGCCGGTCAACGCGTTCATCCGGCACATCCACTACGCCAGTGTGCACTTCAAAGCGCCCCCCGCTGGTGGTAACCGGCTGGTTGCCGCGCGTCAGGGCATTAAAAATGGTTGTCTTTCCTGATTGGGGTAATCCAATAATTCCGAGTCTCATATTCAAACTTGACCCTACACCGAACTTTGATTATACTAGTGCTTTGTCCAGGCAAATTCTATTCATACGAGATCAGAGACAGAGAGCCTGGACAAAGCTTAAAGTGTTCCGTCAAAGTCTTTAAATTTTTAGAATTTCGTTATACGGAACACTCGCTCACTTTGCCGAAGTGGCGGAACAGGCAGACGCGCACGACTCAAAATCGTGTTCCGTAAGGAATGTGGGTTCGATTCCCACCTTCGGCACAAGAAATTATAGCTGAAAATAAAAATACCGGGTAAACCTCCCGGCATTTTTATTTTAGGCAATTAATCAGAATTGAAGTTCTGGGTACGCCCCACTCATGACTCTTTGGTATAGATATTAAATTGAGGCGGGGTCTCCAGGTGCTTTTTAACCGCACACAGTTCTGCCGAACGTACCAGCGACGGCAAATATTTTTCCGGAAAGCCTGGAGGCGTCTGGATCTCCAGGTCGATCTGGCGCACCATACCATCCGAGTCCTTGTTTACCCGCTGGATAATGCGCAATCCATCTGTAGGCAGGTTGCGCTGTTGGCAAAATCCCAACACATAGATTCCTGCACAAGTTCCTATGGATGACAGGAAGACCGCGAAGGGGGTTGGTGCCGTATTGGATGGTGGCTGATCGGTATTGACTGCAAACTGTCCAAAATGCGCATCTACCCGTGTTCCCCCTGGAAAATCGATAACCAATTCCATTGTTATTTACTCCTTAGATTAATTTCCTCTTACCATCTCTTAGATGCACAGCATTTAAAAAGGTTACAGAATACACCCCATATATTGGGCTCTTTCATAGCTCAAGAATAAGCATTTTCAAGACAAAATTGTGGATAACTCGCGAAAAACTGTGGATAAAGGTCTCAAACTGGGGAGAACTTGTAAATTTATGCCAAAAATTACCCGATTGGGTTTAGCTATATATGGGGGGTGCTTTCTCAAAGACCCTACAGATAAGAAATTGATTTTTGGGATAAAAATGAGTTTTTTCTTATCCTGCATTTCTCCCAAATGAACTGGGGATAAACTTCTCATAATACTACCTCACATATCGGGTTAAGAGTCCTTGACCTGCCGGATATGGGATTTTCCTTTCCCAATTTACACTTCATCCACTTTTCCACAGTCCCTACGAAGACTACTATAGATTATTTTATCTTATGATATATGGAAAATAATAATAGGCAGGGACACTTACCACAAACCAAACCTTCTTACGAGAATAGAGATCTGAAGCTAATGCCGAAGTGGCTAACTGAATCCCCGGATGTGGCGGATTGACTTTCCCGCGGTAGGTGAAAAAGACTGGTGTTTGAGGCAGTATTTCTCCAGACCAATGAAGGATGGATCGGCTAATCGAAAAGATGCCTTGTGTGGCAGTCACAGTTTCCGTAATCAAGCTGATGCCGGATGGAATTGTCACGGTCAGGGTAGCGGAATCGGAGACGACCCCAGCATTCCTCAGCGTCAGTGTATAAGCAATGGTGTCTCCTATCTCAGCTTCTTTGGGGCTGTAATCTCCTTGCAAAGTGAGCCAGGGCACAGCGATCTGTATGGGCGCTTCTGCGACAACCAGGATGCCTTTGCTGTCGGATAACCTGGCTTTTAGAGGAAGGATGGCTTCAGCTGGCAGATTTTCAGCCAGCTGCAATATTGCTCTCAAGGCGATTTTTTCCCCTGGGGACAGATCGCCATTCCAAACCAGGTTGTTGCTCAATGGATCTAATTGCCAGGGACCTTGCAGACTGCCCGGCACCAGGCTGGTTTGCGGTAGCAGAGGCAGCTCAGCCTGCAAGTCCGGCATTGGCAGGTCGTTGGCGAGCTGCAGCGTCAAGGTGATGGGCACCTGCACGCCACTTTCTGCTGCGGGAGGGGCTTCTAATTGACTTTCGCCGAATGGGCTGATCCAAAGCAGAGCCTGGCTGAGCAGAATGTGATGTGCAGAATCGTCCAGTGTCTCAAGAGGGAATGAGAAAAAACTGGTCCGCCAGTTGCTCCCTCGCTGAGCGACCCCGACCGGGAATGGATTTTGATCTTCCAAGACGACGGAGGTATCTTCAGATGGCTTGAGTCCATCCCCCCAATCGGTGTAGGGAAAAGATAATTTCCAAAGCCCTAAATCGGTATGGAAAGGCTGATCACGCCCTCCGCTTACCTCAGTCGGTGTAACTGATAGCGTGAAATCGATGACCCCCAGGCGATCTCGAACGAAGCTGGAAAGACCGTTTATATCCATCAGGTCCTGGCTGCTCAATAATAAACGGCCTCCCCCGTCCAGGTATTGAGTCAATTGCTTTTCTCCGCCAGAGCCCAATGGACTATACCAGTTATAGCCGGTTGCCCAGATCACGAGAGGGTAATGAGCTAATATGCTAAACGAAGGGGTACCCAAAGTGGATTGGGCATGAACGATATCGTAGGGGATGCCCAGGGATGCCAGCGTTTGTGTATAAGGCTGGATGTTCTTGTACCAGATTTGATGCTCGACCACCAGTACGGGGGCATGGGTTTTGGCAGTTAAGGTGATGGTTTCGGCGAGGCTGGGATCGTTTTGGCTGGAGAAGGTCAGATAGTAAGTGGAGCGGGCATCGCGTGGCTGATCCAACGGGATGGTGGCTGTAGCGGTAATGGTCGTTCCCTGGCACCCCCCTAGTAATAAGGAAGTGTCTCCCTGTACATGGCTATCATCGGGAAGCTCAATGTCCAACGGCCAGGGTCCACCAGCGATGCTCAGGTCAACCCGATCGGTGAGCACGCCGCTGCTGCTCAATTGAATCGTCTGCGTCAAAATATTGCCTGACTCCCCCAGCAACACTGCAGAAGATGGTGAAACTTTGATTCCATAAGGCGCTGCAGGCTTGTCAAACCATTGAAAAACGCGATCCAATAATTCAATTCGCTGGAGGCGTGGACCTGCTCCCTCGATGCCAAAGCCGGTCCAGAATGCGCGGTAGGGTTGGCATATGCCTGAAGACACGCCGCCGATTGTTTGATCCGACCAGGTAAGAGCAGGCTGTGCCCTCAGAGGTAAACGGATTTGAGCTTCATCCGGCAACACCTGCTGTTGCGAGCTGTCCGGTGTGTTTAAAAAGATCTGAAGCCCATCCAAGAATGATCCCCTAGCTCCATCCAAGGGCGACAGGTTCCCTTCGTTTTTGAATTGGATCCCCAAATCGTGGATCATATAGGAAGCGGGATAGCTCCAGAAAGATCCTCCACCATCCAGGTAAAGGACATCTTCCCCA
>Ga0153916_10003097_pt1 | contig 12266 bp, 12 predicted proteins | sample Opewatmetagenome_FD_109642 | JGI IMG/M metagenome (GOLD analysis project Ga0153916, IMG submission 109642) | Freshwater wetland microbial communities from Ohio, USA - Open water 3 Core 3 Depth 4 metaG | ecosystem: Environmental > Aquatic > Freshwater > Wetlands | place: USA: Ohio, Lake Erie...
CCTGATTCCGGAGATACCATTCTCCTGGGAGTCCATCTTCCAGGCCGTCCTGAAGCGGAGCAAGGGGGCAAAGTTCAGCATTGTGTGCGTTGCCGAAGGTGCTAAGCCGAAGGATGGAGAAATCAGTGTGAGAGAATTAGACAAGAAGCGTACTGATCCTGTACGCCTTGGCGGGATTGGGGAGGCGATCGCGAAGCGGGTCGAGGAGGAAACCGGAGTTGAAACGCGTGTAACAGTGCTTGGCCATGTCCAGCGTGGCGGGAGTCCGACTGCGTATGACAGGCTTCTTGCCACTCGCTTTGGGACCGTGGCACTGCAAGCTGCATCTCAGGGAGAGTTCGGTAAGATGGTTAGCCTTCGATGCAACAACGTCGTAACCGTGGATCTCAAGGATGCCGTCGGAAGGCAACGGCTGGTCCCCGCCGATTCCCAGCTCGTGCTTGCGGCCCGTGCGGTTGGGACGTGCATGGGTGACTGAGATCGGTACCCACCGGGCCAAGTCCTGCAACAGAAACTTCATCGGTGGAGCGCGCAGATCGGGATCACCTCTTACTTTGTGCCGAGCAAGTGTTCGATGATGATCTTGCTATCCTGGATCGGATCGGTCGAGAACGGTGCAACGAATTGATCTCCGACCTTCGCTGTGAGCCTCCCTGCTGCGTCGCGGACAGGATCAGGCATCGACGCGTCGCCTTGAAGTTTTCGCAATTGGGTCATTGCATCCATTCCCCATCCGGTCCGGCCCACACGGTCCAGCCAAAATGTAATTGCTGTCCCTGCGGCACGACGTGCACAAACGCGTACCATCCCTTCATTACATGCTCGGCGGGCATCGCTGGCAGTTGCGAATTCCCGGGCAATCTTCTCCCTGACGGATTCAAGATTCACGATTTACCTTGATCGCAATACAAGCTGCGATATCCTTCCATTTGCTTTTTCCACAAGATGCCCTGTCTCTTTACCAGCAAGCAATGCAGTGGAGGCGTGAGGGAGTAACGATCCTGGATTCAGAACCGAAAATCGAACGAAGAGAACGTTGATGGGTCAGCCGCGTCAAGCGACAAACTTCTCATGATGCCATTCGTGCGTCATCTCCAGCCAGAAGAAGAGCCCGCGCCACTCTCCATAACGAGCGAATGCCCTCTCTATAGTACTATCCTTTACTTTCCTTCCGCGAGTGTGTAGTTCCGCAAACTTTTTCCGGACCCACGAATCGAGGGCAAGGTAGTCATACCTGCCAAGCAGTCTGACGATGTTCCCAGCTGCATACGGACCGACACCCTTCACCGAGCAGACCGATTTATATAACTCTGGCGTAGACAGGCTGGACCTCCGCCAGGTTTCCACGGGGAGTTTTCCAGACGCCACGAGTTCGGCAAAACCGAGAAGGAACGGGGCCCGATATCCCGTCTTGCACCTTTGGCGCAACACTCGTTCGGTGGACCCCGCGAGTTGATCCGGGCGGGGGAATGCCCATCCTCCCGCGGCGCAGGGATCTCCGAATTCCCTGCTGATGTTTATCACCATCGTCTTGGTCAAAGCCCACGAACAGTTTGTGGTACATATCATTTTGACGATGTCTTCAAAGACTGTTGGTGCCCGGAGCAGGCGGCCTGCTCCGGCCCGCGCAACCCACCGAAAGTGGTGATAGCGCCTGGCAGCAGTGTGGAAGGCGGAGATATCTTCGTCCAGGCGAAGGCATGAGCGAATCTGCGTTCGGATTTCTCGTCTGCTCTGTTCCGTGAGGTGTCTAGCGGATGAAATGCGCAAGTGGACGTGTCTGCTAGAGCCTCTGAGGCGACAGGCGATGATAAGTCCATCCGAGAGGCGAAGGATGCGATCCAACGTGCGTTCTTCCACGTTGTGGTTGAATGGGGGCAGATCGCACCATCCGTGGCTGTACGCAGTCCTCCAGAAGTTGAAGTCCGGGGGTGTTAGAAGGTCGAGCCTATACGTGGCGAGTGATGCATTGTTGTACTGGACTGCCACGGAGAGTTCCTCAATGAGCGGAAAGCCGGAGCATTCCCTCTATCGTGGTGAACCATGGGCCAGAGGAAATCTCCTGCTCGCCTATTGTGGCGAGCAGGCCGTTTACGTCGAGGCGGTCTCCCTTTGCCCAGAGTGAGCGCAGGTATTCACCAGCCGAAGTGTTTTCGTACCAGTTGGTTCCATACTTCTTTGAGAGCCAGGCGTTCAGTTGCGCCTCTAGATACCAAGCACGAAGATAATCTGCAGCATAATAGTGCGCATCCAAGTCCACAAGGTAACGCTTCTGATCTGAGGGGTGTTGTTTGTAGCCAAGCGTGCGGGAGAGAAGAGATGCATAGATTTGCTCGGGGTTCTTTGCTCCACTATGGAGCTGGTACTCGTAAATCACCTTGGCACAGAACCGGCGGACATAGTAGAGACGATAGAATGCTTGAAATCTTACAAAGTCCTTCAACGTCAGCACCGGCATCGAAGAATGCTGTCGGAGCCACGCGGGATTGCAGAGGATATATTCGGAAAGGAAGGCATACGTTTCCGTGACTGCCGGCTCGCCAAGGTACTTGAACTCCAAAGCGTGTTCTGCAGTGTTGGCATAGTGCTCGGCATGTCCCATTTCATGGTAGAGTGCTGAATAGTCATCGAACCCTCCGGTCGGCTTGATGCTGAGACGGATATCCTCAGGCACGTCCACAGGAAAGCAAGCCGCGCGGGGGTTCTTCTCGGGGCGATCGGTAGTATCGATAGTGAGATTCCTCTGGGATACGAGATCTATTCCGAGAGAGCGATAGGTCTCCTGCACGCTCCCGACAATCTCCCGCCTGGGGAAAAATTTGTCAAATGAAGGATTGCGAAACAGCATACCTATATCATATCGATAGAACGTAGTCGTATCGACGGTTGTGTACCGTCTTAACATTTCGGGAAGCAACGAGAAGTAGATGCTATCGGACTGCGCCAATGTCTGCTTGGCGAGTCCAATGATGTTCTGGAGCGAAAAGCCCTTCAGTTGCTCCACCATGTCAGTATAGGATGGGTATCCGAGATCTGCGGCCTGATGATAATAAGCAGCGTTCACCTCAGCAGCAAGAAGCGTGAGAGAGTCGAGGACCGGGTCAGCTGCAGCATAAAGTGCCGCTCGTCGTCCAGAATTCTTCTCATTCATCAGGGCCACTGAAAATTGGCGATACGGAATCGACAGTCCGTCTAGAGTAATGGAGGCCTGTGCTTCATACGTTGTGTATCTATCTGTGAGAGGGGCCGTCTCCTTCCCGAGTATTTCGAAGGTCAAGTACCGGCGAAAGTAGAGGAGGCGCTGCCGCTGAAGGGAATCCGATTCCGCGTTTGCAGCCCGCGTCACAAGGTCGAGATTATCTCTAGAAAAGAGCTCCCGGTGGGCACGGTAGAGTGAATCTTGGTTGGAAACCGTCCCACGCACCCAGGAATTGTATCCCATCAGTGCCTGCTCGCGGAGAAGATGTTCTGTTTCGACGCGAAGGCTGTCGACAGCACGCATGTCTTTGGGATGATGAGGTGCGCAACCTGCGAAGAGCAAGGAGCTCACCAAGAGGGAGTAGGTCGCAATGCGCATAAATTCCTCCTCAGCGGAGTTTGGTGAGTACGAGATCGTTCGTTGGATATTGCTGCAGAAGACGTCGTGCGGTCAACATTGCATCACGAGGAGCGAGTCTCGCAATGGATCGTCGCAGTTCCCGATGCTGTTCCGTTGCAGGCCCAAAGAGCAACTCTTCCCGGCGAGTACCAGAGAGGCCGAGATTGATAGCGGGGAAAATACGCTCGTTGGCGAGATCCCTGTCCAGCACGATCTCCATATTTCCTGTACCTTTGAATTCCTGAAAAATCAACTCATCCATTCGTGAGTTGGTTTCAATCAGAGCCGTAGCGATGATGGTGAGTGAACCGTGTCCTTCAAGTTTGCGGGCAGCGCCGAATATCCTCTTTGGGATCTCCAAGGCACGAGCATCGACCCCGCCAGACATTGTTCGTCCGCTGCTTTTTTGATGGATGTTGAATGCTCTACCGAGCCGGGTCAGTGAATCCAGCAACATCACAACATCTTTCCCTCCTTCCACGTTCCGCTTCGCAAATTCGAGGACAAGCTGCGCTAGCCGTGTCTGGTCACCTCTCTCGGTGTCGCTGGAACTGGCGAAAATCTGCCCCTTTACACCGCGGCGCATATCTGTCACTTCCTCCGGACGCTCATCAATGAGCAGAACAACCACCTTGATATCCGGATAGTTGATGCTGACCGCGTGGGCGATCTGCTGTATCAACATGGTTTTCCCGGCCTTAGGCGGAGAGACAATGAGCGCTCGCTGACCGCGACCAAGAGGACAGAAGAGATCGATAACTCGCATAGCCGGGTCATTCTGTCTCCCCTCCAATTTTATCCACTGGTCAGGAGAGATAACCTCATGAGTGGAGAATTCCTTCACGTTGGTCCATAATTCGGTTCGTAGGCCGTTAACGTGCTCGACTGTAGTTACCTGCGGGCTCTTGCCTATCCGCTCCTGCGCGGATCCTTCGATGAGTACACCAACTCGGAGATGGTACTTGCTCATCAATTCGTGGGGCACATATGAGTCCTGCGGTGATCGGTGCAGATCGGTTGATAGCGTCCGCACGAATCCAAACCCCCGGGGATCTCCCTCAAGTATTCCAGTTACAGGAATCTCTTTCATTTGCCCGGGGCCTCTGCGAGAATCTTCTTGAGGGTTGGTTCGTCAGCAATCAAAGTCCCGGTAGCGGGCAGGCGGGGAACCAACGTCACCCAGTTTCTATCTACAGCGAATACTGACTTAAATATGGGGAGAGCGTCGTTCACTCTACCCGCGTTGACAAGTGCTACAGCGTGCCAGAATTTCATTTCTAGGTTTTCGGGAACCATATTCTCTGCCGTTCCATACTCCCGCAACGCCCCACTGATGTCTCCCTTCTCGACGGCGAGGTCACCATTGTTCATATGCTCATAGGCCTCCTGGAGGGTGATAAGCCTGCGGAGCTCTTTCAACGGCTCTGCGTGATCCTCAACGCGGAGGTCCATGATCCGGTCTGCCCAGGGCCTTCCACTGGAATGTCCCTTGACAATCAAGATGGCAGCTGATTGTTTTCCTCGGATGTCTCCCCCGACCGCTTGGGCGGCTTCGAGTGCAGCGAGCATTCGGCGGGCAAGTGTACCCCCTGTCGCTTCGAATGCCTTTGACATAGCGCCCCAGATTATGTCGTTGAGCATGAGGTTTGCCTGGACGGAATAGTTGCGACCGACGATCTGTCCAGCATCAGAGATGCATTTCGTTCCAGTGTGTGCAGCCACGTTCCCATGGACATCAATCATTGCTACCTGCCGCATGTCCTTTGCTGGGTCCGCAACGAGCAGGGCAGCCAGTGCCTGCGATGCTGTTTTTCCTGCACGCATAAGGTCCAATCCTAGGGGGCCGTACGAAGGATCGACGAACGATTGCGTCGCCACAGCGCCGACACCTGCTTCTGCCCAAGTCACCACGCTACCGACGGAGAACCAGTGGGATTGTACAGCTACCCCTACATCCCCTGTCACCGTGTCCCGTGCGACAATTGAGAAAGTGTGGATCGGTCGGATTCCTGGAGCGCCTAACTGACAGAGAGAAAAAGCGGTGGCGAGGGAAACCAAAGCTGCGAGTACCACCGGGGGGCACCAAAGTCTCTTATGATGCATTTTTTCCTCCAAATGTTGCCGTGGGGTCTGGAACTCCTTCTTGGGGCGATCTAATTCTTGATTCGACGAGAACAGGTTCCTCGGATGAGGCTCGGATTGAGTTCGAGCGGTTCGGGATCGCGATTCAGTCGCCCGCCTTGATGTGTAGTTTCTGCAAGAGTGTCTGTGCAATAGATCTGCTTCAATGGTGTCACAACAGAATTATTAGGAGCAATGCGGAGAAGAGTGCCATCCCGCCCCCAAAGGCGAAGGGTGCCGCTGGACCCAGGAGGCTCCAAAGTTGCCCGGCAATCAACGAGGCCGGGAGAAGACCGGCGCCGACGATGGTTGCATGCAGGCCGATGGCAGTAGCCCTCATCGGAGCGCCCACCAGATCGACAACAAGGGCCTTTTCGACCCCATCCGTTAATCCGCTGTAGAGCCCGTACAGGCAGAAGAGCAACAGAAAAGATATGTAGCCGGCGTGCGAAGGCAGAACTGCCATCCCCAGGTAGACGGCGGCATACGTTGTATACCCTGCGACAAGGATAGACTTCCGCCCCAGCCGGTCGGAGAGCTTCCCTGCCGGGTAAGAAAATACCGAATAGGCGATGTTGTAGGCAAGATATAGGAATAGAACACCAGTAACTGGCACTTGTTCGTTGCTTGCCCGCAGCAAAAGGAAAGTGTTCGACGAATTCCCGAGCGAGAATATGAAAGACACAAGAAGGAACCGCCGAAGCGGCGAAGGAATGGCTGAGAGGTGAAAGCTGGCCGAGGTTGTGCGCGATATAGTGTCGAAGCGGACGTCGCGCACCCAAAAAAGAAGTGCAACGCCGATAACGGCCGGAACCAGAGACCATACAATGACTCTCCGGACGTCTGGTCCGGAGACGTTGACTATCAGGATCGCAATTGCCACGCCCCCCACTGCGCCAGCCGTGTCCATTGCCCGGTGCAGCCCGAATGCCTTTCCCCTCTTCCCCTCCTCTGCACTGTCGGCAATCAACGCGTCCCTGGGTGCGGTGCGGATTCCCTTGCCCATCCGGTCAGCGACGCGTCCGGCGAGGACAATCGTCCAGTTTGTTGCTATTGCCAAGAGCCCTTTACCGACTGTTGAACCAGCATATCCAATTATGGCAAGTGGCTTCCGTCGGCCGAGGCGATCTGACCAATAACCTGAGAACACCTTGAGAAGGCTGGCTGTGCTCTCAGCGATTCCCTCCACGAGTCCCAGAATCGCCGGCCCGCTGCCGAGACTTGCCAGAAATAGCGGGACCAGTGGGTATACCATCTCGCTGGAAATGTCGGTAAGGAGCGAGGTGAGCCCGAGGATGATGATATTGCGCATAGGGCTTGGGGGGCGCAGCTCAGACTGCTGGAGGCTTCATGCCGAACGCAGCCCATTCCTGCCTTGCGGGGCCGTACACGCCGGGAACGTCAAGCCCTGCCTGCCGCATCAGCACGGTCATCTGACCGCGATGGTGGGTCTGGTGAAGAATCAGTGCCGCGAGGGTATTGCCTCGTGCCCACATTTCACCGTACAAGTTGTCTTTTATCTCGAGAGTGCTATCGGTCCAGTTCTTCTTCACCTGTTCAAGAAGGGATATTGCTGCGTCAGAATATGCTCTGAAGATTTCCTTCGCTGTCGCCGGGACGGGCGCTTCGGGGTGCGGACCAGCAAGCACAAGACCTGTTTTTGACATCATCTCTGATATTGTGGTCACAATATGCCATGCGAGGCGTCCCAGTGTCCGGCTGTCTGAATCCACACGTTGCCCGAGGGATTTATCTGTAAGATGTTTCAGAATTTTCTGGGTGGCCTCAATTTCATTTGACCACGTCTGTTCGAAATCAGAAATTGTTCTAATCACGATTTTCTCCTCAGCGCTCTTGTGTGTCGGTGCCAGTGAAGAGCGATCTCAGATTCAACGTGGTGGTCCTTGTCTTGCTGGCAAGGGTTACATACTTCCTGGCCAGGGTGTCCTTTCCAGTTCCCAGAACAGTACTGACAAGGCCGAGAGCTTCTGCAAAGTCGGCAGGGGGGAGTTCTTTCAAGATCCTTGTCCAGATCACCTCTTCGAGGACATTGAAGGCAGTCTGCACCTCCCAGAGGTCATAGCCTGCACCAAATCTCTCCAATGCAACTGCATCGGCGTGGGCAATCATCGGACCGAGGTTCCGCTCCTTCACAGCTCGTGCAGTAAGAACATACAGTGCCTTCAACCTCTGGTGGATGGCTTCGGGTCCTTCCTTTTCATAGTTCTTCAAATGAGTACGCCGAATGGCCTGTTCGGCATCGGCAATAACCTCAATGGTACGGTCGTGGAGAAACTGGTAGAGGTCCATATGGGTCGGCGCGGAGATGATCAAAGGATGGATTTGAGAAGCACAGAGCAAGATACACTGAATCCTCATCTTTAGCAATGAAGAGGACGCCGAGGGAAAATCCGACGATCATGGGTTGTTCTGATCTTCGAGCTTCTTCCAGTCGAGAAAGAGCGATCTGGTCGCAGGTTGACAGCGTGGACAGAAGAATACGTCGTGCCCGCGGACTCCTTCACGACGGATGGTCGCTCCGCACCGCGGACATGGCTGGCCCTTCCGATTGCGGACACGCATATGATCTCGGACCTTCACCTGGATTGGCTGCGCGGCCTTCTCGACCTGCAGCGTTCCCCATTCCAGTGTGCGCCGGATTGAGGTGTGGAGGTGTCCCATTTGACTCTTGTCGAGCTGAGCAATAAGGGTCTTCGGATGAATGCCGGCCTCGAACAGAATCTCGTCCGCGTAGGCGTTCCCAATTGCGCTCAGAATGGTCTGGTCGTTGAGGAACACGCGAACTTGCTTCCGCCTGTGCTGTGCGGCAACAGTGAGAAATGCGTCGAGAGTGAACTTGTTGGAAAGCACATCCAGGCCCTGCTCTCGGAATCGGGGAATCTTCTCATACTGTCCGCGTGCCGTACAATAGAGCTTTGCCATAAGAGTATTGTCAGAGAGGTTGAGTCGGCTGGTATCGTCGAGCTCAATTGTGACGCAGAGATGGCCCTCGGGGCGTTCCCCCGGACGCTGATGTTGGAAATGCCCAGCAAGCATCAGATTGATAATGAGTTCGCGATTAGAAGAGAGGAAGATCTGAAAGAATGGTCCCCGGATAGAAATCTCCATGATCTGACTTCCAGCGAGGGATCGATCGAATGGCTCATTGAGCGTCGTGCGGATGACCACGGGTTGTTTGACCGTGACGCCTGTGATCTTCCGGCCTTTTACATTGACGTTGAGATAGGAGCGAATGTACAGGAGGTCTGGAAGTTCAGGCACGGTTCCTGCTCAGAATTCTGGAACCGAAATGTACCCATGAGTCGCGCGACAAGCAACCCGTTGCTTCTGTCCCCTTCTATTGTATCTTCCTGCTCATAAAAAGAATTCAGATCTTTCTCCAGACAGGCGGTTGGCCATGAAATCTGTGGGATTTGTATACGACGACATTTTCCTCGAACATGCTGTCCCCCCCGGTCATCCGGAGCGCCCGGATCGCCTGAAACGTTTGGTTGGAGAGCTCAAGTTACGAGGCACGTGGGGGAACCTCCGCCATCTTTCGCCCCGGCCTGCCACAGAGCGGGAGCTTCTGGCCGTTCACTCCAAGGGCTACATTGATCTCGTGCGGGAGATCTCTGGGCAAGGTGGCGGTATGCTTGATGATGGAGACACCCATGCCTCTCCGAAGTCGTATGAAGTAGCCACGTTCGCTGCCGGGGCGATAATCGTCGGCATTGATGCCCTTCTCGCTGGCGCTGTCTCTTCAGCATTCTGTGCGGTGCGGCCCCCCGGACACCACGCCGAGCGAGATAAGCCGATGGGGTTTTGCCTCTTCAATACTATAGCTGTAGGGGCGCTGTATGCACTGCATGTCCACAAGAAACGACGAATCGCGATCCTCGACTGGGACGTGCATCATGGAAACGGTACACAACACTCCTTTGAGGAGGATGACAGGGTTCTCTATATCAGTCTTCACCAGTACCCTTTCTATCCGGGGACGGGGTCCCGTTCAGAGCGAGGAAGGGGAAAAGGACTTGGGGCGACACTCAACATCCCATTGCCTGCCGGGACAGGTGAAGAAGGGTACTCCCGTGCATTTCACGATGAGATCGTTCCGGCGCTCACGGCCTTCTCCCCGGAAGTGTTACTCATCTCTGCCGGGTTCGATGCGCACAAAGATGATCCACTTGCAGGTATGATGCTGACAGAGAGTTCGTTTGCTTCGTTTACCGAGCTGGTGAGAGGAGTTGCACCGATCGTGTCGGTGTTGGAGGGCGGTTACGATCTTGATGCACTCGCAGGGTCAGTCGACGCACACCTGCGCGTCCTTCTGCAAGACTAAGGTAGCCGAATCTTCAGCCGAGAATGGGCTCGGTTTCCCGCGTGAACCATTCATCCTTGAACCAGCACACGTTATTCCTCCCTGAACGCTGGGCCTCAAATAGGGCATTCTTTGCCGTCAGGATGAGATCATTGACCGCGTGACCATTCTGCGGATATGCTGCCACACCAATGCTGACTGAAGAGCGAATCTGTTTTTCGGTGTAGGCTTGGCTCGCAACTCTTTCCCTCAACGCTTGGGCAGCGTGGACAGCCGTTTCGAGGTTGGAGTTCTCCAAGAGCAGGATGAATTCGTCGAAACCGTACCGTCCCGCGCCGTCAATTGGTCGCAGGTCCTGACGCACTAGGCTTGCCATTTCCCGAAGGAGGAGATGCGAAGATTCATAGCCGTAGGTCTTTGTGATGTCCTTGAAATTGTCGACATCCAGAACGAGAATGGCGAATCGCTCATCAATTTCTTGGGCTCGGACGAGAGCTGCGTGTGCATGCTCGAGGAATTTTGGATACTTCTCCAGCCCTGTTTCTTTGTCGATTCGCTCCAGGTGAAGATTTTCCTCAAACAGGCGTGACTTGTTCAACGCAATCCCCACGATGTCTGCGAACAGAGCTAGCATTTCTACATCATTCGAAGAATATGCGTTGGCCTCCGTGCTGTCCACATGGAGATAGCCGAGCGTCAGATGATCGACAGCAATCTGAACGCAGACGCAAGAATGAAACGGGTGTTCCAGCTGCACCTCCTTCATGACTGTCGCGTCTTCTTCATCCCCCTTCAGCACAACAGGTGTGCCCGTCCATAGCAGCTTGCCTACTGCTGCGGTAGCGATGCGCCTTCTGAATTCTTTACAGAACGTGAGTGAAAGCCCATGCCAGTTTTCGATGTACAGATACTCCGTCTTCGGATCGATAAGGACAATTGCGCAGGTCTGGCATCGTGTGAGCCGAACAATTCGATCAATCACGAGGTGAAGCACTTGTTCGTGCTGGTTTGTAGAACTGAGGGTATGGAGGATCTCGGCGATATAGCGAGAACATTGGGTGCTGGGAAGGGTTTCCATGGCGTGTTCCTCCTTTTGCAGATAAGGAATAACACCGCTGTGAGAAGGAAGTCTCTCATAGTGTACGGAATTGTAGGTATTGTGGCAAATGTGTGAAGGACCTTGTATATTTCAACTGCTAGCCGTTAGGGGTGTCCCACCAATCTGCCAAAAGCGGACGGGACTGAGATCACACCCTGTGCACCTGATCTGGGTCATGCCAGCGTAGGAAAACGGTCACCCGATCTTCGCTTGATGAAGCCGTTTTTGCTCTGGCAGGTACGCAGAGCTGGACGGCTTCGACGTTTTCAGGAGGAGGGATGATGAGATCAATTGTGCTTGGACTTTCCCTTGCGATGTGTGTGCTGATGTTGAAAGCGCAGCCCACCGGTGTAATTTCCGGTAGGGTCGTCGAGAAGGAATCAAAGAAACCGCTGTCGGGAGCGAATGCCGCACTGACCGGGACGACGATCGGCAGCATGACCGACGACAGAGGCGAATTTCAACTCAAAGGCCTACTTCCGGGCGAGTATGAGTTACGTGTCTCGTATGTCGGCTATGTGACTCGAACTCAACAAGTCAACATCCTCGCAGACCAAGTGACCGAGGTCTCGATCGAGCTCCGGACAGCGATTCTTCTCGGGCAGCAGATTACCGTTACTGCAACGCGTGGTCGAGAACGTGAAACGCCGGCAACATTCTCCATGTTGGAAAGGCACGAAGTCCGGGAACGTTACACGATCCAGGATCTTCCTGTGCTCCTCTCGGAACTTCCATCTTCAACTTACTACTCTGAAAGCGGAAACGGGGTTGGGTACACGTATCTCAATATCCGGGGCTTTGATTCACGCCGTGTTGCAGTGATGGTCAATGGTATTCCCCAGAATGATCCCGAGGACCACAACGTCTACTGGCTTGACTTTCCCGATCTTACCGCAAGTCTGGAGGACGTTCAAGTCCAGCGGGGGGCAGGGAGTGCGTTCTACGGTTCGCCCGCGATCGGCGGTTCAGTAAACCTGGTGACGACCTCACCTGCCGCGGAGAGGTCTGCGCAATTCTCGGCTGGGTATGGTTCGTTCAACACGAGAAAATACTCCGCGTCGGTCTCCTCTGGCTTGATTGATGATCGATATGCAATCCATGCACGCCTCTCAAAGATAATCAGC
>Ga0153916_10003098_pt1 | contig 12266 bp, 14 predicted proteins | sample Opewatmetagenome_FD_109642 | JGI IMG/M metagenome (GOLD analysis project Ga0153916, IMG submission 109642) | Freshwater wetland microbial communities from Ohio, USA - Open water 3 Core 3 Depth 4 metaG | ecosystem: Environmental > Aquatic > Freshwater > Wetlands | place: USA: Ohio, Lake Erie...
ATTTTGAAGCGGAGAAGCAGCGATTGGAAGGGTTGGGGTTGAAGGTGCGTACGGCAGAACACGAATGGGTGCACTGGCGCTCGATGTATATGTTCGACCCGGAAGGAAACGAGGTCGAACTGGTGTGCTACGACCCGAGTGTGTGAGGTAACCTGGCCCTCACCCCGGCCCCTTTCCCGAAATAGGAGAGGGGAACGACCACCACCCCAATCCCATCCTCTCAAAATAGGAGAAGGGAACGACCACCACCCCAATTTCATCTCCTAAAATGGGAGAGGGGAATCACCCCATCTCGATCCCACTCTATTTTAGCAACCTGTCCACCAGCCGGGTGACATAAGCAAGGCAGGATTCTGGCTGATCCAGATGTATTCCGTGCTGCTGCGCGAATAAGGTCGGTGCGAGGATCGCCATGATCACCGCCGAAAAAATTTGAATGAGCGCCAGTTTCAGCTCATCCTGCGCCAGTGCGCATCCGCGGTCAAGCATGTCTGCCGCCAGGTTATCGATGAAGCGGTTCACATGCTCGACCAGTAAGGCGTCGTACTGACCTTGTACCAGAAGATTGTAGAAATAAGCCCGGGTGAGCCCGGGGTAATTGAGCCCGCCTTGGGTTATGTGCATCAAAACGGCGATGCAGCGCTCTTGTGCTGAAACACCAGGCATGGGGGACAACGTGCTCAAATCGAAAGCATTCTTCAGCGTGATTTCCATTACGCGTTGGATCAGGGTCTCTTTGCTGCGAAAATAATAATTGATGGCGGCTATATTCACCCCCGCCACCTGAGCGATCCGACGGTTGGTTGCACCCGAAATGCCATATGTTTCGATGCAGTCGACGGTGGCGTAAATGATCTTTTCTTCCACGCTGGTATAGGTATTGTCCATGGAATGCTGCAATCCTTCTTTCTTTGATTTGAAATGCTCACGGATCACACGGATTGCACAGATATTGTCTGATCCTTTTGCATCATCCACGTATGTGGGAAACTTGTCAAAATGGAATGATGTAACTATTATAATTCAATCACGTGATTGAAGCAAGCGCTTGACAACCGGTGAGGTTTGAGTTATAATTCAATCAACTGATTGAAACATTTGATTAAGGAGAGACCTATGACAACAAACCCCAATTCTGAAAAAAGTGTTCTCATCACCGGTTGCTCATCTGGCATTGGGCGCGCAATAGCCCCTTACCTGGCGAAAAATGGATTCACTGTGTTCGCGTCTGTCCGGAAAGATGCGGATTTTGAGAAATTGCGTCAGCTCAACGATCCCAATCTCATCCCGGTGTGCCCACTGGATCTGACCCGTCCGAGCGATATCCCGCCTGTAATGGAAACCATCCAGGCTGAATTGCAGCGCCGGGGACAGGCTGGCCTCTACGCGTTGATCAACAACGCGGGCAACGGCATGGTCGCCCCGGTGGAAATGATGGACGTTGATGCTTTCCAAAATGTCCTCCAAACCCGGTTGGTCGGACCGGTAGCGCTGGTGCAGGCATGCCTCCCGCTGCTGCGCCAGGGGGGTGGGCGCATCCTGTGGATCATGACCCCGGCGATTATTCCCATTAAGTATGTAGGCAGCATCCATGCCTGTGACTTCGCGGCGAATTGTATTGCTCGGACGCTCGATATCGAATTGGACACATGGCATATCCCTGTCATTCAAATCCGCTGCGGAGGTATCGATACGGCCGACGCCCCGATGAGCGATGCTTTCATCGAGTCGGTCTTGCAGCACCCCCGAGGTGATTTATATCGAGAGGCGATGCTGAAATGGGCAAAAGGAATCAGTGAGTTCGATCAGAAACGAACCCCGCTGGAAAAAGTTGGTCAAGTGGTGATGAGTGCACTCAACGCCCGCACCCCCAAACGGTATTATTCCGTGGGACATATGGCTGGCATGGCAGCTCTGATCGAATTAATGCCACAGAATTTTATGGATAAGATCTTAAAGAACAGATCCTGATTCGAGACCTTCGAACTTTCTGGTGGGGTGAAGGGATGAGGCAATCGCATTATATGGAGATAGCTTTATTGAGATCAGGCGATAAAGATTTTATTGTCCAGTAACCCTCACCCCTGACCCCACTCCCAAAAAGGGAGAGGGGAACAACCACCACCCCAATCCCACTCTCCTGGGCTGGTAAGCTGAATCTGGAGGCGAGAGGACTTATCGTGTGCTTCGTTTTTTAATGTATATTTCTGGGATACAATCTAATCGTCTATAGAACGCGACGCGGAGTTTGAATGCTGCCTATACAAATTTGCCCTGAATGCAAGGCGAACTGTCAAATTGGAACCATGAAATAGAGGTTGTGGTAAGAAATTATTGCTTTAAAAAAAATCGGGAGGTCTAAGTTGGCGAAAACGCAAAATCCATTTCTGCTGAAGAAGTTTCGGGGTGTGAACCCCGAATATATTGCGAAGCTAGAAGAAATAGGGATCAAAAACGCCGGGCAAATCTTAATCGCTGGACAGACGCCGGAGAAAAGGAAAAGCCTGGCAAAAAAGGCTGGCATTCCAGAAGAGGCGATCTTGGAGCTTGTGAAACTCTCCGACCTGGCGCGCTTGCCAGGGGTTAAGGGCATCCGGGCGCGCCTGTATTATGATGCCGGAGTAGACTGTGTGGAGAAGTTAGCCGCCTGGGAACCAGACGCGCTTCTGAGGATGATGGCTGGGTTTGTGGAACGAACCGGTTTCGAGGGGATTGCCCCCCTGCCGAAGGAAGTAGGCTCCACGATTGCTAATGCGCGGGAATTGCCGGCTATCGTAGTGTGGTAAATTGGGATTCACCAATATAAAATGAGGGTGGAACACATACCATAAATTGAAGGAGTATTCCACATGCATGAAGTGCCCTTGCTCATCAATATCACATTGGCATTAAGCGTGGCTTTTTTTGGAGGGGTCATCGCCCGGAGGATCGGTTTACCTCCCATTGTCGGCTACCTCCTGGCAGGGATTGTGATCGGACCTTTCACACCAGGTTTTGTCGGCGATGTAGAGACGATCCAACAGTTGGCTGAACTTGGGGTGATCTTTTTGATGTTTGGGGTTGGGCTGCATTTTTCCTTTGAGGATCTCTGGCGAGTGCGCGATATTGCCATTCCGGGGGCGTTAATCCAAACGGCGCTGGCCTCGCTGCTGGGTTTTGGGTTGAGCCAGCTTTGGGGATGGACTGTACTTTCCGGGATCGTCCTGGGCCTGGCGATATCGGTTGCCAGTACGGTTGTGCTGCTGCGCGGCTTGATGGACCATTCGTTGCTGAATACATCCCATGGACAGGCCGCGGTGGGCTGGTTGGTGATGGAGGATATCCTTTCCGTGCTGATCCTGGTGCTGATGCCGACTCTGGCGGTAAGCCCTTCTGCGGCCAATTGGGAAAACCTGGCGATCACTCTGCTCAAAGCTGCAGCATTTGCGGCAATCATGTTTTTTGTCGGCTCCCGGCTCATTCCCTGGCTCCTCGAACGGATCGCGCACACCCGTTCACGTGAGCTCTTTATTCTGGCAATTCTGGCGATTATCCTGGGAACGGCAATGGGCGCAGCGGAACTTTTCGGAGTATCCCTGGCGCTGGGTGCATTTGTTGCTGGAGCCATCGTCAGCCAATCTCATGTGAGTCACCAAGTTGGGGCTGATGTATTTGCATTTCGGGAAGCTTTTTCGGTTCTATTCTTCGTTTCGGTCGGGATGCTGGTAAATCCGATCTTTATATGGCAAAACCTGGGGCAAGTTGCCTCCTTGACCTTGCTGGTGGTGATCGGAAAAGCGATTATTGTAATCCTGCTGGGTTTGCTGTTTCCTCGCCCGGCAAGAACCTTCCTGGTTATTGCGGTGGGGTTAAGTCAAATCGGTGAGTTTTCATTTATTTTAGGGCAAGGCGGTTTGTCGCTTGGTTTTTTAGATGCAAACCAATATTCCCTGATCCTGGCTGCCTCTCTGATTTCTATCACCATCAACCCCTTTATGTATCAGCTTTTGCCAATTTTAGAAAGGACACTACGAAAGGTTCCAGGGTTTTGGGCTAAACTTGAGGCTCACATCCCCTTAACGGAGCTAAATAAAGAGCACTTGAACAAGCATGTCGTGATCGTCGGATATGGCAGGGTAGGAAAACACCTGGTGGATGTCCTGGAATCCCTCTCAATTCCCATGCTGGTCATAGAAGCGGATTCCGAGCTTATTACAGCGCTCAACCGAAAAAAGATTCCAACCCTTTATGGTGATGCCAGCAATTCAGAGGTCATACGCCATGCGTACCTGGAACAAGCGAGCTTGCTGGTGACCACGATTCCTGATGAAACATCCGCAATCATGATCGTTACGGCCGCGAGAGATTTAAACCCTCAACTGCCGATCATCGCGCGTGCGGCTAGTGAACAAGGCGTCCAATACCTGGCTGATTTAGGTGCTAACCATATCGTCCACCCAGAATTAGAAGGCGGATTGGAATTGGTTCACCATACCCTGTTAAGTTTGGGTTTTCCACTGCGCGAAGTGCATCAGTATTCCGAAGCCATCCGGCGGGACCAATATGATTTCAATCTAAAAACAGATGAAGAGCACCGATCGTTACATAACCTGCTTCAGGCGCTCAAGGGGATCGAGATCATCTGGTTGGAAATCGGCGATAGCAGCTCAATTGTGGGAAAATCACTGGCTGAAGCCAATATTCGTTCGCAGACTGGGGCTTCCGTGGTGGCATTGATTCGAAATAAGCAGCTTATTGCTAATCCAAAATCGTTGACCATTTTTGAAACTGGTGATCGAATTGGCGTTATCGGAGAGGAAGAACAGATTAAAATAGTGCAAAGTTTGATCAACTCAGATTTAGGTAATTTATGATACCAACCCCTGATATTCGCTTGCTGTTCAGCACGCGTATTGTGCGCCTGTTCGCGTATGGGTTTCTCTCGGTGGTGCTGGTGCTGTACCTGACGCAGGTGGGGCTGGGGGAGGGGCAGGTCGGGCTGCTGCTGACGCTGACGCTGGTGGGGGATACGGCGATCTCGCTGTGGATCACGACGAATGCGGACCGGTTGGGACGCAGGCGGATGCTGGTGGCGGGGGCTGGTTTGATGATCTTTGCGGGGATTCTGTTCGTCCTGACCCAAAATTTTTATCTGCTGCTGCTGGCAGCGACGATCGGGGTGATCAGCCCAAGCGGGAATGAGGTGGGTCCGTTCCTGTCGATCGAGCAGGCGGGGCTGTCACAGCTGATCCTTGACGAAAAGCGCACGCAGATCTTTAGCTGGTACAACCTGGTGGGATCGTTTGCCACGGCGCTGGGGGCGCTGGCGGGAGGCATGGGCGCACAAGCCCTGCAGGGTCATGGGTATGCACCAGAAGCCAGCTACCGGATCGTACTCGTAGGATATGCTTGCTTGGGAGCAGCCCTGGTGCTTTTGTTTCTGCAGCTATCTCCAGCGGTGGAGGTGGCGGCGGGGGCGGCTCCTGGCACAGCACCAACGAAGGCTTTCCTGGGGCTCCATCGCTCAAGGGGGGTTATCTTAAGGCTGGCAGCGTTGTTCTCGCTGGATGCGCTGGCAGGCGGCTTCGTGATCCAAAGCCTGGTGGCTTACTGGTTCCACCTGCGCTTTGGGGTAGAGCCAGGGGTCCTGGGAAGCATTTTCTTTGGGGCGAATATCCTGGCGGGCATCTCGGCGCTCAGCGCGGCCTGGGTCGCGCGGCGGATTGGCCTGATCAACACGATGGTGTTCACGCATTTGCCTTCGAATATTCTTTTGATCCTGGTGCCGTTCATGCCGACACTGCCGCTGGCGATCACGATGCTGCTGCTGCGCTTCAGTATCTCGCAGATGGATGTGCCCACACGGCAGTCGTACACGATGGCGGTGGTAGCTCCGGATGAACGCTCGGCGGCTTCAGGCATCACCGGGATTGCGCGCACGATCGGAGCCTCGCTTTCGCCTGTTTTTACAGGCCTATTTTTGGCAAATCCGGCTCTGCTGGCGCTGCCGTTTGTGTTGTCGGGCAGCTTGAAAATTATTTATGATCTGAGCCTTTACCGCAGCTTCAGAGGGATGAAACCGCCGGAGGAAAGTTGAGGGATGGAAGCAGTGATTGTTGGTTGGAGAAGATCTCAACGCTGAGCAGAGAGTGCTAAGTGGGAGAGATTGAAACGTAAATGAGATTGCTTTACGACGTTCGCAACGATCCGTATTCAGAAAGAGGAGGTGTGTGATGATTTGGGTAACACGTTCGCATGTTCATGTAGACCGGGTAGCCTGTCCCTGGCTGATCAGCCGGTTTGTCGATAACCAGGCCGAGTTCCTGTTTGTGCCGAAGAGCCAGGTCGAGCAGGTGGCGGTTGAGACGGAAGCAATTCCCTTCGATGCGCCGGGAGTCGAGCTGGGGCACCATGAAGGACGCTGCTCGTTCGAGTCTATCCTGCTGAAATATGACCTGAAAGACCCGGGCTTGCTGCGCCTGGCGAAGATCGTGCACGCAGCAGATGTAGGGGAAGATATCGATACTGACCCAATTGCCCGCGGGCTGGAGGCAATTGCCGTGGGCTTTAGCCTGCGTTATCCGGAAGACGAGGAGAACCTGGCAAATCAGTTCCTCGTGTATGATGCGCTGTATGCCTGGTGCCGTCTGGATATGGCGAAAAAATCGGGGGGCTGAGTACAGCCGAGCAGTTGGTATAAAAAGGCGTCAGTGCAACCTGAGTTCGGCTGAGGACAACTGAGCGCAGGGTTCATGAACTGGACCACTTAGGGTTAGATCATGATGAGACCCCAGGGGTCTTAGCAAACCGCAACAGGTATCTTATTGAAAAGAGACGCGTTTCGGGGGGTTTGCTGGAAGGTTGACGATCTACCGGGAATCTTCAGCGGGGATATTCATGTTTTTTTCGATCAGGGCATTGAGGGCGCGCAGCAATTTTTTACGCATATCTGGATCAGGCGGCGCCAGCCCAAATAATTCAACCATCCATAAACCATCTACAGCCAGGCGGATGATCATGGCGGTGGTTGGATCAATCCCATCCTGATCCAGAAGCCGCACCCATTCTGCAAAGGTTTCCTGCATGGGCGAAAGGAGGGTGGGGTTGGTGGCTACGGCTGCCAGTAAGCCCGAGCTCATCCGAGGGTTGCGCTGGTTGTCTTCATAGGTCGTATATAGGTAGGCGCGTGTCCAACGCCCTGGGACCTGGTTGCCTGGTTGTCCAGCCGCTGTGTTGAAGTCGGCGGTGAAGCGATCTAGATAATATTGGATCATGCCTTTAATAAGCGCTTCTTTATTCGGGAAGTGATACAGCAAGCCCCCCTTACTCACCCCAGCTTCCTGGGCCGTCAACTCCAGGGTGAGATGTTCTACCCCGCGTTCCTGGACGATGCGATTGGCAGCATCCAAAAGGGATTTGCGAGTATTGTCTCCAGATCTAGGCATCTAAACGCCTCCACACCACAAAGTTATTTTGAGATTATCACACAGATTGCAATTATCACCAACACTTTCATCTTGAACCAACCTCACTATGCGGTCTCACCGTGTTTTGAAATGATCTTCTCCACCCGCAAAGTCCGTTTTCCTCCCGGGGTCTCCCAGTCAAATGTGCTGCCTACCCGATATCCAAGCATGGCAGCACCGATCGGTGCCAGGACCGAGATCTTTCCCAGGTTAATGTCAGCCTGCTCGGGAGAGACCAAAGTCAGTTCCATATACTCCTGCGTGTCTGTATCGAATAAAAGGGCAGTGGTGTTCAGGGTGATCAAGTCATCGGGTGCATCTTGAGAGGTGATGATTGTCGCTCTCTCTAACTCTGCCTTGAGCTTTTGAATGTACATACTGCCGCGATAGCCAGAATGTTCAGCTTCGCGCAACAGTTCGCGAATTTTTTCAGTGTCTGCCTGGGTTACATAGATTGGGTTATTGGTCATTGAAGTATCTCCATTGCCTATTCGTAAATGTATGTTATAATTATACCGTCTGGACGGTATATATTCAATGATTGTAAATACCGTATTCAGAGATTGAGCGCGAACCGCGCGATGAATATGAGCGACAGGAGAGAGAAATGGATAACCAAACAACCCCTGGTAATAATGAAATAGCGGTCGGCGATCAAGTTGTCCTCACGGAAAAATCTTTTTCAGATAGTCCCCGGATGATTACAGCCAAGATCATCGATATTCGTTGGATCCTTGGTAAGTTATCGTATGTGATCGAAACCGATGAAGGCAAACGTAAGGTCGTTGGACCGACCCAGATCCTCAGATTAGCTGAGTAATTTTGCAAGGTAAAATACTATCGACGAAGATGCGGCGGCGGATTGCGCCGCTTCTTTTATTTTTAAGTGCGCTCATATCATCATGCAACCCATATCTTCCTGACAAAGATATTTTCCCCTTGCTATCAGTAGCAACGATCGTGATGAGCAGCCCAAGAGAGTGTTCGGTTGAGTATAACCGGTGCGCCAGAGTACTGGCAGTGCGGTTGAGTACAAACGGTTCGTGATAGAATGGAAACGCTCAAGGGTAGATTATGACGAGATTCAAAGGAGAGTTTATGAAAATTTTGATCGCTGCGGATATGGAAGGGGTGACGGGGGTGGTGCATTGGGACCATGTGAATATAACCCATCCAGAGTATGCGCGCTTCCGGCGCTTGATGACTGGCGATGTTAATGCGGCAATCCGGGGAGCTTTCAGCGCGGGAGCGACAGAAGTCAGCGTGACGGATGGGCATGCGTATGGGAGAAATATCCTGATCGAGGAGCTGGATGGGAGGGCACGCTTGAATTCGGGGTCCCCGGCACCGCTGTCGATGGTGCAGGGGGTGGATCAGGGCGTGGATGCTGTTCTGTTCGTGGGCTACCATGCGCGGATTGGAACGCAGAATGCTATCCTGGAGCACACCTGGTCGGACGAACGCGTGGCGAATCTGTGGATCAATGAAAAACAGTTTGGAGAAAGTGGTCTGAATGGAGCGGTTTGCGGTCATTTCAGAGTACCAGTGATCATGATTGCCGGCGACCAGGCAGTGTGTGCAGAGGCCCAAGAAATGTTTGGCGAGGTAGAGACGGCAGTAGTCAAATGGGCTGCAGGCAGGTTTGCGGCTGAATGCCTGCCTCCGGAGGTCTCGCAAAAGCTGATCCAGGCAGCGGCTGAACGGGCAGTGCGGCGCTTGAAGGCTGGAAAAGCGCCCCAACCGCTGCGCGTACAGACCCCTGTTCAAATGAAAGTGGAGTTTGTACAATCTGAGATGGCGGATCGGGCGATGATCTTTCCGGGTGCAAAGCGCACTGAGCGGGCGATTGAAGTCACTTGCAGCGATATGGTGAACACCTATGCGGTCTTCAGAGTCTTACTGGGACTGGCGCGTGGGTGAGGAGTATGAAACAGGTCCTCTCTGCTGCACCGTAATCCGATCTTCCTGGTATCTTGGACAATGATAATCGCCGGGCAGGATGTGTAGCCAACGAATTTGACCTGTGTATATACGGAGACACCATCGGGCCTTTTGGTAAGCCTGAGGAAGTAGCTTTTCCCTTCCTGCAGGGTATCCACTCTTTGCAGCTCGCTCAGTTCGTTCATTTTGACATCTCCTCAACGAGTAATTTGTTTACCGTTACAATAACAAATCTGCATAGTCAAAACAATCCCCCGCGCGGGGGAAATTTGGGGTGAAAAGAGGGGGAACCCTCGCGTGACGGTCTAAAAATAAAATATGCTATACTAAAAAAAGAACTCCAAAACGGGAAATTGCTTCCAGGCATCCGGGTTACAATCACCTCGTTTGAATGACTCGTAGGACCACTCCATTGATATGGTATACGGCAAATTTACGGCAGCGCTATCCTTACGGACTTTTTCTGATTTACGCAGAGGGAGGGGGTGAAGAGGTATGAACATCCCAGAAATGGTTCTCCTTGTATTCGCCATCTTGGTTGCTTTGGTTATTGGTATTTTATTTTTCATACAAACCTCAAGAAAAAGATATCGACGAAAAGAACCCACAAAAAGACCATCCCACGAGCCAACCCCGTCAGCACCTCCTCGACCCACACACCATGTGCCTCCATCACCACCCCGTCCGTTGCCTCCTAAGCAACGCGAATACAGGCATTATGAGCCTCGCCCTTCTGCGCCTCCTCCATTAAGTCCAGAACCTCCTACACAACGCGAGCACCTGCCTCCTGCGCCGCGCGAATCTGCACATCCTCCGTCAAGTCCAGTAAAACCTCCCGCGCAGTATGAATATCTGCCTCCTGAGCCTGGCGAATCTGAACCTCCTCCCTATAGCCCATTCGAACCTACACAAGCCAGCCAAGCACTTCCTCCATTGAAAACAGCCATAACACGCTATCCAGATATCTCATTTCGAGATAAAGCCGCCTTGAGACAACGCTGTTATTTGAGGGTAGCTGTGACCCAGGAACCCACGCAGGAAGAATTTGCAGCCCATAGGATGAAATTCTATGTGCCTTCAGGAGAAGCGGGCATTATGGTTGATGTCCTACTAACGGCTGAAGATTTTGAAATCGTTGGCGAGGAGTATCAAATGCTGTTTGTACCGGTCGAAAAAGATTCCGAACCAATTGTTTTCACACTCATTCCTCAGGCCATTGGGATTAAGAAAATCAAGGTCGAATTCTTCCAAGACAACAAATACATTGGAGGCATAACCACGACGACGAGAGTGGTCATGCCAGAGGAAGCCTCAGACGCCAATCCCGTTCGCATGAATGGCGTCGTAAAGGTTGAGGGAAAAAGCCTTCCTCCGGACCTGACCATTCTGATCACAGAAAGAGAGCGCAGTGGAGATTTCATGAGATACCAGTTTAAACTCCACTCGCCTCAAAATGGATTGTTTTACCGTAATATCACTGAAGAGCTTGTTTTCCATGGCTCACCCACCAAATGGATCGAGGGTCTTTATGATGAATTGGCCTCTCTATCGCAAAATGAAGGCACAAGCACCCTTCCCGAAACATTAAGAACCATTGGCGTCGATTTATTTGAGAAATTATTCCCGAAAGAATTGAAAGACATCTGGCACAAAAATATCAGCGGAAAAGTTAAGCATATCATGATTATCTCGGACGAGCCTTGGATTCCCTGGGAAGTCATCAGACCATCCTACGAGATGGAGGGAGGGGATTTCGCAGAAGAGAATTTTCTGTGTGAGGATTATCAACTGACCCGGTGGATTGCTGGTCCGCCGCCTCCCTGTCAGCTAGAAATAGAGAGGGGAGCCGTTGTGGCCCCGCTTGCTTCAAATTTACCCAACGTGGCACGGGAAGTAGCGTTTTTAACGAGCAGGTTCAGGATTTTAGGCATCACCCCACAATTGGAAATCGTGCGCGATTTTCTTAAAACGGGCGGAGTACAGCTAATTCACTTTGCTTGTCATGGCTCATTTGATCCTGAGGAGCATGAACAATCGGCGATATATCTTGAGGATGGGAAAAGGTTACTATCCCGGGATATTGCCGGCGAAAGAAGAAACTTTGGAAGGGACAAACCCTTCGTGTTTATCAATGCCTGCCAAACAGCGCGCGCAGATTTTTCCCTGGTAGGAATTGGCAGCTGGGCAGATAAGTTCATTAACTCACAGGCCAGTGGTTTTCTAGGGTCATCGTGGGAAGTCAATGACGAGCTGGCTTATCAGTTCTCCCAAGCTTTCTATAGAGGATTGCTCGAAGGGCAATCCATTGGAGAGGCGGTTCAAAAAGCACGACTTTTGATCAAAAACGACTATGACTCTACCTGGTTAGCTTATTGTGTTTATGCAGACCCACTCGCAAGGATTACTTTCCTCTGATTTAGACATAGGATTCAGTGTTAGTTTTCTATCCTATTCATAAAATGGATATCTTGATCAAAGAAGAATGAACAAGGTTGTGCACAACTGGATGTTGAGATGCTATGACGATGATAAAGATTAATGAGGCAGAAATTTATTATGAGGTTTTTGGGAAGGACCAGCCGGGAAAAACACCGATTGTTTTGATCCACGGCTCAACGGGGACCGGTCAAAAGGACTGGGGCATAGTCGCTCCGCTGCTGGGGAGAGAATACCGGGTGATCGTGCCGGACTGCCGCGGTCACGGCAGGAGCAGCAACCCGAGCCATTCTTATTCGTTCAGAGAGATGGCCGATGACACACGGGCGCTGATCGAGGCGCTGGGATACCGGAGCGCTCACATCATCGGTCACAGCAACGGCGGAAACGTGGCATTGGTGACGCTGATGGAACATGCAGAGGTCGTCCAGAGTGCTATCTTGC
>Ga0153916_10003099_pt1 | contig 12265 bp, 14 predicted proteins | sample Opewatmetagenome_FD_109642 | JGI IMG/M metagenome (GOLD analysis project Ga0153916, IMG submission 109642) | Freshwater wetland microbial communities from Ohio, USA - Open water 3 Core 3 Depth 4 metaG | ecosystem: Environmental > Aquatic > Freshwater > Wetlands | place: USA: Ohio, Lake Erie...
TGCGTGGGTGCGCGGGTGCGCGGGTGCGCGGGTAGTGTCCGCCTTCAGGCGGACGAGCATTCCAAACGTAGTGTCCGCCTTTAGCCCGGACACTACCTGCCCCACCGCACCCCTCGCACCCCTCGCACCTCTCGCACCCAAAATTCCCCAGCGCCCCGGAGATCCCCGCGCCGCTCCGCCCTCCAGGCTCTCCCATCCGCAAAAACAGGCCTGATTTCGCGTCGAACTGCTCGGCTATAGCAGGCACCCGCTTTGCCGTCACAGGGGGCGGTCACCCATGAAGCTTGCGATCACCGAAGGGCGCCGCATCCTCCTGCGCGGCACCGTTCAAGGCGTCGGGATGAGGCCGTGGATCTACCGCGTTGCACACGAGCACGGTGTGACGGGACGCGTGTGGAACCAGGCGAGCGGCGTCACGATCGAAGCTTTCGGCGACGGGCCGGCGCTCGAGGCGTTCCTCCGCGCGCTCGGGGCCGACCCGCCGCCCGCTGCGGTGATCGACCGGCTCGAAGCCACGGCCATCGCGCCTGAGGACGTCACCGACTTCGTGATCGTCCACAGCAGCCGCGGCTCCGAGCGGCGCGTCTCCATTCCGCCCGACCTGGCCACCTGCCCGGACTGCGCGGATGACATCTTCGACCCGAACGACCGGCGCTACCGGTATCCCTTCACCAACTGCACCAACTGCGGTCCGCGCTTCACCATCGCCACCGATGTCCCCTACGACCGGCCGGCGACGACGATGGCGCCGTTCGTGATGTGTGCGGCGTGCCAGCGGGAATATGACGACCCGCTGAACCGCCGCTTCCATGCGCAGCCGAACGCGTGTCCAACGTGCGGGCCACGGCTGACAGCGATTTCGCCAGACGGCACCCCGATCGACACGCCAGACGCGATCCGGTTTGCCGCACGCGAGATCGCTGCCGGCCGCATCGTCGCCGTGAAAGGGATCGGCGGCTTCCACCTGGCGTGCGATGCGACATCCCCTGAAGCGGTGTCGCGGCTGCGGCTGCGGAAGCATCGCGAGGAGAAGCCGCTGGCGGTCATGGTGCGCAGCATCGACGACGCGCGCGCGCTTGGCGTGATCAGCGAGCAGGCACAGCGGCTGCTCGAATCGGTGGAACGGCCGATCGTGCTGGTGCCACGGCGGGCAGATGCGCGTGTCGCCGAGGAGGTTGCGCCGCGCAACCCGCTCATCGGCCTGATGCTGCCCTACACCCCGCTTCATCACCTGCTGCTGGCCGACACGCAGGTGCCCCTCATCATGACATCGGCCAACCTCTCTGAGGAGCCGATCGTCTACCACAACGACGAGGCGGTGGCTCGGCTCGGCGGCATCGCCGACGTGCTGCTGGTGCACGACCGCGAGATCATGACGCGCTGCGACGACTCGGTGGCGACGGTGATCGCGGGCGCTCCGGTGCTCTTCCGCCGCTCCCGCGGCTTCGTGCCGCGCGCGGTCACGCTGAAGCAGCGCATCGACGTCCCCGTGCTCGCGACCGGCGCGCTCCTCAAGAACACCTTCTGCATCGCGTACGGCGACCAGGCCTGGTTCGGGCCGCACATCGGCGACCTCGAAAACGCCGAGACGTTCGGCGCCTACGAAGATGCCATCGCGCGGATGGAACGCTTCCTCGGCATTCGCGGCGAGGTCGTCGCGCACGACCTGCACCCCGAGTACCTGTCGACCCGGTATGCGCTCGAGCGCGGCGGCACGACGGTCTCCGTGCAGCATCACCACGCACACGTGGCGAGTGCGATCGCCGAGCACGGGATCGAATCGCCGGTCATCGGCGTTGCGTTTGACGGTACCGGCTACGGCACCGACGGCACGGCCTGGGGCGGCGAGATCCTGGTCGGCGACGCCACCGCGGTTCGCCGGTTTGCGACGTTCCGGCCGATCGCGCTTGCCGGCGCCGACGCCGCGATCCGGCAGCCGTGGCGCATCGCGGTGGCGCTGCTGGCCGATGCCTTTGACGGCGACGTGCCGACGGACGTCCTGACGCTGTTCAACGACATCCCGCCCGGCGATGTGCGTGTCATCCGGCAGCTGCTCGAGGCGCACCTCAACACGCCGCGTGCCCGCGGCGTCGGCCGCTACTTCGACGGCATCGGGGCGCTGACGCTGGCGCGCGCGCATGCGCGCTACGAGGGGCAGATCGCCTTCGAGCTGAACATGGCGGCGGATCCCGACGAGCGCGGCTACTACGACTTCGAGATCACTCGCACCTCGTCGCTCTTCGAGATCGACTTCAGGCCGGTCGTCCGCGGCGTGGTCGCCAACCTGCGGAGCGGCTTCACCGCCGGGGTCATCGCGGCGCGCTTCCACAACACGCTCGCCTCGGCGACCGCAGCCATCGTGTGCGAAGCCTTCCACGAGGTCGACCGGCTGCCGGTCGTGCTGACGGGCGGCTGCTTCCAGAACGCGCGGCTGGCCGAAAGCGTGCGCGCGCGGCTGGTTTCGCAGACCGAGGTGTTCCTCCACCGCCACGTGCCGCCGGGGGATGGCGGCATTGCGCTGGGCCAGGCCGCGGTTGCCGCGGCCGTTTCGCGAGGGTGATGACCATGTGCCTTGGAGTGCCCGGCCGCATCGTCGCCATCAACGGGCTCGTCGCGACCGCCGACTTCTGGGGCATGCGCCGCGAGGTGCGCCTCGAGCTGGTCGATCAACCGGTGGAGGTGGGCGACTACATCCTGAACCACGTGGGCTATGCGATCCGCCGTATTCCGGAAATCGAGATCCAGGCGACGCTGGACCTCTACGAGGAGCTGCTGCGCGAAGCCGGGGCATCGAACGACTTGATGGCCGCGGACGTGAAGGCAGAGATTGATGCCACCAATGGCCGCTGACCCGCTCAAGTTCCGTGACCCCGCGCGGGCACGTGCGCTGTCGTCGGCGCTCGAGGCGGTCACGCGCCAGATGGGACGCGAGGTCTCGGTGATGCACGTGTGCGGCAGCCACGAGCAGGCGATCGCGCGCTTCGGCCTGCGCGCGGTGTTCCCGCGCGGCCTCAACGTGATCATGGGCCCCGGGTGCCCGGTGTGCATCACGGACGTGCCCGAAGTCGATGAAGCCATCGCGCTGGCCCGGCAGGGCGTGCACATCGCCACCTACGGCGACATGCTGCGCGTCCCCGGCAGCTCGCGCTCCCTTGCCGACGCCCAGGCCGAAGGCGGCCACATCCACGTCGTCTACAGCATTCGCCAGGCACTTGATCTCGCGCGATCGATCCCCGACGAGAACGTGGTCTTCTTCGCCACCGGTTTCGAAACCACGGCCGTGACAACGGCGGCGGTAGTGCTTGGAGAAGTGCCGAAGAACTTCTCGATTCTCTCGGCACACAAATACATCCCGCCGGTCATGGAGATCGTGGCGGAGATGCCGGACACACGGGTCGAGGGGTTCCTCGCCGCCGGTCACGCCGCAGCCATCACCGGCTGGGGGATCTTCGAGGACTTCGTCGCCCATCACGACACGCCGGTCGTCGTCGCGGGGTTCGAACCGCTCGACATCCTGGCTGGATTGCTCCGCCTCGTCGAGCTCGTGCGCGACCGCGAGCACACGGTCATCAACATGTTTCCGCGCTGCGTGACGCGCGAAGGGAACGCACGGGCGCAGGAACAGCTCTGGAGAGTGTTCCGCCCGATCGGCGGCCGCTGGCGCGGCATCGCGCACGTGCCGAACGGCAACCTCCGCCTGCGCGACGAGTGGGCGCACGTCGACGCACGCCACCGCTTCACGATCGATCTGACGTCGCTCTGGGACCAGGCGCCTCCCGCGCGTGCGCAGGAGTGCATCTGCGGCGACATCATGGCGGGCATTTCGTCGCCGGACAACTGCCCCCTCTTCGGCACGGCCTGTGTGCCCGATGCTCCCGTCGGCGCCTGCATGGTGAGCGGCGAAGGCACCTGCCGCATCTGGCACCAGTACGGCGGCGCCCGGCCGGATCTGTCCGGCTCGATTGGCGCGGTCTGCGGAGTCCTCCGATGAGAACCGCCCTCGCGGACGAACGGATCCTGATGAAGCACGGCGCCGGCGGGCGCGCCATGCGCCGCCTCATCGAAGACGTGATGATGGCCGGCCTGGGCGACGGCCTCAAGCCAGGCGACATCGGACTGCGTGCCATGGACGATGGCGCGGCAATCAGGGTGGGCGACAAGTGGCTCGTGATGACCACCGACTCGCACGTCGTCCATCCCATCTTCTTCCCCGGCGGTGACATCGGACGGCTGGCCGTCTCCGGCACCGTGAACGACCTCTCGATGATGGGGGCCACCGAGGTACTCGGCCTCACCTGCGCCGTGGTGCTCGAGGAGGGGTTCTCGCGCGACAACCTGATTCGCGTACAGATGTCGATGCGCGACACTGCCCTCGAAGCCGGAGCGCCGATCGTGACCGGCGATACCAAGGTGATGGGGCGCGGCGAGCTCGACGGCATCATCCTCAACACCACCGGCGTGGCGATCACCGATCACATCGTGACCGATGCCGGGCTGCAGCCGGGCGACATGCTGATCGTCACTGGCACGATTGGCGATCACGGGTTCGCGGTCATGACCGCACGCCACAATCTCGCGCTCGAGGGACACCTCGTCTCCGACGTCGCTCCGCTCAACGGGATGGTTCGCAGCGTGCTCATGGTGGCGGGGCGCGATGTCGTGGCCATGAAGGACCCGACGCGCGGTGGCGTCTCGAGCGCCGTCCACGAAATGGCGGCGAAGGCGCGGGTCACCATCGTCCTCGACGAACCGTCCATTCCTGTTTCGGACGAGGCGCGCGCCGCGAGCGAGCTGCTCGGCATCGACCCGCTGAACGTGGCCAACGAAGGCAAGGCGGTGATCGGCGTGCGGCCGTGGGCGGCCAAGGCCGTGCTCGCAGCGTTGCATGCCCATCCGCTCGGGCAGCGTGCAGCGATCGTTGGCCAGTGCGTCGACGGCGGCGCCTCCGTGGTGCTCGACACGGGCGTGGGACGCCGCCTCCTCGTGGAGCCAGAGGGCGAGCCTCTGCCGCGCATATGCTGAGCGCTCCCCTCCGCGTGGCCGTGATGTGCTCCCGCCGGGCGCCGGGACTCACGCATCTGCTTGCGCGCGCGAAGGACGCGCCGCTTCCGTGGCGAATCGTCTGCTGCCTGACGTCGGAGGAGACGTTCGAGGAGCAGGGCCTCGTCGAACGCGCACGGATTCCGATCATCCGGCACCCCGCGCGGCGGTTCTACGCCGAGCACGCGCCGATGGCCAGGTTCAGCGATCTCGGCGTTCGCCAGGAATACGACGCGATGACCACGCTGATGCTCACCAAGCACTGGCCCGACATCGTGTTGCTGTCCGGCTACCTGCTGAAGCTCACGGGACCGATGCTCGAGACGTACGACCGGCGCATCCTCAATGTCCATCACGCCGATCTGCTGCTCCGCGACGACTCCGGTGCGCCCCGCTATCCCGGCCTGCGCGCCGTGCGCGATGCCATCCTGGCCGGCGAGCGCGAAACGCGTTGCACCGTGCACGTCGTGACCGAGCAGCTTGACGATGGACCGGTGCTGTTGCGATCCGGGGCTTTTCCGGTACCCGAAGCGGCGGCCTGGGCACGGGCGCGAGGCGAAGCGGACGTGCTGAAGCCGATCATCTGGGCACAGCAGGAGTGGATGCTGCGGGAGGCGTTCGGCCCGTTGATGGAGCAGACGCTCGGCCTCGACCGGGTGGAGTCGGTGTCATGACGTCCGAGCACATCCGCACGGTCGTTGAGAACGGCGTTGGCACGATCACCATCGACCGCCCCGCGCGCTTCAACTCGCTCGACGTGCGCACGGCGCAGGATCTCCGCAAGGCGGCGCTTGCGTGTGCGCGCGACGCGCAGGTGCGCGTGGTCCTCCTGCGAGGCACGAACGGCGTCTTCTGCAGCGGCGCCGACTTGAAATACATCCGGAGCGGCGGCACAGACGATGACCTCGGCTACCTGCAGCCCGATGCGCGAGGCATCCAGCAGGGATACGGAGAAGTCTTCAAGCAGATTCTCGAATACCTGCACAGCACCATCTCGGAGATCAGGCGGGCCGCCAAGCCCTTTGTCGCCGCCGTGGACGGCGTCGCTGCGGCAGGCGGCTTCGGGCTGGCCATGTCGTGCGACCTGGTCGTGGCCTCCGAGCGTTCGTGGTTCGAGTGGGCGTACTCGAGGACGGGCCTCACCGGTGCGGAAAGTTCCACCTTCATCCTCCCGCGTTTGATTGGACTTCGCCGCTCGCTGGAGCTCGTCCTCCTCAACCCGCGCCTCACCGCCGAACGCGCCCAGGCCATGGGGCTGGTCAGCGAGGTCTACCCGGACGATGCCTTCGACGCGCGCGTCGTGGAGCTGTCGGCGCGCCTGGCTGCCGGCCCCGTCCGTGCCTTTGGCGTGGCAAAGGGGCTGCTGAACATGTCGGCCGGCGTGGACCGGCTCGACTACCACCTGGATCAGGAGCTCGACAATCTCAGTCGGATTGCGGACGGCGCCGAGTTCAAGGAAGGGCTCGACGCGTTCTTCGAGAAGCGCGAGGCGCACTTCACGGCGCTCTAGCCGGAGGACCTGCCATGCACGAGTACTCGATCGTCCAGGCGCTGCTCGACAAGGTGGACTACGAGGTGCGGTCGCACGGCGCCTCCCGCGCGAGCCGGGTGCGCGTGTCGATCGGCGAACTTGCCGGGGTCGAGATCGAGCTGCTGAAGACCGCCTACGACACGATTCGGCATCGAACGGTCTGCGAAGACGCCGAGCTCGACGTGACGCGCGTCAACGCCAGGTGGGAATGCCCGCAGTGCCGTACGGCGATCGCGCGTGGCGCGGCGCTTCGCTGCGCCACCTGCGGACAGCCGGCGCGGCTCGCATCGGGTGACGAGATCATGCTCGATCAGATTGAAGTGGAGGCTGCGTGATGTGCGACACCTGTGGATGCGGTGATCCCGACATCGTCCCGCTCGACGTGCAGGAAGACATCCTGTCGGGAAACCGGCAGCGGGCCGCGCACAACCGCGAGCACTTCCGCGGGCACGGCGTGTTCACGGTGAACCTGATGGGCTCGCCCGGTGCCGGCAAGACCGCGGTACTGGAGGCCACCGCGCGGACGCTCGGCGCCGCGGCGCGCTGCGGCGCGCTCGCCGGCGACCTGGCCACCGACCGTGACGCGGCGCGGCTGACACGAGCCGGCGTTCCGGCGCTGGCGATCACGACCGGCTCGGCCTGCCACCTCGACGCGAAGATGGTGCACGAGGCGCTGCACAAGTTCCCGGACTGGTCGCGTCTCGATTACCTGTTCATCGAGAACGTCGGCAACCTGGTCTGCCCCGCCGTCTACGACCTTGGCCAGGACGTGAACGTGGTCGCGCTGGCGATTACCGAGGGCGAGGACAAACCGGTGAAGTACCCGGTGATGTTCAGGAAAGCGGACCTCGTGCTGCTGACCAAGATGGACCTGCTGCCGCACCTCCGGCACATGAACGTCAGCGCGGTGCTCGAAGGAATCGCCCAGGTGATGCCGGCCAACAAGGTGATTCCCTTCTCCGCCGAAACCGGTGAGGGCGTAGACGAATGGCTGGCGTGGCTGGCCGAGCAGCGCCTGTCGCGTGGCTCCGCACAGCACCATCATCGCCACGAGCATGAACATGTCTGAACCGCTGTTCTTCCCGCTCGCGCTGGCGGCGGTCATGGTGGCCTCCATCCATGCGTTCGCCCCGGATCACTGGATGCCGATCGCCGCGCTCGCGCGGGCCCAGGGATGGTCACCGGTGCGGACGATGCGCGTGACGGCCGCGTGCGGGCTTGGGCACGTCACCACGTCAGTGGGGCTCGGCCTGCTGGCCGTGGCCTTCGGCCTCGAGGTCTTCGAGCGTTTCGGCGCCCACCTGGAATCAGTTGCTGGCCTCCTGCTCATCGCGTTCGGCATCGCCTATGGCTGGTGGGGATTGCGCCACGCGGCAGCACACCTGCACGGGCACCATCACCACAGCTACGACCACGTGCATGAGCCGACGCGGGTCACGCCCTGGACGCTGTTCCTTGTCTACGCCGCCGACCCCTGCGTGGCAATCCTCCCGCTGATGGTCGCGGTCGCTCCGCTTGGCTGGCTGGAACTGCTCAGCCTTGTGCTGCTCTACGAAATTGCCACGACGATCACGATGGTCGCGCTCGTACTGCCGGCGCGCTCGGCCGCTCATGTCTTCGTGCGCGGCGAATGGATGCACCGGTACGGCGATGCGGTGGCCGGCGGCTTCATCGCGTGCGTGGGCGTCACGGTCGCGCTTCTGGGATGGTGAAGCAGTGATAAGCTTCGCCACCTATGGACGTGAACGTTCTCGACACATTTAAAGCCAATCAGCGCGCGGGGTGGGCCCACTTCGCGCCGCTGCAATCCCAGACAACCGAGCCCGCCTCACATCTCGTGAAGTGGGCCGGCATCCAGGCCGGGCAGCGCATGCTCGATTGCGCGTGCGGCACCGGCGTGGTCGCTGTCACCGCATCGCGCCGCGGTGCGAAGGTCACCGGCCTCGACCTCACGCCGGAGCTGCTCGTCGTCGCGCGCGAAAACGCGCAGATTGCCGAGGTGAACATTGACTTCCACGAGGGAGACGTCGAAGCGCTCCCCTTCGAGTCGAACATGTTCGACGTGGTCGTCAGCCAGTACGGTCACATGTTCGCACCGCGCCCGGACGTCGCCGTGGCCGAGATGCTGCGCGTGCTGAAGCCGGGAGGAGTGATTGCGTTCTCCACCTGGCCGCCAGAGCTCTTCGTCGGACGGATGTTCGCCACCGTATCGCGCTATTCGCCCGCACCGCCTCCCGGCGTGGCGCCGCCGCCGCTCTGGGGTGACCCGAACGTCGTCCGCGAGCGGCTTGGCGATCGCGTCCGCGAGCTGCGCTTCCATCGCGAGACGATGCGCGTCCCGGTGCTCAGCCCCCGCCACGCGCGCGAGATGTTCGAGAAGACGGCCGGGCCCGTGATCAAGCTCGTGGAAATGCTCAGCGCCACCGACCCGGTGAAGCTGAACGCGTTCCGCGCCGAGGTGGAAGCGCTTGCAGCCGAATACCTCGAAGACAACGTGATGCGCCAGGGGTACCTGATGACCCGGGCGGTGAAGAACTAGCGATAGACTCGCCGCCAGGCGTGAATCTCATCCTGCTCGACGCAGGCGAGGTCCGTGACGCCGGAGAGGCGACGCTCTCCGGCCCACGGGCCAGGCACCTGCTCTCAGTCCTCCACGTGCGGCACGGGCAGACCGTGCGCATCGGCATCGTGGACGGCCCGTTCGGATCGGGAACGGTCACGTCCACGTCGACGGATGCGGTCACGCTGCGGTGCGTGTTCGACGCAGAGATCCCTGCGCCGCCGCCGGTCGACCTGCTCCTCGCACTGCCCCGCCCCAAAGTCATGCGGCGGCTGTGGGCCCAGCTCGCTGCGCTCGGCGTGCGCCGCATCATCGTGACCAACGCCGAACGCGTCGAGCGGAACTACTTCGACACGCACGTGCTCAGTCCGGAGTGCTATCGTCCCCTGCTCGTCGAAGGCCTCCAGCAGGCGCGCGACACCAGGCTCCCGCTCGTATCGATCCATCGTCAGTTCAAGCCGCTGGTCGAAGACGACCTCGACGGGATGTGCGGCGGGGCGGTGCGCCTGTTAGCGGATCCGGGTGGGCGGACATCCATCACGGAGGCACTTCGATCCCCCAGGAACGGGACGCGGGTTCTGCTGGCAGTTGGCCCGGAAGGTGGATGGAACGACTTCGAACGCCAGCTGCTTCAGGCCCGCGGCTTCCGCAGCGTCAGCATGGGTTCGCGAACGCTGCGCAGCGACACCGCGTGCGTTGCGCTGCTCACGCTCGTGCAGAGCGCGCTCGGTCGCGTCAGCGATGGGACTTACGCCGTGTAGCCCGCAGCGCGGAGGAGGGCCACCTGAGCAGGCGCCCGCCCGTCGAGGTGAAGATGGCGGTCATCACGAGCAACGTGCCGCCGTGCCAGAGGAGCACGATGCCGCTGAAGGCGTGAGGACGGGTGAGGCACGCTTCCACGTTGGCGACACCCAGGGCCGCGAGCCCTCCCAGCATCGCCGTCGTTGCGGGCGTCACCGGCGCGCCGCGACGAAGCATGGAGAGCATCACCGCCCAGAGCAGCACACCGCCTGCTGAGATCGAGATCACGCACGGCCAGTCAGTCTGGCTCGCGAACCCGAGCGTTCCCGACGATTGCAGATCGCGGGCGCATCCCCAGAGCACCGCCAACAGCCACACGAGCACGGCACCCAGCGGCCATGCAATGACGCGCCGGCTGCGGCCTGGCACGACGCTGAGAAACGCCGCGACGGCGCCCGTGATGCCGGCCGCCAGCGCCGCCAGCTGTTGAACGACGTACAGCGGATCCGACGAGGCCCCGCTGTGCGAAAGGCCCACGACGACCATGGCAGTGACGATGGCGAGATAGACCGCGGCAGCGGCCATCCACACGGAGGCGCGGGTCCATGGGTTGAAACGCTGGATCGGCGTCAGCGTGCCGGCAAGGCCCGCAATGAGGTCGTCAGTCTTCATCTGAACCCGTCGCGCCCAGCGCGCGCCGCAGGCTGGTCATCGCCCGATGCGTGGCCAGCTTCAGCGCGCCGACGCTGAGCCCCGTCGCAGCCGAGGCTTCCTTCAGCGACATTTCCTTCAGCTTCAGCATCTCGATGGCCTGTCGCTGTCCTGGCGGCAGCGCCCGGATGGCGTGTGCCAGCGCCTCGACGTCGCCCACACTTCCATCTTCAGTATTCGCGGCGCGCCCCTCAAAGGTTACGTCGAGATCGTCGACCGTCACTTCGTGCGCCCCCTGCTTCGCATGCTGCCGCGCGGCGTCGGCGAGGCGGTAGCGGATGAGGGCGCCGAGCCACGGCGCGAACGGCCGCTGGGGATCATAAGTGCTCCGCGCGGCGTGAATCGACAGCAGGACCTCCTGCAGCAGATCTTCCACCGCTTCGGCCCCGAGAAAGCTGCGCCGGCTTCGGATCGCGCGTCGGATCCTCGGCGTGATCGCCGTGAGCAGCGCGCTGTAGGCTGCGGCATCGCCGTCCTGCGCGCACCGCATCAGGAAGCGCAGCTGCTCGTCCGTGGCGTCCGGCGTGCTCATGAACACGCCATCGTAACCTTTCGCGCCCCTCCTCCGAATACACGTGCGGAGGATGTTTTCAATGAACACTCGTTACCTGGTCGCGTCGGCACTTGCCGCCGCCATCGTTGCCCCCGCCGTGCTCTCGGCCCAGAAGCCGGTGCCGCCGCCCACGGCGTTCAAGACGGAGAAGTGCTACGGCATTGCCAAGGCCGGCAAGAACGACTGCGCGTCGACCGGCAACAACTCGTGCGGCGGCTCGTCGAAGCTGAATTCGGACCCCAGGGCGTGGATCTACGTGCCCGCCGGCTACTGCGAGCGGATCGTCGGCGGCAGCCTGCAGCCGAAGTAGGGATCCGGCGTGGCCACCATTCACACGCGCATGTCCGAGCGGACCGGCATCGGGCTCCGCCTCCCGCACATCGCGGAGGTGGTGGCCACGCGCCCCGACGCCGGCTGGCTCGAGATTCACCCGGAGAACTTTCTTGCGAACCCGCACGCGACGGAGCTGCTCGCCGACCTGTCGCGCGACTATCCCCTGTCGGTGCACACCGTCGGCATCTCGATCGGCAGCGCCGACGGCTTCGATCGCGAGCACCTCGACCGCCTGCGCGCCCACGTGGATCGGATCGATCCGGCCCTGGTCTCCGGCCACCTCGCCTGGTCGTCCTACGGCGGAACCTATCTCAACGACCTGCTGCCGCTGCCCTACACGCCGGACACGCTCCGCACCGTGGCGCAGCAGCTCGCCACTGTACAAGATCATCTTGGCCGGCAATACCTGATCGAGAACCCATCCAGCTATGTCGCGTTCACGCACTCGACCATGAGCGAGGCCGAGTTCCTCAATGAGCTGGTGCAGCGCACCGGCTGCGGCCTGCTGTGCGACGTGAGCAACGTTTTTCTCAGCGCGCACAACATGGGATACGACCCGTACGCGTTCCTCGACGCGCTGCCGGCCGAAGCAGTCCTGGAGCTGCACCTTGGCGGCTTCACGCCCGAGGAGGATGAGGCGACACCAGGAGGAACGCTGCTGGTCGATACGCATGGAAGCGGAATCGCGAAGGCCGTGTGGCCCCTCTACGCGCACGCCGCGCGCCGGTTTCCAGATGCCCCGACCCTCGTCGAATGGGACCACGACATCCCTGCGCTGGAGGTGCTCCTCGCCGAA
>Ga0153916_10003100_pt1 | contig 12264 bp, 10 predicted proteins | sample Opewatmetagenome_FD_109642 | JGI IMG/M metagenome (GOLD analysis project Ga0153916, IMG submission 109642) | Freshwater wetland microbial communities from Ohio, USA - Open water 3 Core 3 Depth 4 metaG | ecosystem: Environmental > Aquatic > Freshwater > Wetlands | place: USA: Ohio, Lake Erie...
CTATGCCAAGCTGCGGATCCCCGACTGGACCAAGCACCTCCCGCTGGAAGAGCTGACGATCGCCGAGGCCCTAAAGCCCGCCGGCTACGCGGCGGGGCACGTCGGCAAGTGGCACCTCGGCAACCGCGGCTACTGGCCCACCGACCAGGGCTTCGACGTCAACGTCGCCGGTTACGAGGCCGGCCAGCCGCCCAGCTACTACTGGCCCTACCAGCGCGGCGGCCGCGGTATCCCGACCCTCGAGCTGACCCCGGAGACCGAAGGGTGGCATCTCGGCGATCGGCTCGCCGAAGAGGCGGCCAAGCTCATCCGGGCCCACCGCGACCGGCCCTTTTTCCTCTACCTGCCGACCTATGAAGTCCACATGCCGATCGAGCCCAAGAAGGAGTACGTGCCGAAGTTCGAGGCCCGGGTCAAGCCCGGCATGAAGCACACCAACCCCCGCTACGCCGCGCTCGTGCACGGCATGGACGCGATCGTCGGCAAGGTCCTCCGCACGCTCGACGAGGTCGGGATCGCCGACCGCACCGTGGTCTTCTTCACCGGCGACAACGGGGGGCTGTCGCACATCAATGGCGTGAAGCAGGGACCGACGGACAACTGGCCGCTGCGGGCCGGCAAGGGATCGGCCTACGAGGGCGGGGTCCGCGTGCCGCTGGTGGTCCGCTGGCCCGGCGTGGTCAGGCCCGGCACCGTCTGCCAGGAGCCGGTCCTCAGCATCGACTACTTCCCCACGGTCCTGGAACTGACCGGGGGCCAAGGCCGTGCGAAGCCCAAGGCTGAAAGCGACGCGCAGAGCAAGGCCGAAGTCGACGGCCGGAGCATCGTGCCGCTCCTGAAAAACCCCCAGGCCACGCTCGCCCGCGACGCGATCTACTGGCACTATCCCCACTATCATCCCGGCGGGGCGACGCCCTACGGGGCCGTCCGGGCGGGCGACTGGAAGCTCGTCGAGTTCTACGAGGACATGCACGTCGAGCTGTACAACCTCCGCGAAGACGCTGGCGAGAAAAACGACATGGCCGCAAAGATGCCCGAGAAGGCCGGGCAGCTCCGCGACCGCCTCCACGCCTGGCGGACCGCCGTGGGGGCACAAATGCCCACGCCCAATCCGGCCTACGATCCGGCGAAGGATCGCCCCAAGCGGGCCGCGAAGTCGAAACCGCCGGCGACAAAATAGGCTCTTCCGGTTCTAGGTGAGGGTGTCCGGAAATCCGCACGGTCGAGAACCGGGGATTGTGCCTGCGCCGGTCAGCCGCGTAGCGGCGAGAGACAATAGCCCAGGGCGCGAGCCCTGGGAAGGGGATCGCGTCATCTCTTCTGAGCCCCGGTAGGGGCGAAACACTCCCGCGCCGCGGTTCTGTCGCCCCTTGCGGGGCTTTTCGCGCTCGTGGGCTTCCCGGAACCCAGGGCTCGCGCCCTGGGCTATGGACTGGCGCCCCTTGCGGGGCTGGGTTCTCAAAATCCCGGACGCCGTCGTTTAGGTGCAGGACGCGAGGAACACGGTCTTCACCCCGGGACGTGATCCCCAGGATGAGCCCCTTCCAGAGCGTGTCGGACGACTTCACCAGCGGTGATTCGCGCAACAGCGCCGCCCCAGAGCGGTTCTTTCGGGGGGGATGGGGTTGCCAGAGCCAACAGCGGCGACGAGGATGGATTGGTCTCGTCTGCATGAGGCGGTAGCATGCCTTTCAAGATTACCATCACCGAGGACGCGGATGCGCAATTCCGGGCGTTGCCGGCTCGCGACCAGCGGATCCTGGAAGCGGCCATCTTGTCGCGCCTTCAACACCATCCTAATCGTGGGGCGAAAAGTCGGCACGAAACTGATCGTGAAAGGAGAGGAGTTCCGTGGCCATCAAGACCATACCGCTGAGCCGCCTGGAAGCGAACCTCAAGAAGACACTGGATGAATGCGCCGAAACGGGCCAGACCGTAGTTGTGGAGATGCCCGACGAGCGGCTGTTGGCAATTCAGTCGTTGGATCCTCACGAAGACGACACCTTAATCGACGAGTTGCTGGAAGCCGACCCGAAGTTTCAGGCGTTAGTAGCCAAGTCCAAGGCCAGCCGTCGCAAGCCTTTCTCCCGGGAGGACCGGTGAATAGCCAGCGGCTGATGTTGACGGACGCGCCGCATGCCGTCACGCGGCGCTAGCCGCGCCCTCGGCATGCTTCGGCTTCGCACGCCAGGCGGTCGCCCCGTCGAGACCCGGGAATTGTGGCCGGGCTTTTCAGCCGCGGAGCGGCGAAAGACGATAGCCCAGGGGCGCGAGCCCTGGGTCCCGGGAGGCCCACGATCGCGAAAAGCCCCGCAAGGGGCGACAGAGCCGCCACAAGCAATTTCTTTCGCCCCTGCCGGGGCTGGGTTCTGCAAAGCGCGGACGCCGTCGTTTAGGTGCAACGCGCGAGGAACGCGGCCCTCACCCCTGGACGTGATCCCCGGGATCAGCCGGTTCCAGAGCGTGTCGGTATTGGCGCGCCTTCTCGGCATGACCCTTGACGCTATTAGCGCGTGCGGTTACCATTAGGGCGATGATCAGGAGCTTTGGCGACAAGGAGACCGAACGACTCTTCGACCGCGAGCGGGTGAAGAAGTTCGCCCTCCCGTTGCAGCGCGTGGCCTTGCGCAAGCTGCTGCTCTTGGACGCCGCCGAGAGAGTGCCATGTCGTCACGCAAACTGCCGCCCGTTCACCCGGGCGAAATCCTGCTTGAAGAGTTCTTGAAACCTCTGGGCCTAAGCCAATATCGGCTGGCGAAGGACGTGAGCGTTCCGCCTCGTCGAATCAATGAGATCGTTCGCGGGGCCCGCGCCATCACGGCCGACACGGCGTTGCGGTTGGCCCGGTTTTTCGGCACATCGGAGCGGTTTTGGATGAACCTCCAAACGCGCTACGAGCTGGAGCTGGAGAAGGACCGCCTGGGTGATCGCCTGGAGCGCGAAATCCGTGTCTTGGTGAAATCGGGGTGATCGAGCGGCCCGCGGCAGGCCGCGGCGTCATAAACGAACCGACGCAGAGGGATGTCAGGCACGGGGTGCGTGACCTACCTCTGCTGGCTGGGGAAAATGGCGCTTCGGGTTTAGGCGTTCAGCAGATACCAGAGTCGGTTGTGCGACTGCGGAAAAACCGGCATACCGAACGCGCGGGAATCAATGAGGCAAGAGCCTTCTTTGAGCGCTGTGACTGCGTTTTCCAAGAGGTCGATGTCGGAAACGATTACGGCAAAGACGCATATGTCGATCTGGTTGACAGACAGGAGGTGACCGGGCTTTGCGTGACGTTGCAGATTAAGAGCGGCATTTCGTACCGGCGGGCTTCCGGGTACGCTATCCCGGTAGGCGCCCACGCTGACGTGTGGCGCCGCTCCACTCTGCCGGTCGCCGGTATCGTCTACGACCCCGAGTTGAAGGCCCTTTACTGGTGCGACATTACTTCCTTCTTGGCGGAACACGGGCATGATTTGCCGGCAGATATCCCGGTCAGCCGAGATAACGTACTCACCGCGGAGACATTGGACACGGTGTTCAAGCCGCTGTTCCGTCGCCTGGCACGGGAACGCACCGCGGGAGCGGCGATTCTGCAACTCGGCTTTGGCGAACAGGATGTTCAAGCAGCCGCTCTGCTGGACTGCTTTGCCGCAGGGCGTACGGACCCGAGGGTCTTTGTAATCCTTCGCTATTTGGTCGCGATGCTGAAGGGGGAGCCGCTGCGCATCGCTTTGACCATCCTCGCGCACGCTACCCCTCACCCCGACATCATGTGGAGCGAAGCCAATTGGGTCCCCGAAGACGTGTGTGCTGTTGTCCGAGCGCATTTCCAGTGGAGCCCAGACGAAATCAAACGCCTTCTCTCCGAGATCCGGTGGGAAGAGTGGCAGCGTGGCGATGTGGGGCAGGACCTGTACATGGTGCTTCGCGAAGATCCGGAGATCGCCGGTAAGATCGACCACGTTGCGCTCACGGCGATCCGGGAAGGCTGTGACGGTGCTGCGTGGGCCGCACTGTACCTGGCTGTCTATTGGGCGGGCAAGCGTGGACGGGACAAATATGCGCGACTCACCGGTGTCGCGCCTGAGCTTCGTGGCCTTGAACTTGCCGTAGAGATCGAGTACATCTTGGGCGAGGTGGGGTGGTTGAGCCTGTTCGAGTAGCGATCGAAAGCCCCACGAGTCCTTCCGCGCGACCGGCCCTGCCAAAGGGGTTTCGCGCGGGCTTAGGCTTCTGCACCGGTTTGGCGGCGTGAATTGCGTCGTTCGTATTGAGCGCCAACTCGGCGTTTGTTCTGAGCGCAGGTTTGGAGCGAGTTTTTCCGCCGCTCTCGCGATCTCGGGGCGGACGATTTCATCCGCCGCCCCCGCCGGCTGCGGTGGCGTGACTACCGAGCGGCCGCGTCACAGGATCAGCATCGCGTCGCCGTAGCTGTAGAAGCGGTACTCCTCCCGGATTGCTTCCTGGTACGCGCTGCGGATCAGCTCGTCGCCGCCGAAGGTCCGCACGAGCACAAGCAGGGTCGTGCGGGGGAGATGGAAATTGGTGAGCAGGGCGTCGACCGCGCGGAATTGAAAGGGGGGGCGGATAAACAGCTCGGTCGTTCCCGAGAAGGGTTCGAGCGTTCCGCCCTGGGCAGCAGTTTCGAGAAGACGCACCGACGTGCTGCCGACCGCCACGACCCGGCCCCCGCGCTGGCGACATAGATTGATCTTCTGCACCGCTTCTTGGCCGACGGTCCCCCATTCGGCGTGCATCCGGTGCTCGGCCAGCGAGTGGCTGACGATCGGCCGGAAGGTCCCGATTCCTACGTGCAGGGTGAGCCAAGCGAGGGTCACGCCCATCCGCTCCAGCCGGCGCAGGAGCGGCTGGGTGAAATGGAGCCCCGCGGTCGGGGCGGCGACCGCGCCCGGCACGCAGGCGTAGACCGTCTGGTAGCTCTCCCGATCCGCCTCCACCATCTCCCCCTTGCGAATATAGGGGGGCAGCGGGATACGGCCGACTCGCTCCAGCAGCGCCACGGGGTCCTCGGAGGAATTGGGCCGCACGGCCCAGATCCCTTCCGACAAGGCGGCCCCCATCCGCAGGCGGATGTCGTCCTCGCCGCGCGCGTTGATGAGAGTCACCGTCTCGCCCGGGGTGATCTTCCCCCGGGTCTTGGAGAGGACGCGCCACAGCCCGTCCCGGTTGGCTTCCAGGAACAGCCCCTCCCAATGGCCCCCGGTGGCAGTCCGGCGTCCGATCAACCGGGCGGGGACGACCCGGGTGTCGTTCAGCGCCAGGCAATCCCCGGGCAACAGGACCTCGGGCAGGTCGCGGACATGCCGGTGGGAGAGGGATTGGGCCGCCCGGTCCACCACCAGCAGCCGGGAGTCGGCACGGTTAGGCAGAGGGGCCTGCGCGATCAAATGCCTGGGCAGCTCGTAGTCGTACTGGTCCAGCTCAGACATAGCTTTCCTGGGTTCTCCAGCCAACTGAGCTTTACCGCCGCCACCCAAGTGAGTATAAGCCCGCCTGCGAACCGAGTGCAGGGGAGACGATGGCGAAACACCAGATCGCACTTTGCATTACGGACCTCGAGGTGGGCGGAGCGGAGCGATGCCTCGTCGATCTGGCCACTCGGATAGACCGCGGGCGGTTTGATCCGGTCGTCTACTGCCTGGGCCCAAGACCGGCGTCTGAGAAGGCGTCCTGCGTCCCGGCGTTGGAAGCGGCAGGTGTTCCTTTCCATTGTCTAGGGGCTCGGGGCTGGCGAGATGCTCTGGCGATTCTGGGAGATTTGACTCGGCTGCTGAGACAGCAGAAGGCCGATCTTGTCCAGACGTTCTTGTTCCATGCCAACGTCGTGGGGCGAATCGCCGCGCGGCGTGCCGGGGTTCGGCACGTAGTGTCTGGCATTCGGGTGGCCGAGCGGCACAGCCGTTGGCACTTGTGGATCGACCGGCACACCAGCCGGCTGGTGGAGCGTTACGTCTCGGTGAGCGAGGCGGTCGCCCGGTTCTCCCGCGAAGAGGGAGGCCTGTCGGGCGACAAGCTCGTCGTGATTGCCAATGGGATCGATCTGTCGAAGTACCCGGCGCCAAAGCCTGTCGACCGCAGCAGCCTCGCGGTGGCAACCGGCTGCCGGATCGTATCTTGCGTCGGCCGGCTGGAGCATCAGAAAGGGGTCGATTGGCTGCTGGAAACCGCGCCGTCATGGCTGGAGCTGGTGCCGGATTGCCACCTGCTGGTCGTAGGGGAAGGGCCCCGGCGCCCCCACCTGGAGCGGCTCTGCGGGGAACTAGGGATTGCGGACCGGGTTCGGTTCGCGGGTTGGCGAGCGGACGTGCCCGAGATCCTCGCGGCCAGCGAGCTCGTGGTCTTGCCATCACGGTGGGAGGGGATGCCCAACGCCGTGTTGCAGGCCATGGCCAGCCGACTGCCGGTGCTAGCAACCGACGTGGAGGGGGTGCGGGAGTTGCTCGGCCCCCAGGCCGGCCCACAAATCGCTCCTTTCGGCGATAGCACCACCTGGACGAGGAGAATCGTGGACCTGCTGTCCGACCCCCGCCGGGCGGCCGACCTGGGGCGACAGAACCGGCTGCGGGCCGAAAAGGAGTTCTCCCTGGAGCGGATGGTGGCGGCCTACGAGCGATTGTGGGAGGACCTGCTGCGGGCCGGCTGAAGGGGCTAATCGTCGCCGCCGAGGCGACAAAAAAAGTTTTTCGGCGACTTGCGACGCGAGCTTTCGTTGGAAGTTGCAGAGGGGTCAGGGCCTAGGATTTTGGCAAGCGACCGAGTGCCTCTGCGCGACGAAAAAACGCGCTTGACGTGGCAAGCGAACTGGGTATCCTTGGGGGCTGGTGGGGAACAGTGGGGATTCGTGGTGGAACATGCTGCTCACCGGGACCTTCTCTCGATCGATCGACGAGAAGTTGCGTGTTGCCATCCCTAAATCCCTACGAGAAGCCTTGGGATGCTCCGAAGGAGGGGGGATTTACCTGGCACCCGGCACCGACGGGTCCTTGGCGATCTACACGGAGGAGGCACTCGGGCAGTTGGGCCGGCGGCTGGCGGAGGCATCCCCTGCGCAGCAAAGTGTACGTGCGTACATGCGGCTGTTTTACGCCCGCGCCCAGCGGGTCGAGCTCGACCGGCAAGGGCGGATCCGCATCCCTGCGGAACTGGCGGAGCTGGCGGGATTGAGCAGGGACGTGTTGCTGTTGGGAGTGCAGGATCATTTGGAGCTTTGGAACCCCGAGCGTTGGAAGGCGTATTTCGCCGACAAGCAGGCCCGTTACGACGAGATTGCCGAGGCCGCGCTGGGCGGCCCGGAAGGTTTCCGATCAGGACCACCCCACAGGAGCGCCTAGCAAGAGTCGTCCGTCCGTTCGCTCGCCATGCGTGGGAGCGCAAACGCCAGTCACCGGCCACCCGACTGACGTTTCACCTCGTCGGCGCGAGGTCGAGGTGAGTTCTCACGGGTACGGGAGGCAAGGAAGCCTCCCGGCTGCGAATTGCGGGAGCTGTCGTCGCTATCGCCGACGCATTGACCGCTGGCACACAACCTCGCTCGGGCACAAGGACGTGCCCGAGGTTGGTGCCTCTATTGCGGTTGGGTTCGGCGCAGGCGCAACGGCGTGCCCGGGCGACCGCGCCGGACTACGGCGGCAGGAGTTGATGAGCGAGACCGGGCCGGTGCACGTACCCGTGCTGGTGGACGAAGTCGTCCATTGGCTCGATCCGCGCCTGGGTGGGGTGTTTGTCGACGGCACGCTGGGAGGGGGCGGACATACGCGCGTGCTGGCCGAGCGCGTCGGCCCGCAAGGCATGGTGGTCGCCCTGGACCGCGATGCGGCGGCGCTGGACGCCGCGCAGCGGGCCCTGGCCGGACTGCCCGTCCGCCTGGCCCAGGCAAACTTCGCCGACCTTCCCGAGGTCCTGGCCGAGTTGAAGGTCCGCGCCGTCGACGGGGTGATCCTGGACCTGGGGGTCTCCAGCGACCAGTTGGCGGACCCCAGCCGGGGGTTCAGCTTCTCGGCCGACGGATTGCTCGATCTGCGGTTCGATCCGACCGAGGGGGAGCCGGCGTGGCGGCTGCTCCACCGGCTCAGCGCGGAGCACCTGGCGGACTTGCTCTCCCGGTACGGCGAGGAGCCTCACAGCCGCCGCATCGCCCGGGCGATCGTCGATCACCGCCGCCACGGCCCGATCAAGTCGGCGGCCGAGTTGGCCGGGGTCGTCCGCCGGGCCGTGCCGGCGAGCCGGCAGGCGGAGAAGATCGATCCGGCCACGCTCACCTTCCAGGCCCTGCGGATCGCAGTAAACGACGAGCTCAGAGCGCTGGAGATCGCCCTGCGGCGGATCCCGAACTGCCTCCGACCTCAGGGACGGCTTGCGGTGATCAGTTTCCATTCCTTGGAGGATCGCCGGGTCAAAGAGTCGTTCCGCGACGACCCGCGCTACGACGTGTTGACCCGCAAACCGATTCGTCCCGCACCGGAGGAAATCCTCGCCAATCCGCGGGCCCGCAGCGCCAAGATGCGCGTCGCCGCGAAGAAGGCGGAGAACCCATAGAAACCAGGGCGGAGAGCCCACAGAGACGAAGGAAATTCCGTTCACCAGGGGCTGGGGTCCTCGCGGCGGGTGCCGCCGGACCGCAGCCCGAACCACCATCGGCAGGGATGCACAATGGTCAAGCACGACAAACACGGAAACCCGTCCTCCACGGCGGACGGGGGGTATCACGACGGCTTCCGGGAACAGGAAGCGTGGGACAAGGAAAGAGATCGGCAGCGCGACGAGGGTTTTCCCGAGGCCGACGACGGCATGCCCCGCAGCCCCGGTCTGGGCAAAGAGGTCAAGATCGGCCTGGGCGTCGTTGCGGCGCTCCTGCTCGCGTTGGGGACGGTCGTTGCCTTGAAGCTCTTCGGGCCGTCGGGCGAGACGACCGCCGCCGCGGACGGCACGGGTGACGCCGACGAAAAGGCTTCCGGAAAGGAATCGGCCTTCCCCGGCAGCTCCTCCAAAGATTCTCAGCCGGTGGTGGTGCCGGCAAGGGCAGGGACGGGTAGCCCGGGCAGCAAGAATCCGCGCGGGAAAACGCTCGACGACGCCGATTGGTCCGTCGCCGACGATTCCGCGGGCGGCAAGGACGGCCGTTCGGCCAAGTCGTCCACGTCCTCGTTCATGCCCCTGAGGACCGACCGAAGCGGAGCGGATCGCCCCACCGGGCGGCACTCCGACAATCCGTTCGGTGCCCGCGAGACGGAGGAAAGGCCGGGCGGTCTTGGCAACTCGCTCGTCAGGCCGGCTGCGCCCCGCGGCATTGAGCCGGGCACCTCGCCCGGCCAGCGCAGCTCGGATCTGTTCGCCCCCCTTGCAGCAACCGACGACCGCCGCGGCGCGGCCTTCTCGACGGGGACGGGCAACGCGGCCCTCAGCCGCCAGACGCAGCCGCAATTGGCCGCTCCGCCGGCCGCCGGCGGCTCGTCGATGACGTTCCGCAATCCCCCGGCGAGGCCGTCCGACGTCGCCGGCAGCGCGGGCCTGGAATCGCGCGGGATCGATCCCGGGGGAGGGATCGGCTCGATACCGCGGGTTGGCGGGCCGGCGAGCAGCCCCGATCTGACGCGGCAGCCGTTCGGCTCTCCCCGAATCCGGCCGGACGCCGCACGCTCCCCCGACGGAACCTACGAAGTCCTGCCGAACGAGAGCTTCTACAGTATCGCGGAGAGGCTCTACGGCACGCCGGCCTACTACCAGGCCTTGACGGAGCACAACCGGAGGCAGTATCCCAACGGGCGGCTCAAGCCGGGCGACGTGATCCTCGCGCCCAGCCCCGAGGAGCTGGCCAAAACCTATCCCGCCCTTTGTCCGAGGCCCGATCGCCGGGAAGAGATCGAGCGGCGAAACACGCTGGTGAGCTCGCCGGGTCGCGTCCGCGGCGGCCGCGTCTACGTGGTCCAGGAGGGGGACACGCTCTACGACATCGCCCGCTACGAGCTCGGCAAGGCCCGGCGCTGGGCGGAAATCTACGAGCTCAATCGGGACGTGATCGGCAAGCAGTTCGACTACCTCACGCCGGGGATGCAGTTGGTGCTGCCCGACAGCGGCTCCAGCCTCGGCCCGGTGACCCAGCGCCCCGGCTCAGGACTGAATCGCTGATGGGCCAGGCGGGCGGGACGGATTTCCGGCCGGCGAAGATCGTTTCCGGCGGACAGACGGGCGTGGACCGGGCGGCCTTGGACGCGGCCATCGCGCTGGGGATCCCGCACGGGGGCTGGTGCCCGATAGGGCGGCTGGCCGAGGACGGCACGATCCCGCCTCGCTACCGCCTGAGCGAAACCGAGTCCCCCGAATACGCCGACCGCACCGAGCACAACGTGCGGGACTCCGACGCCACGCTGATTCTCTGCCGGGGCCTGCCCGCGGGCGGAACGGAGCTGACCCTGCGGCTGGCCGAGCTATGGGGGAAGCCGTATCTCGTCGTCGATCTCGACCGGCCGCCGGATTTCGAGGCCGCCCGCTCGTGGCTCGCAAAGACCCGGCCTGCGGTGCTCAACGTCGCCGGCCCGCGCGAAAGCCAGGGCCGCGGCATTGCCGCCCGGGCCGAGGCGTTCCTCCGGCAGCTCTTCACACCCGGCGATCCCTCGACGTGCACCACCGCGTAGCGGGCGGCGTGCCCGTGTAGCGGGCGGGCTTGCCGGTGTAGCGGGCGGGCTTGCCCGCCGCTGCTATGCCGAGCAGCACGGCGGGGGTGTATTAGGGCAATCGCTCCACGAACGCGCGGAGTTGCAGGTAGTACTGCCGGCTGTGGAGGTCGTTGTGGTCGCCGCCGGGGATGGTGAGGAACTGCTTCGGCTCGTTGGCCTCCGCGAAGAGCTTGCGGCCCAGCGCGTAGGGGACGATCGTGTCGCAGTCGCCGTGGCTCTGGAACAAGGGACCGTGGTAGCGGCGGATCTGTTGGGCCGCGTCAAACCGGCTCCGCAGGAGCCATCGCACGGGAAGCCAGGGGTAATGGTAGGCCGCCAGGTCGCGGAGGTTGTTGAAGGTGTTCTCGAGCACCAGCGCGCTTGCGCCCTCTTCCGCCGCCAGGTCGACCGCCACGGCCCCGCCCAGCGATTCTCCCATCAGGACGATCCGGTCCTGGGGAATTCCGGCGCGCCGGGCGAGCCAGGCCCGGGCCGCGCGGGCATCGGCCAGCACCCCGGCCTCGTCCGGCCGCCCCTCGCTCCGCCCGTAGCCGCGGTAGTCGAACACCAGCGTGGACACGCCCACCACGTCGTCCAGTGCGCGGAGGATTTCCGTCCGATGGGTGATGTTCCCGGCGTTGCCGTGGCAGAAGAGGACCACCGCCCGGGGATTCTCGCGGGGCAGGTACCAGCCGTGGAGCTTCGTGCCGTCGGGGGCCTCGAACCAGGCGTCCTCGGGGTCCAGCCCCGCGGGACGCCAGTCGCCGAGGGGATAGGCGGCCGGGAAGAAGATCATCCGGTTCTCCAGCAACATCGCGATCACCAGGACCAGGAGGTAGGCGAGCAAGGGCGGCCGGGCGACCCTCCAGGCGACGCCCGCCGCCCGCCCGAGGCGGAAACGAAGCGACCTCGCGCCGCTCGGATCGCCGGCACGAGGTCGCGGTTCGCTTGGCCGCCGATCCCCCTCAGGGTTCTCACTTCCGCGGCTTGAAGCCATAGTTCGGGTTGTGGATGTCGAAGTCGGCGTCGGTGAAGCCGTTGTTCAGCTTCAGGTTCAGGTACGTGTATTCCTCGACCAGCTCCGGCGGCCCTCCCTCCTTCTCCGGCCAGTCGTAGGCCTCGAAGCGGACGGGGAGGTTCAGCTCGTCGTCGACGAAGATCCGCGCGATGTGGTAGAGGAAATTCCGCCGCTGCACCGGATGGGCGATCTTCACGCAGGTGCAGACCCGGTCGTTGATCTTCGACCCGGGGAAGAACTCCACCTCGCACTCGCCGTACTTGGTGTCCTTCTCCCCCACCTCGATCAGTCGCCGGACCAGGTTCAACAGGCCGATCTCCGTGATCGGGTAACGGTTCCCTTTCATCGCGATCGGACCGGTGGGATCGAGCGGCACCGTGCCGAACACCTTGCGGATCCCCGTGCCGTGGCCCCACATCTTCCCGTCGCTGAAAATGACCTCTTGTCCCTTCAGCTCATCCGGCTTGAGGAAGTACATGTAGACGCTGAACGGCTTGTTGCGGATCTTGACGAAGACCCACTCCGGGTCGTGGAGCTTGCCGTCGATCCGCTCGCGCTTGACCATCGTGGCCGAATAGTCCTTGA
>Ga0153916_10003101_pt1 | contig 12264 bp, 8 predicted proteins | sample Opewatmetagenome_FD_109642 | JGI IMG/M metagenome (GOLD analysis project Ga0153916, IMG submission 109642) | Freshwater wetland microbial communities from Ohio, USA - Open water 3 Core 3 Depth 4 metaG | ecosystem: Environmental > Aquatic > Freshwater > Wetlands | place: USA: Ohio, Lake Erie, Old...
GATTGCTACGCACGTAACACCAAGTGAGGTATCAAAGTTCATTTTATCTGACGGAGGTCGCGGAATCCTCGGGCAGTGTAGAAAAATGGGGATTGAGGTGGAGCATGAGTTGCATGCCATGAGTGATCTGCTCCCACGCGAACTGTTCGAAAAAGACCCCTCGATGTTCCGCATGAATGAGAAAGGCCAACGAAGTCCGGACTTCAACTGCTGTGTGCGTTCTTCCAAGGCAATAGACATTATCTGTAGAAACGCTGTCGAGTATGCCAACATTCTCCAACCGACAACGAGCCGTTATTTCTACTGGGTTGATGACGGAAAGCCCATGTGTAGATGCTCACGTTGTCGCATCTATACAGATAGTGAGCAAGCACTGATACTGGAAAACGAGATGCTGAAAGCTTTGCGAAAGGTCGATGGCCAAGCTACATTGGCGCACCTGGCCTATGCCGGGACTATGGAGCCACCGGTTCAAGTCAAGCCAATGCCCGGCGTTTTCTTGGAATTCGCGCCTATCAGTCGAACTTGGAATGAATCAATAACCCGTCGTGAGGCTAAAGAAGGTCAGCACGGGCGGTATCTGGATTTGTTGGACGCCAACCTTGAGGTATTTGGCGCAGAAGATGCACAGGTTCTGGAGTATTGGCTGGATGTATCATTATTCAGCTCTTGGAATCGACATGCAAAACAGAAGTTGCCCTGGCGGAAAGATGTGTTTCTTCAAGATATAGCTGCCTATGCTAAACGTGGGATTCGGCACGTCACCTCATTTGCTGTGTATATCGATGGCGACTATGTGAGACAGTACGGTGAGCCACCACTTGATGAGTATGGAAAAGGACTGAAAGACTATGTTCGGTAGAAGGAGCAATTATGAGACGACAAACCAGACATCATACGTTGGAGTCCTTGCGGACCCGCCGTCAGTTCCTCTCACAGAGTGGAAGACTGGTTGCTGGTTCAGTTCTCACAGGCGTCACTCTGTCCAGAGCCTACGCCAGCGAGGATAATACGATACGGCTGGCGCTGGTCGGCTGCGGGGGTCGCGGCAGCGGCGCGGTAGGCGACGCCCTGTCTTCATCGACGGGGCCCACTAAGCTAATCGCTATGGCTGACATCTTCGAGGACCGGCTAACACGATCATACAAAGCCCTTAGCGAGCAGTTCAGCCAGCGCATAGACGTGCCGGCGGAGCGGCGATTTGTCGGCTTCGATGCCTATCGCAAGGCCATCGACTGCCTGCGTCCGGGCGACGTTATGATCCAGGCCACTCATTCGGTTTTTCGGCCGCCCCACCTGGAATATGCCATAAAAAAGGGCGTAAATATCTTTATGGAGAAATCGTTTGCGCCCGATCCCGGAGGCACCAAGCGGATACTCCGCCTTGGGGAGGCTGCGGCGAAAAAGAACCTCAAGATAGCGTGCGGGCTTATGTGCCGGCATTCCTTCTCGCGGCAGGCGCTTATCCAAAAGATACGCGACGGTGCGCTGGGCGACATCCAACTAATCCGGGCCTACCGGATGGACCCCGGCGCCCGAATGGAGCCATTCAAACGCGACCAGAACGAGCTATTGTGGCAAATTCGCCGGCCATATTTCTTTATGTGGGTCTCATCAGGCTGGTTCATCGAGATGATGATCCACCAGGTTGACGAGTGCTGCTGGATCAAAGATGGCTGGCCGGTCTCGGCGCACGGCCTGGGCGGACGCGAGCCGGGTAGCGCCGATTGCAGCCAGAACCTCCACATCTACGCGATTGAGTACACATTTGCTGACGGCACCAAATCGCTGGTCAACAGCCGTGCCATGCCGAACTGCTACAATGATTTTGCCACGTTCGTGCACGGCACCAAGTGTGCTGCGCAGTTCTCGGGCAATGTTCACGCCCCGACTGTGCAGATATACAAGGATCAGCGGACTGCCAAAGACACCATTACCTGGCAGCCGGAGAAGGAGAAGCTCAGCCCGTACCAGCGCGAGTGGGACGTGTTGCTGGACGCAATTCGGAAAGACCGGCCGCACAACGAGGTGCAGCGGGCGGCGTTTGCGAATCTGGCCTCGATTATGGGACGCGCCGCGGTTCACACCGGCAAGATCGTTACCTGGGATGAGGTCACATTGTCCGATTTCAAATTCTGCCCGAATGTGGATGAGTTGACCTCGGATAGCCCGGCGCCGGTCCAGGCCGATGTACAAGGCCAGTATCCCGTGCCGGTTCCAGGCACGTGGACTGAAATCTGAACCCCGATTGTATCGGGGGTCAACTTACAATTCTGTGTTAAAGGCCAGGCAAATCTGCCCCAATATCGCTTTATCAGTACTGATAAAGTGGTTTTTTGCCCCCGTGCCTTTGGTCGAAGACAGAAACAGGAGCATTTTGTTACCCAATCTAAAGTGATGGCAAAAGCAAGCCGAATATATTGCCAAGACCTTTTTGTCTTGTGACTTTTCTAACAGGAAATAAGGAGTGTACTATGCGGCTTTCCGAAGAAGTAAAAAAGGGGCTTGGCGAGATTATTGAAATATCCCTGTTGTTGATTGCACTTGGGGTCGTTGCCCAGATCCTTTTTGGGCGAGCGGCTCCCTCTTCTGGTGGGATTGTCACTAATCTGACTGGGTTACTCAATACCCTGGGTGAAAACGGATTGGCTGGTCTGGTCGCAGCAGGTGTTATTCTGTTTTTGTTTTACAGGCAGAGACCCCAATTGGTCGCGGCTGCGACCGGCACTGAGCCGACGCTGCACCCAGCCCCGACTCGAGTTAGCTCACCGAAGCCTATCGCCCGTCAGACAATGGACTCAAGGAGTTCAGAGTCCCCAGTGTCGTTATCTCACGGGGCTGGTGACAGGCCAACCATCTCACCGAAGGGGGATAGATCTGAGCACCGGCCGACCTGTTCGACCGGCTCAGGGCAGGATTCGCCCGGCTCGCAAGCCAACCAGAAACCTCCCAGACGTGGACGAAATATTTAGCCCTGCGATTGGACCTCGGCGCAGCGGTCCGCCGCAGGCGGATTGTGGGCGGTAGTTGCCGGAGCAGAGACGGCTAAGCGGATTGTCCGCATTAAGGACAGCTTTGATCCTGCTATTTTCGAAAGCTAATCACTCTGGTGGAGTCGGTAAAGAGGATTGGACTCGGTGGGCGGAGCTATGGCGACGGAGCGATGCTCGATACGGGATACTCGTTCTATCACTGCTCCGCGAGGAAAGCGTAGCGCTTCGCAGAGCAGGCGTCGGGCTATCTGCAAGGAATCTGGGCACGGACGTTACTACGCCATCGGTCCAGCAACTGGCCAAGTTCAGCAGCTCTGTCAGGATTATCACCCGCCAGATTGTTTTTCTCGCCGATATCTTCGGTGAGGTTATAGAGTTCGCGCTCGCCCGTATCGAAAAACTCGATGAGCTTCCAATCACCTTTTCGCATTGCTCCGCAAGAGCGGCCGCCGAGGAAATGTGGTTTGGACAAGGGATAGTGCCAATAGAGTTCGTCGCGCTGGAGCTTAGCTTGAGGGTGCTTTAATAGCGGCAGTATGGAAACACCATCAATGTGCTGTGTGGAGTCAGGTTTGACATCGGCAAGTTGACAAAATGTTGGATAAAAGTCGATGTTGCAGGTTGGCGTCTCACAGCTTGTGTTTGGCGGGACTATTCTGGGATAGCGTACAACCAGCGGGATCCGGATTCCGCCTTCGTAAAGTGTTGATTTGCCAGCCCGCAACGGATTACTACTCGTTACGGTCTCGTCTGCCCCGTTGTCGCTGGTGAAAATCACGACGGCATTCTCAGCCAGGTCAAGTCTAGCAAGTTTTTCCATTATCATGCCGACACCCTCATCGATGCTTTTTAGCTGGGCGGCCAAGTGGGGGTTATTGTGTTTGGCCACGCGACCTTTGCCGGCGCCCGCTTTACTCTCGAACACAGCAACCAGCTCAGGTTTGCCATCGAGTCTGGTATGGACCGCATAGTGACTGAGATACAGAAAGAACGGCTCATTCTTGTGGCGCTCGATGAACTCTACCGCTTCAAGGTTGCATCTATCGACAAGATATTCCCGGCCAGGCAGGCGTTTTTTGATCTCCGGGTTGAAATGGTACGGATAGAAATAGCTGCCTCCGCCAATCCCCCGGTTTTCCGAAACGATAGTTTCGTCGAAACCATGCAGGACAGGCGGAGACTCCTCGGCTCCGGCGGCAGCGTAGCCGGTCAAGTGCCATTTGCCTATGATGCCAGTTGCATAGCCGACTCTTTTGAGCATTTCGGCTACTGTCACATAATCCGGGCAGAGATGCTTGGGGTCATTGGGGCGAAGATAATCGGTGATGCCAACTCGTGCCGGGTATTGTCCTGTCAGAAGGGCGGCTCGATACGGTGAGCAGACCGGAGCGGCGGCATACGCCTGCGTGAACCGCATGCCCTGCTTAGCCAGCTTGTTGAGATTCGGAGTCTCATTGAACGTGTTGCCGTAACAGCCCGGTTCAGCCGAACCTAAATCGTCGGCCAGTATGAAAATGATGTTGGGCTTGCGGTTCGGCTGGGCAGCAAATGCGCCCAGCGGCGTAAAAGCTGATGCAGCCGCGCAGCGCACCAGCCCGCCAGCCGTATGGTTAGCCAGAGCCTTCAGAAAATCGCGTCTTGTCTGAATAGGCATACTATAACATCCTATCCCTTGGCACCTCTGGTGATGATCCTGTTGCCATCGGTCCAGTTATCTCTATACCAGGTGCAGGCTTCGAAGGTGTCGTTGAGCGAGGCCATTTTTCGTCTTAGCATGGAGCGAAAGTAGGCGAGCAGAGCCTCGTACTTTGGAGCATCAGCTAAGTTTCTCATCTGATGAGGGTCGTTTTTATTGTCGAATAGGATTTCGGCTTTATCAACGCGGTAGATGGCATACGTGTACTGTTTGTCTCTTAAGGCCCGCCATTCGTGACCGTCCTCCCAGGCTGCGCAAGCGCCAGTGTTCTGCAAAAGCGCTGCTTCAGGCTCAGGACCTGCCTTACCCAGCGTGCACTGGCTCAGGTCCATTCCTTCGACATCTGGCGGTATTCTCAATCCCATCAGGGATAGAACCGTGGGCATGATATCCACGGTGGATAGACAGACATCGCATATCCCGGCGGGAACATACTTTGGCCAACGGACCAGAAATGGGATGCGTGCTGCCTCTTCATAGAAGATGTTTTTGGCTCTTCGGCCGTGTGCACCAAACATTTCACCGTGGTCGGAAGTGAAAACCACAATGGTGTTGCCGGCTAAGCCGGCTTTATCCAATGCAGACATCAGCCTGCCAATGTTCCAGTCAAGATTGGCAGTCATGGCATAATAGTATCTGCGCCAGTTCTCAAGCTGCTCACGTTCGGCTGGTTTGAGCCTACCCCAGTTGTCCGCATACGGCTCGTTTTCATCCTTGTAGTTAGGAGGATTTGGAAACTGGATATTCTTGAACATCTCGACGTATTTGTTGGGTACATTGCTCTGGACCCAGGGATCATGCGGCGTGCCGTAGGATAAGAATGCGCCAAAGGGCTGGTTTGACTTAGATGCCCTGCGTATAAACTCGATCATCAGGTCCGTCTGTGCATCCGGTTCATACACGTCCTGGCCGTAAAATATTTTCTCGGGCGTGTCTGTGTGATAGTAGGCGCCGTAGTAGTCATGGTGGAAGTTGTATGCTGCCCAGTAACCGTCAAAGCCTAAGCGGTGCGGACCCGGCGGCACAAAGCTGTTTTTAGGATCGTAATGGTTGCCTAACTGATTCGCGTACAAGTGCCATTTGCCGATATAGGCTGTTTGGTAGCCGCTGCGGGTCAGGACATGGCCGAAGCATTCGTGGTCTGTTCGCATCCGAAGTTCATTTATTACCATGCCGGTTGTGGTTGTGTATTTGCCGGTAAAAAGAGAGGCCCGAAAGGCAGCGCAGACGGGTGAGTTGGAAACCGCGTTGCAGAAATTGACGCCTTGGAATGCCAATTTGTCGATGTTTGGCGTTCGGGCTTTTTTGTCGCCTGCGTACCCACACCGCGTGTACCCTAATTGATCGGCAAAAATAAATAAAAGGTTAGGCTGCCGACCCACCATAGGTGGGCTGAATCTTTCTCTTTGGGCGAGGCTGCTATTGCCGCGCAGGGCCAGGCACGCGGCCCCCAGGCCTATACTTTTCAGAAAGTCACGGCGAGTACAAATAGATAAGCTCATTTTTCGCCCTGCCCTTTCGAATCGGACATTATTCTATCCAGCAGTTCAGTGCGATGTCCTTGAACCGTGATGTTTCCTCCAACTGCGTCCTTAGTGAATGTGACAGTTGCCGGTCCTATAGTTATAGTGACGTCCGGGCCATTGACCGCGGCCGTGGCTTTTTCTACGGAGCCGATAGTGGCATCGGTGGCTGTCAACACGTTCAGGAAGTAGTCGACGCTCTGGTTCTGGCCCGGCGATATTTCAATACGACACTCCGGCGAAGGTTCTGTGTCTCGCTCGGGAGGATACGTTTTGCCGCCATAACTGTACAGGTCCGGGCCCGTGACAAGTCTTATTTGGGAGTCGGTCGGCAGCAAGGTCTGGATGAACAAACGTCCCTTGCCGTTGGTAATCACTAGATTCTGCCCGGTCTTGCTGGGGACTTTCATGGCCTGGAGCAACCAAGTCTTCTTGAAGTCTGGCTTCTTGGAAACTACGCGGTCGAAGATCACAAATGTGCCAGGCCGCAGAAAGACTATCTGCCGGGTAAAGCAGGCGAGCTTCTCCGGGCAGTAGGCTCGTGTGCAATCACCAGCCACGTACATATAGGCCCCGCGGTCCTCGAAAACCAGAATATCGGCAATGTCGTAAAGCTCGCTTCTCCTCTGCCAATCGGCAACATCCACCACGGCACCATTATGATGAGGCCAGGGGTACCATTGTCCACCATCGTTGCCCGCGATCGCTCCGGCACGTATCGCGGGCCAAACCTCGCACGGGTCGTGGACCAGTATCGTGTTATGCGCAATAGTCCGCAGGTGATAGTTGACATCATGACTTGAACCGAACGAGTCGTAGTGGCCGCCGTCGCCGGCAAGCTCCTCGTATTTGTAAATCAGAAAATGTCCCACATCCAGATGCTGGTGCGCGGTGAAGCGGTCTCCGCACTTAAAGAAGAAGTGCGTGGCATCTTCATCCCACGAGCTGCGAGCGTAAACATAGCCTGGCCCTGGGCTGATGTGCGAGAGCCTGAAGTTTTTTGGATCGCCTTTTTCGACGGTAGTATCTCGCCAGAGAAAATCCTTGTATGCGTAGACGCCGACACTTGAGCGGGGTGTAGTTTCGTTGAAGGCGTGCACGACTTGATGGTTCGGGTCTTGGCGGAAGTAATTGACCAGGATGCGTCTGGCAGAGAGGGCTTTATCACGGTCTCCGCCGAACACGCGGCCTCCGCTGTCGCCCATCGGGATCGGCCGACGCGAATTATATGTTCCGATGCCCGGATAAGTTTCGAACATGCCGGCAACTGCCCGACTTTGGAAGAACTTCGGGGCCATCGCGTAATAGTCGACCCCTTCACAGCGGCGGGCGACCTCACAGAAGAAAAGCCATTCATACAGCCAGTAGTTTATATAGTACCCTTCTGCCCAGCCGCCCCCGTCGCCAGCCATATTTAGAGCCGGCGCGGCGCGAGTACGCCACTCGTGTTCCAGAGCCTCAAGAATCGTTGGGGCACGCGGATTTTCATAATAGGTTGCGTAGCAAGCCAATCCGATGCCCCAGTTCTTATAGCCGTACCAACCGTTATGAAAGACATGGGTTTCAGAATCGATATTGGCGTCCACGGTCTTGTTCATATACTCGTGGAACCTGGCACGTTCCTGCTCGGTCCAGTATTCGTGGCAAAAATCGTACACGATAGCGCATAGGGCAAGGTCGTGCGCGAAGGGGACGTGACCCTTTCGGATGGGACCATTCACATACTTCATAGCCATACCAACCGCACGTTTGCCGAACTGCTGGTCCTGCTCTATCGCGCAGACTAACGCCATCGAGATAATTTTCGAGTGATCGTCCGCATCGAGCTCCCGTGCAACCTGGACCACGCGTTTGTAGGTCTCGCTCCGCTCCTCTGCCAGTTTCTGCAAGTCTTGGCGCGAGCCCAGAAGCCGGGGGTGTTCTTTGGGAACGGGATGCCCCTTCGACAAGCTCAAGGCAGGCTTTGTGCTCTGGGCGATGGACCCAGGGGCGCTCGCCCCCCAAAGCAGCACGGCCAGAATACAAATGACGTGGCCTGCGCTAAACCAAGCCCTCAAATTACCAGCGACGCAAATCCTCATCATATCGACAATCCTCAAACCTGTTTGCCGAATCTGACGCTGCGAATATCTCGTTCCAGGCCGGTACGAACCGTCAGCGGTTTATACAACTCTGGTCGACGTGTCTTAATCCATCTGACGCCCGTGCAATTCTCGCGCAGCGACGCATCCAGATCGGCGATAACCATGTCGTCATCTGCCTTGCATGTCTCGGTTATGACTCGGCCATAAGGGTCCAGAATCATCGCGTTACCGGTTCTGATCTCGTTGTCATCGATGCCAACGCCGTTGCTGAAGATTAAGAACAGCCCATTGTCGTGAGCGCGGGCGGGCAGCCAGGTCATAAGCCACTGTCGGCCCTTTGGTCCTTTGAATTCAGCCTCTATGGCGGCAGGGTTTTCTTTTCGATTGTCCCACAGCGCTCTTTCAATCGGTCCCATGCAGTAAGGACTGGGCGTTTTGCATCCGCCGGTTTGATGCGGCGCAAGCAGAATCTCCGCTCCTTTCAACGCCGTGATACGAACATTCTCACCAATGTTATTATCATAACAGGTTAGCACGCCGACGCGGCAGCCCAGAGGCGTGTCAAACACCGTAAAGTCGGACCCGCACGACAGATGTTCGCTAACAAAGCAGTGTATCTTACGGTGCCGTTGAAATCCTCCGTCCGGCATCGCGACGACGTATGTGTTGTACATTATCTCATCGGCGGTGATTTCCACAAGTCCTGCTGCGACCGTCATATTATATTGCCTGGCCAAACTTATAAGAGCTTGTGACGAGGGTCCCTCAGGAACCGGCTCGGCCAGAGCTTTCAGCTCACCACGCGAGAGCTTTCGGAGAAACCAATAGCCGGTAATACAGCATTCCGGAAACGCGACCAATTCAACGTTTCCTCTGGCAGCGCGCCCTACAAAATCACTGATTTTGGCTAAGTTGGCCTTCTTGTCGCCGGCCACATGCTCGAATTGAACGGAAGCAACACGGATATTTCTCATGGTCAGCCACTACTTCGCAGAGTAAGAATTATTCTGCTTCCTCCTCTATTTAATATCCTTGATTTTTTCGCCCTCTGGACTATCCTCCTTGGCTCCATACCGGCGCAGCAGGTCAACGACTTCATAATGCCCTGCCTCTACAGCCAGTGACAAAGGCTTTTTGCCGAGCTTGTCCTGCTCCTGGACATCAGCGCCTTTGGCGATGAGTGACTCGGCTACGTCCTTGTGCCCCTGCATCGCCGCCCAGTGCAAGGGCGTTCGACCGTATTTGTCCTTTGCGCGGACATCGGCGCCCTTAGAAAGCAGGAGCTCGGCCATCTCTTTGTGCCCGTAGCAGGCCGCGGAATGAAGAGCCGTCTTACCGGTTTTGTCTTCTGCGCTGATATCGGCGCCTTTGCCGAGAAGAATTTCGGCAAGGTCTCGGCAGTCCGCACGAGCGGCGAAGTGCAAAGGGCTGTTGCCGTAATTATCTGTGGCGTTTACATCGGCGCCGCTGCGAAGAAGTAGTTCAACCACATCCTTGTGGCCTTTGGCCGCCGCCCAATGCAAGGGCGTTTGGCCATCCCGGTTTTTTGCGTTAACAGCGCCGCCTTGGGCAAGCTGCAATTGAACTTGCCGTGTATCGCCGTCAGCCGCATCCTCGTGCAGCGACTTAGCCGGTCTCTTTTCGCAGCCCACACAAATGCACGTTAATATCAAAACCAGCAAGTATAGTTTGCTTCGGGCCATTTTTGTTCGGCTCCCAAGAATCTCGAATTGTCCCGGTTTGCAGTTAGGCACTACCGCAACAATTAAAGCCGCCGCCTGTGATACGTCAAGGGGTTCGCGCTGCATAATCAGGAAATCAGGAAACCAGGGTGCACAGTATTAGCAGACCAGGTGTTCAATTGTCAATTTTCAATTTCTACCGGTTCGGCGGCCTCTGTACCACACCAGTTGTGCCCGTGCCGGGGCTGCCCAAGCAGCTCGCAGGACGTTTTCCGGCCCAGCAAGGCCGGTCTTACCGCTGGCGGGCAATTGGTGCGGCACGGCAGGTCCTAAAAAAATTGCTTGTATTTCAGGTTATTCTTGCTATAATAAACTTATTAGGTCTGTTCGAGGAAACTTCACCGACCTTGGTGTCGGGTAATAAAATAATCTGAAATGGAGGAGGTTGGCCATGAAAAATATCAAGTATTTTATTGTCGCGCTGACAATTATGTTAGCGTGGATGATGCCCGGATGGAGTGCAGATACTCAGACATCCGGCACACAGCAGGTCTCCGAAACCCACAAAGATGTAGTTGGACTGTTGCTTGCTGAGGGAGCGGATGTGGGTGCCAAGAACAAGTACGGCAGGACCCCTCTGCACGTAGCGGCTATGGAGGGCGGCAGAAATATCGTGGAGGTGCTCATCACCAAAGGAGCGCAGGTGGATGCGAACGATAACGATGGCTGGACCGCGCTGCATTACGCCGCTGCTGCGGGCCATCGCGACGTAGTCGAGCTTTTGCTTGACAAAGGCTCTAAGGTTGGTGCGGTCAACAAGGACGGCAGCAGCCCCCTGCATATCTCGGCAGTGAGAGGCCAGACCGCTGTTGCAGACGCACTTATAGGTAGAGGAGCGAACATAAACGCCAGGGATAACCAGGGCTGGACTGCCCTACATTGTGCAGCGTCGCAGGGCCGGCAGGAGACGGCCGGTCTTTTGTTGGCTAAAGGAGCCGAGCTTGGCGAGAAAAACAGCGAAGGCAGGACTGCACTGCATTTGGCGGCTATTGGCAACCACAAAGATGTAGCCGGTTCTCTGCTTGCTAAGGGAGCACGCGTAGACGCGAACGACAACAAGGGCTGGACTGCCCTGCATTGCGCAGCTTTTGCCGGCAATTCCGACATTGTCGAACTTCTGCTTGGGCACGGAGCCGACTTCAATATACAAGATAGCGACGGCGAAACGCCCATGCACAAAGCGGCTGCCAGAGGTCACGAACAGGTTGCACGTCTATTGATTGGCAAGGGCGCCCAGGTTGATGCCAGAGGCAAACACGGGCAGACGCCCTTGTATGTAGCCTCCATCTACGGGTACAAGGATGTCGCAGCTGCGTTGATCGCCGCCGGGGCCAACGTGAACGCCAAAGAAGATGGCGGCGAAACGGCCCTGCACAAAGCGGCAGGCATGGGACACGCAGATGTGGTAGACGTACTTGTCGCTAAGGGGGCCGACATAAATATCCAGGATGTCGGCGGACAAACTGCCCTGCATATAGCCGCGCTGGCCGGCCAGACGGCGGTCGTGGATTTGCTAATCAATAAAGGAGCCAACGTCAACGCCAAAGACAACAATGGCCAGAGCGCTTTGCACAAGGCAACGCTCGCAAATCGAGGTCAGGTCGTTGAGCTGTTAATTGCTAAAGCGGCTGAAGTCAACGCCAAAGACAGTTCCGGCCAGACCGCACTTCACATCACCTGCCTTAATGGCCACAAGGATTTGGCGGAGCAGTTGATGTCTAAGGGGGCGACTGTAGGCGAGAAAAATGGCTACGGCCAAACCGCGCTACATCTGGCGGCTCTGAAAGGACGCAAGGATGTTGTGGAGCTACTGATTGCCAGAGGAGCAGCGGTAGACGTGAAAGACAACGCAGGCTGGACTGTTCTTCACTGTGCGGCTCTCGGAGGTCACCGGGATTTAGTTGCACTTTTAATTGAGAGAGGCTCCGATGTGAACGCCCCCGAAAGTAGCGGTGAAACCCCGTTACACTGGGCGGCTGGTATGGGCCACAAGGAAGTCGTCAGTTTACTGATTGCCAAAGGTGCCAACGTAAACGCCAAGAATATTAGCGGTGAGACGCCCCTTCACTGGGCCGGCGAAAAGGGTCCCGCTGAAATGACCAAATTAGTGAATCAGCACGGCATAACCAATTGACAATTGCCAGTTGAAGATGGATAATTCTTACCGCCGAGTCCGCGGAGACCGCAGGGAAGATATTGTTTATGAAGGATGAATTGGGGCGGGCA
>Ga0153916_10003102_pt1 | contig 12263 bp, 8 predicted proteins | sample Opewatmetagenome_FD_109642 | JGI IMG/M metagenome (GOLD analysis project Ga0153916, IMG submission 109642) | Freshwater wetland microbial communities from Ohio, USA - Open water 3 Core 3 Depth 4 metaG | ecosystem: Environmental > Aquatic > Freshwater > Wetlands | place: USA: Ohio, Lake Erie, Old...
GCGCTGCCGGCGGCGGCGCTGCGAGCAGTTGTGAGTGCGGCCGTACCGGCAAACGTTCCCTGCCACGGAGTGAACAATTCGGAAGCAGCGACGGGCGCGCCGGCGGAAGTTCCTCCCACGATGAGCACGTTGTTGTTGTGCGGGAGCAGGAAGGCGAGCTGACCCTGGCGAGGAGCGGCGAGGGTGCTCGTCGCCAGAGAGAAAGTTCCGGCGGAGGGATCATAAATCTCCGCGGAGGCCAGATCGGTTTGCCCGTTGTTGCCGCCAGCGACCAGAACGCGGCCGTCGAGAAGAGTTGTGGCCGAATGACCGAAACGCGGCGCTGCGAGGCTAGGACCAGGTGCGACGGAGCCCGCAGCCGGATCGATAATGTCGGTGGAAGCGAGCGGCGCGGAACCGTTAGAGCCGCCAACAATAAGCACGCGCCCGTCGGCGAGGAGCGCCATGGCGTGATTTTCCCGGGGCGAGGAAAGCATACCGGCGAAACTGAATGTGCTTGAGACGGGATCGAAAATCTCGATTGTGGAGCTTGCCACGCCCGCGTTATCGCCTCCGGCGATGAGGATTCGGCCATCCTGCAGGAGAGCAGCGGTGGCGCCCGAGCGCGCTTCCGTCATGCCGCCCGCGAGGCTCGACCAGGAGTTGGTGGCCAGGTCATAGATTTCAGCAGCGTTGGTCGCGCCGCCGCCCGAGGACGTTCCGCCGGCAACCAATACGCGCCCATCCTGCAATACCACGGAGAGATGCTTGCTGCGTGCGACATTCATCGGCGCCGCAGGCGAAACACTGCCGTCCGTGCCGAACAATTCCGCCGTCGCGAGCGCGCCGCTTACCCCTTCACCTCCGGTGACGAACACGTGCCCATCCGCCAGCAAGGCAGCAGAAGCGCCCGCGCGTGGTTCGGCCAGATTCGCCGCCGGGGCCCAGGTGCCGCTGGGAGCCAGCAGCACCGAGGCTTTCAAGGCGAGAACAACCAACACCAGAAAGGCGGCTCCCAAAAGGGCGATCTTAGAAAGGTTTCGCATGGATATCCTCGGTACGGAAAGCGTTGTCTTCAGCGCCATGCCAATGTCCATCGCGTTGTGAAGAGCCGGGCGGCCCGCCCACACGCGTCATCAATTCCAGGGATAGAACGGGCCCGCCCCTCGTGGGGACCTGAATCGAGAGGCAAAATCGGGAACAATAGTTATAAAGTGAGCAATCTGAATTCCATTCAACAGGTGCCCGGATCAACGAGTCAAAACTTCTTTCCGGGGGGAATAGCGTTGGACCCAGGGGGAGTGCAAACTGCTTCTACAGAAAGGAAATACGAGCGCAGGCTGCGAATGGTTCGCTCAGTAAAGGGTCAGCCCCGCTGCCTATTGGGATTCAATTCCAGCCCGCGGGTGGACATCATTGTTGCTCGATTAGGGAAATCCCTTTCTGTATTTGTGGTGAGTTAACAGAACAGTACATCTGCGGGCCGCAAGTGCGACTTTTTGTTTACTCCATCGGTGAATAAAGCCGCATAGAAATCGGCGACCAATTGCTCATTGAACGCTATGGTGCGAAACAGCCCCCAAAGCCACGCATCGACAGGCTCGTGGCCGAACTCATTCGCCAGGGCCCCTGCCGCCTTCCCTGGCATTGTCACGCTTACGCCGACCTGCACGGAATACCCGGACGATTCCTTTGTGGGTTTCGGCCGTTGCAGGGCAGAGTCCATTTCTTGGTCCATTCCTAGTCCGATAATTGTTCCGCAGGGTTCCCAAACGCGACTTTGGTAGCCACCCCTGCCGCGTAGGTTCAAGCAGTTACTAAGAGATTTTTCACTGTCACGGCAGAGGTCGCGGGTTCGAGTCCCGTCGTCCCCGCCATTCCTTTCAAGCACGTAGAGGAATGGCATCCCGCAAAGTGCGAGGAATGGCCACGGATGTGCCGAGAACTTCCTGAGAGGAGCATAAGACCGCACTTGCCTACAGAGCACCTTGCGGTTTCGTGATCACTTATGGCCCGCCCCATGACACAGATGAATCAGGTTCCTATAATGACCCCGCATCGGGTTGAAGGCACAGGAATTCGCAAAGGATTGCTGGAGGACCTAACCCTAAAAGTTCTCTATCTTCATGGAGAGATGTCACTTATTCAGTTGTCAGAACTCACCTGTCTGAGCCTGGGAGTCATTGAAGAGATTTTTCAATTCTTCCGCCAAGAGCGGCTGTGCGAAGTGAAAGGAATGTCCGGAGGCACCCATCGTATCGTGGCGAGCCAAGAAGGCCGCGAGAGAGCCGCTAACTTACTGTCACTGAATCAGTACGCTGGACCAGCACCTGTGTCCTTAGCGGATTACACGTCGAGGATGCGCATGCAAAGCGTGAGAAACACGCGCATTGGCCCAAAAGATGTCCAGGGAGCACTCGCTGATTTGGTTTTGGATGATGATCTGCTGCTAAGGATAGGAACTGCCGTAGTTTCAGGCACATCGATGTTCCTCTATGGGCCTCCGGGTACTGGGAAAACTAGCATTGCCACACGCCTGCCCTCCATTTACTCCGACATGGTCTGGGTGCCTTATGCAATCGAGGTGGACAACCAAATCATTACCGTGTACGACCCGGGCGTCCATGAGCGACATCCCACCCCGGAACCCGAGGAGGCAGACAAACGCTGGGTTCTCTGCCGCCGGCCATGTGTCGTGACGGGGGGCGAGCTGACTCTTGAGATGCTTGAGGTGCAGTACAACCCGGTCAGTCGGTACTCTTCTGCCCCGGCACAAATGAAAGCCAACAACGGCGTCCTGATTCTGGACGATTTTGGGCGGCAGCGCGTGAAGCCTCAAGAGCTCCTCAACCGCTGGATGACGGCACTTGATCGTCGCATTGAATTTTTGACCTTACCCGGAGGTCTAAAATTTGAGATTCCGTTTGATCTCCTCGTCGTTTTCTCGACAAACATTGAACCTTTGCAACTGGGGGACGAAGCTTTCCTGAGAAGAATTCCGAACAAAATCCAGGTCCAATACGCGACAGAGGAGCAATTCAAACAGATCTTTCTTCGCGAGATAAACACGGGAGCGCGAACGCTTAAAGTTGAACCCGACGTTCTCGACTTTCTGGTGCGCCATTTGCGCAAAGATCTAAAACAATCGCTCAGTCAGTGTTATGCACGGGACATCCTGAATCAAATATTCTGGGCCTCAGATTATCTTCATGCGAAGCCCGAATTCACCCGGGAACTCGCGCAGTGGGCCTGCAGCAATTACTTCTTCACTGGCACAGAAAGGGCAGCGGAGTAAAGTTATTGTTTTTCTGAAGGAATTTCCAAGTATCCAACGATCTGATCACGCAGGATTTTCGTCGCGACCAACTCGAGTGGCGCGCTGTCCTTTGTGACGACGAACACCACTACTTCATTCAGGGCGCGGTCCTTCAGCTCGATGCACTTCTTGTCAAAGTACACACAGAGGCTGTAGTGTTGGCTCTTCGAATCGGCTGACTTGAGTTGCAGTGTAACGGGTCCCACCGGCAGACGATTATTGCCACGATCGAGTTCGAATGAAAGGGCTCGACGGTGTGTCTGTGTCAGTAACCGGTTCACGGCCTCGCTAGTAGCATTAATTTCTTCCTGCTGCGTTCCTACCACTCCAACGACATCCGTTAGGCGATTCGCGGCAGCCTGCCAGGCTTCCCGGTTCGCGGTGATTTCATTCACAATCGCGTTATTGCTGTCTGCCCCGACAGGCGCTGAGGCCGGCGAGACAGCGGCCGCGGGGGCAGTTGCTTTGGGCTGCGGCGGAAGTGCACTCGCCGCTGTGACGTTATAAACAGTCTTTTTTGCCGGGAAACCTGATGGCTGAGATGAAGGACGCCTGTCGGGAGATACAACAGGGGCGTCCGTTGGGGCCGCCCTACGGTGCTTCTCCAGTTGGTCCAGCCGCTTCTGCATTTCCGCCAACTGTTGCTGTAGTTGTTGAACTTCAGAATTGGCTGTGGCGACTGCCTCACTTTTTTTGCTTTCGACGTAAATCTTGTATCCCACAACAGCCACCAAGCTTATGGCCAATAGAAATAGAATCAGAGATATCAATCGAGCCGTGGATCGCTCTTGTGGCGCACTTGCTGGAACAAAAGCTCCGCGATCGAATTCAATTCCTGCCATGGGCCCTCCCTATTTGCCGGCAATCTGAGCCTCCTGGCTCACTGAAATCTCAATGCAACGTAACGCGTGTCGGGTAACGCAGTTCCAATCGGATGTTCAACTCTCGAGTTTCCTTCGGAAGTAGCGCGATTTCCGTCCGCGCAGTCTCTGCACGCTGACCACGCAATTCGATCACATATTTTCCGGGTGCGACGATCAGAAGGAGGGGTGTGCTTCCTATCGGCTTGCCATCGATCCAGACTTGCGCCTCTTCTGATGTCGAGCGAATTAGCAATTTCCCTGGATTCTTTCCAGCTTTTGCCTCCAAATCGCGGCGATTTGTTTCTTGCGGAGGAGGTGCCGGATAAGACAGGAGATGAGCTGACCCTGACGGCACATTGCTGGGTTGGACCTTTGGCATAACCATAGGCTTTGGTGAGGCGGCAATGGCGGACGACACAGAAGTAGCGCCAGCAGCTTCAGCGGCAGCCTGGGCGAAAGCCGGGACTGCGAACGCCGCGCTGAGGAGGCAGAGACCGCATATTTTTGTAACTATTAGAGCCGTAGCTCGTTCAGAGTAAGTCATGGCTTCGCGCTCTCCGCAACGGACTCGGGGACAATTATCCGATCAAAGAGGAGCAGGCTGGCTTCCAAACTTGCTTCTCAATCTGGATCGAGCCAAGGCAAGGTATACCAGGTAGTTGCTTCATTTTGCATTAGTTACAGGTAGCTTGCAATTCGGCGTAGGGCGGCCTCGTGAACAAAAGCTGACAAGACGTGGAACTCTCTGTACTCGATAGGAGACTTGCAGGATTGCATTCCCCGGACCCACTGTTCATTTTTCACCGCTACCCGAGCGTCAAACATATGGAACTACTCGTGCTTGTAGCAGGGCTATTGTCCGAGGGCTAATTGTGTCAGCCATCAGCTTTCCCTCCGTGCAGCGCTATATATCGGGTTCTTCGGACTTCCCGGGAGTGGCGGTTGGTCACGGGGAGGAAAATCCATGAATTTCCCACGCGCAGGGTCGAAGAAATCTGTGTTTGCGGCGAGCAATCTTCTATTGCCCACCGTTTCACCTTCAAAGGAACCGCGGTCGCGCATCCCATTGAGGGTTCCGGGCTTCCTTCCGCCGCGGAATTTTTATCGCTTTGGCTGGTCTGAATTGCTGGGCACGGCACTGTCTCGCTATCCGGCCCGTGTTACAAATGCGTCTGCGACACTCTTCCGACAGATCCCGGTGTGCCCGAGGCGATTTGCGGTTCACGCCATTGCCGCCTCGCTATTTCTACACATCCTGGGTTATGCGTTCTTCCCGCCCTTCCTTTCACGTCTTGCTCCTGCGCCGAGCGAATCAGCGCTTATCTCCGACCACGATAACATTGTGTACTACCACTTTGCGAAACCTGAACCTCGCGCGCGAATCCCAAAGATTCTCCCTCCTGGCCCGGGCTCCATGCCCGGGGTCGGATCGGATTCTGCACGAATACCCGCGAAAGGTGCTACGAAGGCTCTCGGAACTTTTTTCGCTCTTTCACACCCCCAGCTTCCCGACAATTTTCACCAAACAATCCTGCAGCCTAAGAGTCCCCCGGAGCTTCGAATCAAAGCAGATCTGAAACTTCCGAACGTGGTTTTGGCAGCGCCAGCGGCCCCCAAGGTTCCTCTCCAATTCGATGCCACGAGAGTGCATCCGATTCGTCCTATGCAGCGGCAGGTTTCCGAAAATACGCCGTCGCTCTCGATATCCGAAACGGCGAAACCGGTGGCAGGTCTACTGGCATCATCGAAACCAAACCCTCGCATTGCCGTTCCCATCGGTGCAGCTCCTGCCCCTCTTCTTCCTTCACAGCATGGCGCGACGCTGGCCGATGTAACTCCACCGCAGATTGAAGCGAGTGGCGGAAATGGCGAAGGCCTAGTGATTCTTGGCACGGATCCCGAGGGTTCCGCCGAGTCTTTCGGATTACCCAAGGGCAATCGCTACGGCGAGTTTTCCATTGCGCCGGGCGATGACGGGCATGGTTCCCCTGGTGGCCGTGAGGGAGGCGTTGCTAGCGGAGCAGGAAATGGGGGAGATGGTCTGGGGGGAAATGGGAGTACCGGAACGGGCCAAGGTAAATATGGGGGAGGCGGTGGTAATTCGGGATCACAAGGGATCATCAGTTTGAGAGGCGCTGGCGGCATGGATGGTCGATTGAGTGATCCGGGATCGGGCCAAATTGCCAGCATGGTTTTCTCTCTGCCTTCGCGGATCGGCATTAGACATAACGCACTGGTCATTTCCGCCGGCCCGATGGGAGGAGGGGGACTGGACATTTATGGGGCCCTCCCGTGCGGTAAAATCTATACGGTCTTTCTGCTGGTCTCAGGAAAAAGCTGGTCCCTACAGTACTGTCACAAGTCGGAAAATCCCAGCCAGTCTGCAAGTACCACTCATTCACCCATTGTACACACCGACCTGCCCATGGTTCCGCCAGAGGCGGAAGAGGAATTCGATTTCAAGCGCGTTCCCCTTCCACCGGAAAAGGTCCACAAGATGATTGTGCTGAAGGGTGAAATCGGGGAAGACGGTAAGGTTGAAAAGCTGGAGATTTACAGGGGAATATCACCCGATATGGATGCCGCAGCTTGTCTCGCCTTTAGCCGCTGGAAGTTTAAGCCCGCGATGCGCTCTGGCAAGGCTGTAACCGTCCAAATACTCCTGGGCATTCCAGCCGAGGGTGGAAAGGCACCCCCAGCCAGCTAGGGAGGGGGGTGTCACCGGTATTTGAGCAATTTAACGGAACGACTCCTGGACACATTTTGGCAAGAGGAAGGGATTACTAGAGAACAAATTTTCCCTCGGCTGAGGAGCTGAGCCTTCGACTCCGTCACCCTCCCACTTCTAACCTTCACAATTCATGGTTGATACACAGAGAATCTCACATGCAAGCGTCCGGGAGCTTATGGTACGGGAAATGCTTTCTGAGCAGGGTCCCCGGGCCATGTTCTAGTCGATTGCCCCGGATTGTCCTCGATCCGAGTTTAGTTTCGCTCAGAGGGTAAAGAACCGGGGTTCCGACTCCGCAACATGAGCACTTGGGTTCCTTCAGAGGAGAAAAGCTTCTGGCCCACTGTGGGCCAGAGTTACTTTCTGGCACAGAAGTCCGGAGAGAACACCATTGGATAAACCAGCTCTTCAGGTTTCGTTTTTGAGCCACGATGGTCCATTGGGAGAGGTTATCGGCCGCGCTCTAGGCAATGGATTCATCCTTCGTTGCTTCGGTACGCAGTTGGAGCAGATGCAGGAGATCCTGAGTTGGTCCGACGTGATACTTGTCGATCTTCGTCATGCGAATCCAGAGAACGGTCACAATGATGAGCGACTTGCAATCGCCGATCAAATCAATCGGGTCTCCTTGCACCCTCCCATCATCGCTCTTTGTGATTGCGAAGATCGTGCACACATTCTCGCCGCCATTGAACGTGGTGCAAATGACAGCATCGCGAATCCCCCAGACATTCTGGAGCTGCGTCTGGTATTGAAGCGCGCCTATCGGTTTTTTGCAGCTGAGCAGGAACTCCGGCGATTGCGGTCGGGACAGAGTCATGCCCAAAAACTTCACGATTTACTTGGCACTTCGCCAGCCATGCAAGAGCTGTTCAATTTGGCCGGACGCATTGCTCCGTGTGATGTCAACGTGCTCATCACCGGAGAAACCGGAACGGGAAAAGAACTCCTCGCACGGGCCATTCATCAGATGGGTTCTCGAAGCGGAGGGCCACTCGTCGCTTTTTCCTGCGCCAACTTGCCGGAGACCCTGATCGAAGATGAACTTTTCGGCCACGAAAAAGGCGCCTTCACGGGTGCCTTCCTGAATCGACAAGGCCGGGTGGAAGCCGCAGACCATGGCTCCCTTTTTCTTGATGAGGTCGGGGACCTTCCCCTCGGCCTGCAGCCGAAATTGCTTCGCATGCTCCAAGAAAGAAATTTTGAGCGGCTGGGCAGCAACCGGACCATAAATGTGGATGTCCGGATCATCTCCGCAACCAATCACAATCTCGCCGACTTGGTGAAGCAAGGGAAGTTTCGTGAGGACCTTTACTATCGCTTGAACGTCGTCGAACTTCACCTACCGCCCCTGCGGGAGAGGAGCGATGATGTTTCGCTCCTCGCTTATCATTTCCTGCAAAAATCAGCGCACCACTTTCACAAAGACGCGCGCCGTTTCTCGCGCGCAGCGTTATGCGCGTTGGAGCAGCACAGCTGGCCGGGGAACGTCCGGGAATTGGAAAATATTATCCAACGTGCCGTGGTTCTCTCCGACGGACCAACGATCGAGCTGTCAAATCTTCCAGCAGTCCTGCGTTCCGGGGCGCACGAGCCATTGCTAGAGGCGGAAGGTCTCCCGGGAGGAAAGGTTTCTTCCTACGAGGAGGAGATCAAGCGGTTCAAACGGAATCTCGTCGTGCGCACCTTGCGCGAGTGCGGCTGGAGAAAAGCCGAAAGCGCACGCGCTCTTGGCGTGGCGCGCGGGTATCTCCACCGTCTGATCAACCAGCTTGATATACGGAAAGATGAGGAGCACCCTATCCCCGAACGACCCGATCTCCCGCTCGGGCCGGTGATGTGAGTCTGGAAAACTGGCCAATTCGAGTTACACGACGGTGCCGATAGCCATGACGGACGCAGCGACCGACGAGGCCTCCTTCGTGAAGGACTTCTGTGTTCCTTTCCTTGTTAGCGCGCAAAACGTTGACGGGGGTTGGGGTTACCATCCGGCGGCGGAGAGCCGCGTTGAGCCCACCTGTTGGGCACTCCGGGCACTCACGAATGTTCCGTTGGCGGTTTCTAAAGAGTGCCTTCGACGGGGCTGGCAGTTTCTGCGCTACGAACAGCTGGAAGATGGCTCTTGGCCTTCCTCCCGCGGACAAAAAACGGGTAGTTGGGTCACCTCCCTCGCCTGCGGCATTCTTTCCCACGCGCCAGAATCAGAAGCTTCAGTCTCCGCCGGACTCAAGTGGTTGTGTGACGACTATCCTCGGGACAGCAGTCCCTGGAGACGCTTTCTTGGTCACTTCCGTACCGGTCCGCCAATCTCTGAACAGGACGACTCTTATCGGGGATGGGGATGGACTCCCCGCACAAGCAGTTGGGTCGAGCCTTCCTCCTTTGCCATTCTTGCGCTCCAGGAATGTCCGGTGGAATGGAGGCCAGCAACAGCTTCCCAGCGCTGCGAGCTTGCCGTTGGTCTACTCTATGACCGCATGTGTCCGGATGGTGGCTGGAATTGCGGTAATCCGCGAGTTTATGGAGTCGACGGTGAACCACTTGTTTTGCCCACGGCCTGGGCACTGCTTGCTCTGCACGATCAGCCCGCTCATGACAGAAAGTCGAAGAGCATGGCTTGGCTTCAGAAGAGCGTTGCAACGATCCACGGACCCGCCTCACTGGCAATCGCGCGGATCACGCTAGAAGCCTACGGTCTGAAGCTGCCCGAAACAACTCAGAAGTTACGCAATCTGTTTGATGCAAGGGAGTTTTTGCGCACGACGGAAGTTGTCTCGTGGACGTGTCTGGCGCTGAGCCCGAAGCGCTGCTGGTTTCCGCTAGCGGAGTGTGCGAATTGAACCGGCGAAATCAACAGCTCATCCCGTCCTTCCAGCGTCCTGCATCGCGGGTGCTGATCCACCATGCTGCTGATTATCAGCGCGAACTGGCAACAATCATCCTGGAGAGCCTGAAGGAGTTCCATCTGCCGGTACGCGGCAAAACGGTTTTGCTCAAGCCAAACCTCGTCGGTCTTGATCCCCTCGGAATCATGAACACGCATCCAGCCGTGATCGCAGCGACTCGAGAGAGTTTCCTGCTTCTGGGCGCAGCGGAGGTGTTCATTGGCGACGGCCCGGCGATGGACCGTGACACCGAATCGATCCTGGAATCAGTCAAACTGAAAGAATTCACCGGGCCGCTTGCCAATGTCTTCCGTGACCTGAATCTGGATGACGTTGCGCGAGTGCCGCTGCCGACGCGCGCATCGCGATTGAAGGAACTCTACCTTCCCAAAACAGTCTTGGGAGTCGATTTTCTGGTTTCCCTGGCAAAACTCAAAACACATCACTGGGCAGGTGTGACTCTCTCGCTGAAGAACATGTTTGGGATCGTTCCGGGCGGCTGTTATGGCTGGCCAAAGAACGTCCTGCACTGGGCGGGAATTGACAACTCGATCCTGGATATCAACGCCGCGGCGCGGCCCGATTTTGCCATTATCGATGGAATCGTCGGGATGGAGGGCAATGGCCCTATCCAGGGGACACCGAAGCCCGCAGGGGTACTCATTTTTGGTGACGATCCCGTCGCCGTGGATGCAACGGCTTGCCGCGTAATGGGGCTGAAGCCCGAAAAGGTCAAATACCTGGCAAGGGCCGGCACACTTCTCGGAAACCTGGAAGTAGCGAAGATTCAAGAGATTGGAGAGCGTGTCGAAACTGTCCGGAACTCTTTTTCGGTGTTGGAGAAGTTTTGCGAATTGACCATGTAGCAAATTTGGTTTTGGCACGAAAACTGCCTATGCAAGATCTCCGGAGATTCCCGCATTAGACGAGATGTATCCAAATGAGGACCATTCGCAAGATATCTGGAATTATGGAAACGGGACTACTGGTACCTGAAATGATTTGGTTTACACAAGAAAATCCTTGTCAAGTTTCTGCCAACTCAGTAAGGTTCCATCACTCCGCGGAAATGTGCCTACGCGAGAAGTCCCCTCGTGCATGCTTTTGTATGGTTTAGCCACTTACAGTTCCCAGGTAGGAATTGGGAGGTTGCCATGAATCGGAAGAATGAGGCGGGCCAAGCATTGGTCTTTACCGCTGTGGGGCTGGTTGCCTTGCTTGGTTTTGTGGGCCTGGGAATCGACATGGGTGTGCTGCGCTACCAGAAGCGCCTGCAGCAGACCGCGGCGGATGGCGCGGCCATCGCTGGCGCTACGAACCTTTCCTTTGGGGGCGTGCAAACTGGGGCGCAAAATGCGGCAATATCCAACGGCTTTACGGATGCGAGTGGCAACGACGCTACCGCGTGCAGCAATAACGCCGCCGTCGGGACCGTGTGCGTCCAGATCAACAATCCGCCGCAACCCGTGACCGTGAACGGAACGCTGATTCCAGCGGGACCCCATAGCGGCGACATAAATTATGTGGAGGCTGTCGTCGCGGTCGTCCAGCCAACTTACTTCATGAAGATTTTTGGTGTCAACAGCGAGACGATTACCGCGCGCGCGGTGGCCACCAACCTCGCCGGCGGAACCAATGGTACGAACAGCGGCTGTTTGTATACCCTCGGTCCTCCGACCGCCTCCATCGAGGGTATCAACATCAATGGCAGCGCCACGCTGAATGCTCCCACTTGCGGTATCGTGGATAACGGTAACTACAACACCAAGGGCAACGCATTGACCGTAAACGCTGCCACCTTCGGAGTCTCAGGTAGCGGAAATGTGAGCGGCCCGGGCGGTAGTGTTACATGCTCTGGTGGCACTTCCTCCTGTCCGACGTACGATACCCCCGCTTCCTCCGATCCCATGGGGACTATGACTCCCCCCTGTACTTTCCCGTGCACCCTCCCAGGCAACGACGTTACCATCAGCGGCAATGGAAGCTTCACCGGCGCAGGAGTGTCGTATAGCAACGGTGTGTACACCGTCAGCCCAGGAGTGTACACCTCCTTCAAAATCACGGGGACTGGAGGCTCCAACAACATCGTTTTCAGCCCGGGACTCTATATCTTTGACGGTAACACTGGAATCGGCACTAATAATCTAACGATACCCGGCAACTCTACCATTACCGGAAACGGAGTCACCTTCTATTTCACCAACGATGCCACTATCGACGTGACCGGCACACCAACGATCAATTTGTCGGCGCCGAGCTCCGGAACCTATCAAGGAATTTTGATGTGGCAGGACAAAAATGATACCAACGTCGGTCCGGCGCCAAACGGTCCCACGCTCGGCGGCAACAACGGAAGTCAGTTCAACGGGATCTTGTACTTCCCGAGCGATCAGCTCACTTTTTACGGGAATAACGTCAGCTACAGCGTGGGCGTTGTAATTTCGAATTCCCTGGCGCTGAGCGGCAATCCCGACGTTACGTTCAACGGA
>Ga0153916_10003103_pt1 | contig 12263 bp, 11 predicted proteins | sample Opewatmetagenome_FD_109642 | JGI IMG/M metagenome (GOLD analysis project Ga0153916, IMG submission 109642) | Freshwater wetland microbial communities from Ohio, USA - Open water 3 Core 3 Depth 4 metaG | ecosystem: Environmental > Aquatic > Freshwater > Wetlands | place: USA: Ohio, Lake Erie...
CCTGGAGGGCGCCGGGGACCGCCTCGGGTCGACGCTGAATGGCGCCATGTGGTACCTGACCCTGAGGACGCCCTCGTTGGGCTTGCTGAGCCTCTTCGGGTGCATCTCTCTAGGCCCGTAGACGCCTGCGATGATCTTGTTTCGCCCCATCTCTATGTAGGCGGAGCCGTCGGCGTTGGGCAGGACTCCGCTCTCTATGTGGATGGGCCTCAGCTCATCCTGCTTCCTGCCGTCGACTCTCTCCCAAGTCTTGTTGGATTTTCTCTTCCTAGTCTTACTCATTTCTTCTCCTCCTTTATCGATTTCAAATATTCTTGGATCCTGTTCGTGAGGCCCGAGGTGTGTGCCTCCGCCTCGATCTTGTGTATGACACTCTCAACGATCTCCTCGTCCTCCCGGCTCCTGCCGTTGATCAGTATTCGGCCGTTCTGGCCGATGGTCACGTTGCACCGGGTCTCCTTAAGGATCATGTTGATCATGCTCCCCTTCTTACCGATCAGTCTCGGTATCTTGGAGGGGGTGATTCTGATGACGAAGCCTTCGTGGACCCTGCCCAGGTCCCTGCCCAGTATGGACAGCACGGGGGTCCTGTTGCGGTCCAGGTCGACGACCTTGGCCACTATCAGGTCGCCCACTTCCAGTATCTGGGTCATGTCTAGGCTGGTTCTGAAGGGCTTGTCTATGGCCTCGTTCACCGTCAGTATGGCGTCTCCCGGGCCGTCTATGTTGACCAGCCACTGGCCCAGCTCTATGTCCGTGACGGTGCCTACGACGAGGTCCCCCACGAGGGGCGTGTAGCCTCCCTCCAGGGCTATGACTGAGACGCGGTCCTTGCTGTAGTTCACCAGCCCGACCTTGGTGGCGTATACGTTGCCTCCGTCCCTGTACGTGTTGTCTCCGGCCCTGACCTTTCCCTCATACACGAGGTCGCCTGGGACCACTATGCTCCGTTCCTCTAGTTTGGCGCTCACTCTTCCTCTCTTCCCTATTTGACTATCCTCGACTGGACGTTGCCCTGAGTCGTCTTGCCCAGGGCCTCCAGCATCTCGACTTGCATTGCGGCTGGCAGCTCTATGACGGCGATCCATGAGCCGTCTTTCTGCCACTCGTCCCGTTTGATCTCCCCGTAGTCCTTGGCCACGCCGTAGCTCTTGCCCGTGTACTCGGCGGGGATCTTTATGGCTATCTGGACGTTCTCGCTGCTCATGGGTAGCACCGGCCGCAGGGCGTCCACTATGTCCTTGACCTGCTCCTCGGCGTCCTTGAAGGGGTCTATCTGTATCCTGATGTCCTGCAGCGCGTTCTCTATCCTGACCGGCGGGTGGGGCAGCTTGGTCTTTGGGTCCACGTAGGTCCTGGAGATGATGTGTATTATCTGTTTGAGCTTCTGGTCCAGCATCTCCTTCCTCTGGGCCGAGGTGAGCTGAAATACGCCCTTCTCGAACATGATCTTTGCGACCTCTATTGGGTCGCTTGTGCCGAAGGCCTCCTCCAGTTTGGACGCCGAGGCCTTCTCGCCCTTGTTGGAGTCCGTGAATATGGTGTCCACGATGAGTACGTTGGATATGTCTCCGGGTTCTCCGCGCTTGTATGAGAGCCCCTTATCCGGGTCTACGAGTATCTCGAACTTTTCTCCGCTGTGCTGGTAGCGTACGAGGGTGTACTTCGTGCTCATGTCTGAGCCTCCGCTATCTCAGCAGCTTCTCCACTTCTTCTTCGCTGAGCCGCCGGAAGACCATGGTGTCCGCGGGGATGGCTGCGACCTTCACGTTCTTTGCCGTGACCTCGGTGTCGGAGGCTACCTTGACGGCATCCACGGCGAGCCTGGCGGCCTCGTCGATGCTCATGTCGTCGCCGTACTTCTCCTCTAGGAGCTTGTTCGCCTCCTCGCTCTTCCTGCCGACGGCCGTGGCCTTGAAGCCCCTGTAGGCTCCGCTTGGGTCGGTGGTGAGGACTTTGCTCCCCGTGGCGTCGCATCCGGCGAGTATCATGCTGACGCCGAAGGGCCTTACGCCGGCGTGCTGCGTGTAGAGCTGGGACAGGTCTCCGAGTCTCCTGGCGAGTACCTCGATGTCCAGGGGCTCGTCGTATAGTAGTTTGTTGCTCTGGCAGTGGACTCTGGCCTGCTCTATTAGGACGCGTGCGTCGCTGCTGAGTCCGGCGATGGCTGAGGCAACGTGGTCGTCCAGCTGGTATATCTTCTTGAAGTACTCTGGGTCCTCCAGGTTGCTCTCGGGTGTCTCGTTTGCCGCCAGCACTGCTCCGTGGCTGCATGAGACCCCGACTATGGGGGCTCCCCGTTTGACCAGCTCGAGGGCGTACTCTACCTGATATAGTCTTCCTTCCGGCGAAAAAATGGTTATGGCCCTGTCGTAGGCCCTTGGCATGAACAAATCCTTTCACTTCCCTCTTTCGCTGCTTTTCTCATACCTGTGTACTTGCACTGACTAAAAAAGATACTTGAGGGCCGTGTCGTGGATGCGACTCGTGTTAGCGATTTTGGGGGTTTTGGCCGGATATGTCTCTCTATCTGTTTCTCTGCGCGTGCACGTGGAGGGGGGAGGGGGGTGTAGTCGTCGTCGCCGCGGTTTCTCGTTTTTGTGTTTGTTTTCCGGCTCAGTGACTTTTTCCGGGGTTTTTGGCGGCGACTACCGTTGATTGGTGTCCGCGGATTGCTCGTTGTTCGCCTACGTTGTGAGGATCGGTGACATTGCGATGCTTTGTGCGTCGGAGGCTGGAAGTGGTCCTATTCCATTGGTCTTACAATATTCTCAGTGTAGCCTACTTGCCCATTACAACCGTGGTTCCTGCTTATGTTATCTTTATCGTTCTTGCCTGGATACTGGCTATTTGTCTCTTGATACGATTTGGGCCAAAAAGCCTGGTTAGAACGAGCGCGGATGCTTGATAAAAGCAATCAATAACTCTGAAGCAGAGGCATTCTTCGCGCGCGGTTAACTAGAGAAGGATCGCTGCACGCGCCATCTCGATACGCGCATAATATTGTATGCGCCAGAAACTATTACGGGAAAGCAAAAAACTAGGTAAAAGGGTCAAATGGAACGAATCTTAGGAACCTTGAGATACTAAGGTCCTTCCGACTATAAGCAGCCCTAACCCTATGATCAAGTATGGCCACATAATACTCCAATTAAGCCAGTCAAAGACCCCTTTAAATAGCTGTGATAAGCCGGCTAAAATGATAACTCCACCCAGTAGTAAGCTGAATGTTTTAGATCTGTTTCGTCCTAGACGAGATGTTCTCGTGTCTCTCTGTGAATTTACAGTCAAATCTTTCACACGGGGCTACGCAGATCGTTCTTTTTAAAGCTATGTAAAAATAAGATGAGGCTATTTTCCGGGTATGTAATTGTGCACACATGGTACATTTCAAGTTTCTAATAAGTGGCGCCCTGGCCGGGATTCGGACCCGGGATCGCTCGGGTGACAGCCGAGCATACTGGACCGGACTATACTACCAGGGCAAACGCGAAATGGCTTAACACGGGGATGGATAATAAAGTTTGCGTCTGTAGAGGCTGGGGCCAACGTGGTGAAGATCGGCCTGCCGGGGAGGAGGGTTAGTTTGAGGGGCGGGGGTTGGGCAAGCTTCTGGTGAGAGGCTTAAATCCCTCCTACCCCACCGGTTTATGGGAAAAGAGTACAGGCAAGGCGTCGTGCCGGTCCTTGCGGGTGCGGCAACCCACGTGGGGTGTGACAACTCGCCCCGCTGCGATAGAGCCAAAGGTTCAGCGGTATTTAGTGGTTATGAGGTAGAGCCCTGCTCCACGTGGAGCAATAGGAAAGTGTCCAAAACACGTCCTCCAGATGCTCCTCAAACTATAAATACCTCGATGAGAATCCTTCAAACGCGGGAATCCCGCGAAAGGTGAGCCGAGTAAAACTGGGAGTTCCTAGACTCACCTTTCTTATCAAATATCGGCCGAGAGCTTTTATGTCTGTCAAAGGATTTTAAAGGTTGGCGGTGGTGCCGGAGAGGCCTAACGGTTTCGGCTTATGGCCGAATGAAACTCCCAGTTCACACGGGTTCGAATCCCGTCCGCCGCGCTACCTGTTCCACATGAAATAAACCATAGGGAGCCAGATAAATTGTAGAGCACTTAACAAAATTTTTACCAAGTCCAGCTAGTGCAGCTCTTACTTAATCGTGGAGATTATGAAAGGATATAGCTCCTTTTGAAAAGCTACTTGACAATATTAAATATATTTGACTGGAATCACCGAACTGTCCTATATAGAACAAACTCACTATTATCATGAAAGAATAAAGTCTTCAAGAACCGGAAAGGGTTCGATGAAAACGGGGAAAATGTGTAAAACAGCAGTTTTCTTCACTTATACTGCTTGGCTATGAGCATCGTCGCCGTGAGGAATATGTTGGGGATGCTCCTTAGCTTCGTTATGATGAAGCTGTCAAGGGTCTTCATGTCCTCTGTCTTGACCTTGATGATGGCGTCGTACTCGCCGTATATGGTGGACACCTCCTCTACCTCCTTGTAGATCGTGAGCTTCTCGCACACCTCGTCCTCGGACCCGGACTTGATGTTCATCATTATGTAGGCTTCTATGCTCATGTTGCCTCACAAACCACCACCCGTCAGCGGTTTAAAATAGTTGCTCTAGTCCATGGGGGCGGGGGCGCACCCCGCCATGATGCGGCCCATGGCCGTGAGGCTCACAGGGACGCCCTTGTTGTCCTTGGTCCCGGCGAGTATGAGCTCCGCCTCCCGCAGGCCCTTCAGGTTCCAGCGCACCGTCGACTCGGGTATTGCCAGCTCGTCCGACAGCTGCTGTATGAGGACCGTGTAGACGGGCCTCTCGCTGTGCGTCACGAGCCAGCTGAGGATGGTCCGCTGCTTCACCGTGAGCCTGGTGCTGGCTGCCGTCATCAGTGCTTGCTCGAACTGGTCGAACTGGCTGATGTGGTGCCTAACTGACTCTTCCAGGGCGTCGATCCGCCTCTCTAGGCGGCTGTACTCGGCGCCCGTGCTGGATTCCCCGATCCTAGATACCTCTCGCTTGAGGGTTCTTATGCTCCGGATTATCTCTCTAGGGTCGGGCGTCGGATCGGCCTTTTCAGGCCTGGAGGAAATATTCACCTGTCATTTGTTCACCCCGACAGGCTCTTCATAGGCTCGGCTGGATTTAAAAGTGTTTCCTCTTGTCTCTGGGTTGCCCAGTGCCTTGGATGCGCTTTGATATGTTACCGATGGCAAACGATATCTCTCCGCGCCCACCTATTTATAGTGAATTGTGAAAGATGAAGCCTAAAAAAGAGCTTCCTAAGGACGCGGAGGAGGTGGCCCGCGAAGGTGAGTACATCTTGGTGAAGTACATGCATAACGGTGAACCCTACTACGGCGTCTACAGCTTCTACGAGTCCGAGGACGGTAGAAGGTACTTCCCCCGGGGCGGGGGAGGCAGGAGCCTGGAGGAAGCCACCCAGCAGCTTGAAAGGATAACCGGCGTCAAACGCCACTAACCCTTCGTTGAATGAATATGATTTTAGGCGGCTCGTAGTGCCCCGTACCTTGCCGGCCTGTGCTTCTGGAGGCAGTTCTTACAGTAGATTGGTCGGCCCTGGGTCGGCTTGAACGGGACCTCGCATCTGCTGCCGCAGTCATGGCAGACAGCGTCATATGTCTCAGGGGACGCGTCCCGCAACGCGTGCCCGCTCTTCAGCTCCTGGATCTTCGTCTTGGTCAGAGCCTTGATCTGCCGCAGATCGGCCATCTCCTCCAGGCTCACAAGGGTTATAGCTGTCCCGTCGGCCTCCATCCTGGCGGTCCGCCCAATCCTGTGGAAGTATACGGACGCCTCATTTGGGACATCGTAGTTGATGATGTGGGTGACGCCGACGATGTCCAGGCCCCTCGCGGCCACGTCCGTGGCTACAAGTATCTTCAGGTTGCCTCTCCTGAAGGACTCCATGACGGCGTCTCTCTGGGGCTGGGTCAGGCCGCCGTGCAGAGGCTCGGCGTCGTATCCCCTCGCCTTCAGGCTCCTCGCCAGTTTACCTGTCTCCCTGCGGGTCCTGCAGAACAGTATGGCCCGCTCGACGCTGTGTTCATCCAGGACGCCTGTCAGGGCCTCGAACTTCCTCTTCGGGTCCACGACCATGTAATACTGACTTATCTGCGGGAGCGCTATCTCGTCCCTGCTCACCAGTATCCTCTCAGGCTCCTTCATGAACCTGTCGCATACGTTCAGGACGGACTGGTCGATGGTCGCGGAGAACAGGCTCGTCTGCTTGTTCTTGGGGAGCTTCGAGAGGATGCGCTCGATGTCCTTGATGAACCCCATGTCGAGCATGCGGTCCGCCTCGTCCAGGACCACGCACGTGACCCCCGAGAGGCTAAGAGTTCTCCGTTGAAGGTGATCGATTATCCGCCCCGGTGTGCCCACGACGATGTGGGCACCCTTCTTAAGCTCGTTGATCTGCTTGTTGATGGGCTCCCCACCGTAGATGGGTAGAACCCTCAGCTTCGTGTACCTGCTGATCCGGCGAATATGATCAGCGGTCTGGACGGCTAGCTCACGCGTCGGGGCCAGCACAAGTCCCTGGACGCGCCTGTCCTCGGGGTCCACGCGCTCAACCATCGGTATTCCGAAGGCGGCCGTCTTCCCCGTCCCTGTCTGGGCCTGCCCTATGACGTCTCTTCCCTCCAGCAGCGGCATTATCGTCTGGGCCTGGATCGGTGAGGGGCTGCTGTATCCCAGCCTGTCAATGCCCCTCAACACCTCTTTACTTAACGGTAAATCGTTAAAGCACTCTATCTGCATCTGTATCTATCTCATATCACAAGAACTTCGCACGCTATTCTCATGTGCTTCTTCAAGCTATATTTCAAATAAGTATGTGAATCACTGTGACAGCACCCTGATTGCCCTATGATATAAAAAGGTTTACTCGGATCACAGATATTTTAACACGTATGATTAACGAAATGAGCCGGCTGGAAACCTTTAGAAGGCCAAAAATCAGCTTGAATGAATCACCGACTAAATAACGACAGCTATGTCTTCAAGAATTTAATGAAAATAATTTTAGACGACTCGTAGTGACAAGTATCTTGCTGGCCTGCACCTCTTAAGGCAGTCACGGCAGTAGATTGGTCAGCCCTCGGTCAGCTTGAACGGGGCCTAGCACTTCTGGCCATAGTCTGCGTAAACTGCTTTATGCATCTCTCTGGGGCGGCTAGTACCAGTTCCTTGCGGGCTACCTAGGATTCGCGCTGATGCAGATGGGCGCCTTCAGCGTCGTCTGTATTGATATTCTAAGCACTTGGGTTGACGACCAATACGGGGCACGACGCCTCAGCTATTACCCTGCTTGAGACAGAGCCTAGAAGCCACGCCTTGGCTCCACCCATGCCTCTGCTCCCCAGGGCTATACAGCTGTAACCCTCGTCCTCGGCTATCCTCAGGATGGTTTTAGGCACGTTAGGATCCTTCACTGATCTCAGATCGAATTTTACCTTACCTTTATTCAGCATCGGCTCCACATCGTCAAGTATCCTGCTGCTTCCCATGTCACCAATCGAAGTCTTCTCTATGTGCTCCACAATTGGCTCATACTTGTCTTCCATAGGGTCCCAGTAGACGTTCAGGACCGTCAATGAGCCATTGAATCTTTTGGCGAGGTCAGCTGCCTCCTTGACTGCCTCTTTTGATTCTGCTGAGCCATCATAGGCGACGAGGATCTTTGCGCCATCTTTCATAAATTGACACCGAGAGATACAGTGTCTCTGCGGATAAAAAAGTATTGAGTAAAACGTCGTACCCATGGAACAACTTGCCTCTGGCCTTCACATGCAAGTTAAAAGTCACGTAGTGTGAGTTCTGTGTAAGTCCGGCTTTGATCAGGTAAAAATTATTACGCTGGACGTTTCATTTTACCTTAGATGATATTTCACATCGATGATAAGATCAGTTATTTTGTTAACACTAAGACGCCAAGAAAGGATCACGTGATGATTTTTCTTTCGAGTCTTAGTTACTTTGTCTGGGTTTTCTCATTTCCTCTATTTGGCCCTGTGTTATTGCACTATTTTTCGGGCATGAAAGCATTAGTGATTGAGCAAGGAAAATTCATGCAGTTTTTTCTTTTATCGATGCTCGTTTCAAGCGTGTGCGCGGGTTATCTCTCGGATCGTGCTAGAAAAAGGGCGACAATGGTATGGTTGTCCTCCATAGCAGCCTCTCTCGCGACGCTCGGCTGCATTTACATTACGAAAATCAATGACATGCTTCTATTCTCAGTTCTACTTGGGATAGTATCCGGGGTCAACATCCCATTTTTAGGAGCATTCTTCTCGGATCGCACATCACCGGAGGATAGAGGTCGAATAATAGGCTTACCAATTGGGTTATCCTTTATTTTCGCTTTTGTTTATTACGTAGGATTACCGTACGTAAGTCACTCTGTTAAAACAGAGCTTTTTTTGGTAAGCGTTTTATGCCTGCTTTCATTGGCGACGGTTTTTTTCAGGCCAACCGAAGAGGGCGTGGATAAAGTGGATAGGAAAAAGGAGACCAAGCCCAAAACTAGGCAGGTCGTCTTGTACGCTCTAATTGTCTTTCTGTTTTATTGGGTGGCCGGGATACTCTTCTCCATCTTCATACCTTCAATACTCGACCATATACCTGAAACGAGTTTCTACCTGGCCTGGTCTTTGCCGTTTCTATTGGGTGCGTTGGTGGCCGGATACATGTATGACTCCATGGGCAGGAGCTTCCCCGCCATCATCGGATTAGCGATTACAGGGGTCTCCTTGGCCATCTTCGGGATCTATGGTCTGAACTCTAGTTGGTTATTTCTCATGCTTCTGTCCGTGGGGTTCAGTTTCTCGATCGTTTTCTCTTTTCTGGTGTGGGCTGACCTTGCGCCAAGCGGACAGAGAGGCCTATTTTTTGGGTGCGGGATGGGGTTGATGTGCCTAGCCATGCTGTTAGGACTGGTGTCGGCGGGTACAATATTCGGCAGCGTGAGCGCATCGTACATCAAGAGCTACATAATGTACTCGGCTGTCGCTCTATTCCTCTGCATTCCTTTGATGATCATGGCTGAAGAGCTGCTGCCCAAGGAGCTCATCGAAAAAAGGAGGTTCCAGGAGTATCTTGAGCACGCTCGGAAAAGATACATTAATCCAGGATAGTAGCGCCCCTAACTGCAATAAATCCTGTTGATGTCCTCGGCCAGCTTGTTAACGGTGAGTGAGTACTCGAATTTCTCGTCTATCAATATCTCCTTACCCTGAGCCAGGAAGCCTCTGACGTCGCACAGACAGGGAATGTACGCTAGGGTGTTTTTACCAAAGTTTTTCTCGAGAGTGGGCCCCAGGGACTCTATCTGCGGGGGCAGGACCATGTTAACCACGATGAACGTGGGTTTTTCAAGCAACTCGTAGACTCCCTTAATCATCTCGGCTGTCCCAATGATGTCAAGGGAGTCGAGCCGCATGACCAAGGCGATGACGTCGGATCCCACGATCGCGTTGATGGAGGAGTACGCTAAGCCGGGAGATGTATCGAAAATAGTCTTCTGGAAGCCTAGTTCGGCCAGCCTGTACTTCATCGAAAGCGTCCTTTTTAGAGCCTCTCTCTCCCAGTTGCTGGACTTACTCATGAGGTCTCTCAAGGCCTCCGCATCCGGGCAGGCGAAGCCGGCATAATAGTTCGGCTTAACCTCGTGAAGGCAGTCATCTATCTCACAGTCGCCGTTCAGGTAATCGTTTATCCAGTATCGGGGTCGCTGCCCCTTGAAGATGCTGTGAAGGCTGGGGGCTCTCAGGTCGTAGTCGAGGAGGCACGTCTTTTCGTTCCTGGAGTATATCGCGGCCAGGTTTGTGGCTAGCAGTGTTTTCCCTGTTCCTCCTCTGTAGGAGTGTACGGACATTGATAGCAAGGTCTTCTCATCTTGAAGTAGAATAAGTCCTTTATATATTATCATAATGAGGCGATTTGTTGAATCTATCTAACAGTTAATTAGAATAATGTAATTTTATGGTATTGAAAGTTTTTTTTAGTAGAGTGAAAAATATTGTTAATGTATGTCCTGGATCATGACGCATCTATATGACGCGACTAAAAAAAATGAATATCTTAGAAACGCGATAAACATCTGGCAGAAAGATATCTCGAGACTTGAGGCAGGCCCCTATAACCGCGTGGCGGAGCTACACTGGAACATAGCTAAAGCCCAGGACCAGTTGAATGAGCACGTAGACTCTTCGGTTAATTTCAATAAAGCCAGTCTATTCTTCCTGAAGGAGGCAGAGAAAAAACCCAGCATGGCCGCGTTTTACAGGGAATATTCGCGGTACATGGAGGCCTGGGCCGAATTTGAGAAAGCGAAACAGGCTCACATTGAAAAGAACTACATGGAGGCTAAAGATCACTACCAGGCAATAGCCTCCATATTTGAGTCGACGGCAAGGTGGAGTTATCTGACGCCCAATTACCAGGCCTGGGCGAGCCTAGAAGAGGCTGAGGCGTACAGTATAAAGGAGAATCCTGTAGACGCCATCCGTCTTTTCAACGGAGCCATCGAGCTTTTCGAAGCCTCCAGGGCATCGGTCCAGACAAAGTTGGATCTGATCGACGAATATGAACGGGAAAATGGTGACATAATAAAGAGGATTAACGCCCAGTTAAAGGAAGAGGAACCATCTGGCAGCAATCCCGCCGCTAAGGATGTCGAGGAAAAAGAGAACCTGAACCGGATCTTGAAATCATACGCCGTTAGACGCGAATATTGTCAGGGAAGGATAGCGCTGGAGGAAGCCGCTGTTATGAAAAAACGGGGGGAGATAAGAGAAAGCTCAAGGAAGTACGGCGAAGCGGCTAGAATATTTTCACACATGTTGAGCAGCTACGAAGACGCGTTAACGGAGATACAGCCATTCTACTGCATCAGTCAGGCCTGGCAGTACCTCACACAGGCAGAGGCTGAGGCTTCGCCGGAAAAATTCGGTGAGGCGACCAAGCTGTTTGAAAATGTCAAGGAGAGCTGCTCGGATGAAAAAACCAAGAAAATAATACAGGGCCACACCTTCTTCTGTAAAGCCCTCGAGTCTGGCTCAAGGTTCGATGACACGAGGGACCTGAAACATCTTTCAGAGGCCATCGAGAACTTTGAGAACGCCGCGAACCAGTATCAGAGGGTCAACTTCTTGGAGGCCTCAGAGCACGCCAAGGCTAACCAGAGGCTGTTCGAAGCGTACGGCTACATGGTGAAAGCCAGTAAAGAGATGGAGCCGCAGAGCAAAGCAGCCTACTACTCCATGGCTGAGAAACTCTTCGAGAACGCGGCGGGGGCTCTCCGTGATTCAGGGTACCACGACAAGTCCGATGAGATCAACCTGATGCTGGGCAGGGTTAGGAAAGAGCGGGAAGTAGCTGTATCACTTAGTAGCATATACAGTGTCCCGTCCATCATATCGCCGTCCCAGACGTATCCCGTCCCGTTGCCAACCGTAGAGTCAGCTGTGGGGCTGGAGAAGTTTGAGAAAGCGGAGATCCAGGCCAATTCCTTGGTCAGGAACAAGCAGTGCAGGATCGGGGAGCAGGTTGAAATAGACATAGAGGTCGTGAACGTCGGTAAGGGTAAGGCAACACTGCTACAAATTGACCATCTGCTGCTCGACGGCTTCAAGGTGAACAAGGTTCCTACGTGGTCGAGGCTCGAGCAGGGCAGCCTAATATTGAGGAACAAGGCCCTCAAGACACAGGAAATCGAGGACATAGCACTCACCATCACGCCTTACAGGAAGGGCGAGTATTCCTTCAGGCCCCTGGTCGTGTACAAGAACGATTCAGGTGAGGTATCGTATCACATGGTGTCTCTGGATACCATTACTGTGAACGAGATCGGGATATCTGACTGGATCAGGGGCTCAAGAGAAAGGAAAGCCTAGCCGGGTTACCGTTTTTCCTCCACCTTTTTCACATCTGATTTTCCGTGGCGCCCGGGTTCGCCGGGGCTTGTTACTGCTGTATTAAATGGTGGTTTTCCGCCGCTGGTCGGCTCCCCACTGGCTTATAATGGCTGGCCTGTTATAAGGCGGAAAAAAATTCCATCTCATGCTTAGTGCTTTCCACTGCTGAGGTTTCCACGATCCACCCGTTCGTGGGCGTGGAGAATGAGGTGAATAAAGCGTCTATTGTTTATATAACTCGTAGAACTCGATTAGGTTGGGCGGCATGTGGACCCAGTTCTTGACGTTGTACCTGATGACGTC
>Ga0153916_10003104_pt1 | contig 12262 bp, 14 predicted proteins | sample Opewatmetagenome_FD_109642 | JGI IMG/M metagenome (GOLD analysis project Ga0153916, IMG submission 109642) | Freshwater wetland microbial communities from Ohio, USA - Open water 3 Core 3 Depth 4 metaG | ecosystem: Environmental > Aquatic > Freshwater > Wetlands | place: USA: Ohio, Lake Erie...
CGTGGCTGACCAAACAGGCAAAAGCGTGGAAGAAGCAAGAAAAGCCCTTGAAGAATGTGAAGGTGACTTGGCTAAGGCTATATTGCTGCTTCAGTCATGATGTGGATGATGGTTATTTCTATACATGTTAACTCAGAGACAAGGATATCTGTTTTTTCCATGTCTCTCACTATTCAGCACTAACAGCAAAGTTGCTTAAAAAACGATATAGAAGAAAGTTCTATACTTTAAGTCCAATTGTTAGAACGTAGGTTCATATAATTTTTTACCTCAAGTCTGTTTTAATTTCCAAGAAAGACAGAAGAGTGGCAGGAATCTCTTTGGGAAGAAGCAAGAATATGACCAACATTTCCAAATGAGATGCAGGGTAGTTCTGATGAACGGAGATTTCTTATTCTTCTAATTATGCTTGTCCATATCTTTTAATTACATCAATAAACTTGTAGAAAGAATCGTCAATCTCATATTCATCTATGTCAGTCCAAAGATAATAGAGCTCCCAACCTTCAGTTTCAAAGGTTTGCCTTATCTCAGTCTTTCTTTCGTCACCTTTTACACCACCACAAAACATTATGTATCTCTTAGCATCAGCAAAAAGTTTGGCAAATTCTTTCATTTCCTCAATCGTCTTTTTGGCATCCACAAATGCGACCTTTGATTGTATTCCTGCAATCCAATCATTTTTAGACTTATCTACAATTACATAATCAAAGCTCTTCCAATCTACAAACTCATAGCTGAGTTTGCTGTGGTTTCCTAATTCTGCTTTGAGAATTGCTTCTATTATCAATTCAAGAGCTCTTCCTGTCACTTTCCCTTCAAGTTTTAAAGAGGGCGCATAAGACCATTTGAGAGTGTACAGAAGATTTAGGTCTCTTATCCGTTTTAGAACGGTTTTGTCTATTTCTCTTGTGGAGACAAATGGTTTAATCAGATGCTTATTGCATCGCTTCTCAAATTCCTTGTCTTTATGATATTTCTCTTTGAGGTAATCAATGAACTTGGTTTTTTCAAAATTTGCTTTGAACTTGGGAAGGCAGTTCATAACTGCGTAGCAGAAATATGGGTCAAATTCTTCAAAGATTTGATTTATAGATGCTTCTTCAAACTTCACCACTAACACATCCAACAGCTACATTACGTCATTTATTCCAAGTAACTTGTAAGCCTCTTTTAGCGTTCCACGTATTTTATTTAATCGCACAACGATATACCCAACGAAAGAAGGAATGCTAACGATGATAAGGATTAGCCAAAAGAATTCCAAATACAAAGGTGGCTGTGCAACTGAAATAACAATAAGCAATGTTAGAGGAATCAAATCAAAATAATTGAATTCGCTTGAGGAAAGAAAACCCCAACTTCCAAACCACATTCCTAAGAAAAGAAAACTTAGAATTTCAGGAATATGATGCCATGCCCAACCATAAGAAGCTAAAAATTGAAATGGAAGCAGTGGGTTGCCTGCCCAAACTAAGATATGCGTAAAAACATAGGAAACAAGACATAAGTAAAACCAAGGCTTATGAAATGCCATAATTCTGATGATTTTTACTATTTCCAGCCTCATTTCCTTAGACCCTTTTTTTGTTCTATTGTTGGAAAGCAGTTCCATATAAATTTCAAATAGTCTTCTGTAAAACAAATGATTATAGAGAGCTGCCTTATTTGCCTCTAAATATTTTTTTCAGTTAACCATGTGGAAGTTACCATGTCTTTTATGAAAGCCTTCCAAATGCGTTCAATCGTATCTGCAAATTTACAGTGGAGTTTGGATAGAGTTTCAACATAAAGTCTGTTTGCCTGTTCGTGTTCTCTTTGGGTCATTCCCTCTCCATCTTCAGGCAAGCATGATTTGTATGCTTCGTCTATCGCTGAACTGAGAGCCTTCTTTGCTTCCTGCACTATTTTGTTGTCTTTGGTGTAAATGTCCCATGCTTTCTTAATTCCCTCATGATAAACCTTTCTTGCTTCTTTTATTATCTCTTGGTGCTCGGTAAGCGTCTTTCTTTCCGTAACTAAATATCCCCAACTTGAGCTAACTTCCATTCTGAAGAATTTCCTTGCGTTCAACTTGGTCACCACTCTATAGTGGAGAAGTCAAGTTTTTCTCTTTTTCGCTAAGTTGAATAGAACAGAGCTACTATAGAATAGCAATGAATTTCCTGACTAACATAGTATGAGCAAGGCATAGCAGACGACAACACAAACTTGAGAGAGTTGTTCTTTTGTTTGGAAGATATAAAAGAACAGCTTAAGAAGAAATATGTAGATATTGCTGAAGTCAATTGGTATCAGAGTAAAATTGGCATCAGTCTCAATTGGTGGGGTTGATACTCTGCTATCATAAAAGAAAAGCAGAACATTTTTTATGTTGCTTCTTGAAGAGAATCCTTTGTAATGTTCCAATAGCTTAGTTAGGGTAAATTCAAGATTGGTTGCAAGAAGAGACTGTTTGCCTTCTTGAACGTCAGGAAGTTTCTTTCCTGCAATGAAGTTTCCCTTATTGTCGTCTACAAACTTTTGCCATTTGCCTGAGTATTTCTTACTCCAATGCGTGAGATACCAAGCGAAAACCCTGTGCCTTATTAGTTGTTCATCTCTTAGGAGAAGTTGTTCTTTCTTATAGTTGCCCAAGTTGTCCCATTTGCTCTCTATCAAGTAGATGTTTTCTCTTGAAGCTATTACTGCGTCAAACTCTCCAAACTCAGCACTGCCTGCTCCACCACTTCTCCCAAAGCTTGGACGATAAAAAAACAGGCAATTTGACGCTGCAGTTTTATCTCCAAACGTCATCAGAATTGCTGCAACTTGTTCTTTCAAAGCCCAAAGCGTTAGGGCATCTTCACCATAACCAAATATTCTAACCATTCTCCATCAACTTTTCTTAGTGGGATAATTTTTACTCTTGAAGAGCATGGTCAAACCCTACAGCATAGGGACAGACTACTCTGTAATTCATTATTTTTTGGTCTGAGGTTCTTTTGTAGAAGCCTGCAATGACTACGTGGTAATCTCCAATAGTTCCTGCCAAGCCATCTTTTGTTTCAGCCCAAGAAAATGATTTCTTCTTGTCATTTATTGCTACCACAATTTCTATATTTCCTGATTTTAGCGAATCTTTGTCACAGTCACTAAGCTTTGCAACCCCTCTCTCTTCACCAAACTGTGGATGAGAATGAAATGTTCCAAGAATCTGCATATGAACCAATTCAGGCAGCACACTTGTTACTTTGAGCTCTTTTTTCCAATTAGGGGTAACCTCACAAAACTTGCGTTTTGCAGTTTGATAAGGAATCGCATATTCAACAACTATAAGCCTTTTTGTCCTAAAACCTAACAATATTCCAAGGCATTCAAGTTTGTAAACTTCAACTGAAGAAAGAAGTAAGCTCAAAAAGGCTCTATCTGAAAGAAATATTCTTGTGATTCCATTCAACTGCTATCACTCTCAAGAACTTTTATCATAAATTTTTATTTAAGAAACTTGTCATACTGCAAAAATGTTATAGCCAATTTTACGACATAAACACAAACTGCTTACAAAATCTAAGGGATAGTGTGAAAATGGTTAGGGTGTATTTTGACCTTGAGACTTATCGTCCAAAAAAAGAAGGAGCTTTCACAGAGGAAAGATTGATTTCAGGTGGTCTCCTAATTGATTATACGCCAAACAGTGAAGATAGCCTAAACACAACCATTGAACCCATCTTGTTCAATGAATGGGATGGACTCAGTGAGTGTGAAATCGTAAGGAGAATTCAAAATCGTATTATTGATGAAAGGGAAACTCACAGATTTGTCGTAGTTTGTGGCTTCAACATTCTCAGGTTTGACATCCCCTTGCTGATATGTAAATGCATCCAATACACGCTTGAGAAACCTGATGTGATTTCCAAGATGTGGAACAACTGTTTTTCAATTGACTATTTCCAACAGCTTTTGGTGGCAAATATGAATTTTTTTAAAGGTTTGAGTTTTGCAAATATTGTTGATGTTTCAAGAAAACTTGGATTGAATCCCCCACCATATACTGCAAGTGGAAGTTCTGTCAAAGACTTCTATGACCAAGGCAAGTTTAATGAAATTGAAGAACATCTGAAGGATGACCTTAACATGATTCGTTGGTTAGACCTTTATGGAGCAAAAAGGCTGATTGACATAAGCGTAAAAGAATCAAGACCTCTATTTCAGTAGACATGAGAAGAGGCTTAGAAGTTGAAACCTGAAAATGATGAAATTACAAACAATAACTTGAAAGCTATACATCAATTCTTGGAATTTGCGAAAGCAGTTCAACTCAAGGGCAAGGCTTTGAGAAAACAGTTTGAGAGTTTCTCAATTATTTACGATGGCTATTGGACAAGATACAAGTTAAATGATGCTCCTCTCAGGTGTCAGCTTCCTGAAGAAACCTCTGAGCTTCTTAAACTTCCTGAATGTGCAAGGAACTGTTGGAAGCTCCTTATGTTTAGAAGAAAGCGTGAAGAGGTTCAAACTTCTGTTGACCTTTTAATTCCCATGTTGAAGAATGGGGAAATTGAAGCTTTCAAACACAATGGTGACTGTCACGAAGAAGACTTGCCTACTGAATCTTTTGTGATTGTAATTTACACTTGGGGAACAAAAGAGAGAGATGAACTGAAAGAAAAATTACATTCTCAGGGTTTTAGAAGCATCCCTTACAGGAGAGGATGCAAGATGTTTGAAAGCAGCTTTGGACATTGGAAACAGTGGTTCATTGAGGAATAAATATGCAAATATTGGCTTTCAGCGATTTACACGGAGATGCATCAACTCTAAGACTGCTGAAGGAGAGCATTGCAGATGAAGATTTTGATTACATACTTGTTGCAGGAGACTTGACCAATGCAGACGTTGTGTCAGCAAAGGAAACAATTCGTCAGGTCAACGAAATATTTTCCATAATGGAGAGCTTCAAGATTCCATATTACTATGTTTGGGGATTACCCAATAGAGAAGGCAGCCTTGCTTCACTAATTGATGCCATAGCGAATCCTGATGACTATGAAGTGAGGGAAGGCTCAGTTGGCAGATTTCACAGAGGACAAGAACAAGAAGCTTATATTTTTCGTCACAAAGCCACTGAAAGGAGTCGTATGAGTTCTATGACCTTTGTTCCAAAAAGCGATTTGAAAGCTCTTAAAGACACAGAACTTTTCCTTAGGTCATTAGAGTTTGGCAGACGATTAATAGAAGAGCCAATCAAGCTTGGTGACTATTGGCTTACTTCCTCTCCCAAACGACTTCCCAAGAACGCAATTTTCCTTCAACATCACTACAGAAAAATCATGCCAAAAGCCTTGATTCAGTTAGATGGACATTTGCATTTTGGTCAACACGTTTTGAACTACTTAAACTTGGGTTTTCTCTACAGAGATGCAGCCCATGGTGCTTCTCCCATGGTTGGTTGCTATTGGAAGCTAAATTTTGAAGGAGCAAACGTAGAGGTCAGCTTCAGAAACTTGGGTGGAAAATTGAAGGAATTTATTTGTCCCAACCATCCTCAAGAAGGAAAATTCTACATTCCAAACTATTGGAAGAAATGTCCAATATGTTATGAACCAACAGAAGCTATTGTTAGGTAAAAAATGTAGTTGGTTCCCAAGATTGCTCAAATAATTTACGTAATTTTTTGTATTGTCGTCTGCTCTAATTGGTTAGGGTATAGCAAGGCATATCTTGACTTAATACATAAAGGGAATCGATGTCAATGAGCAGCTCTTTGCCTACAGAAATGACTGTGAGAAACTTCCTGATAAAGGCATTAGAAAAGAGAGCTGTCAAAGTTCAGACTGAGTGGTCATATAGCACTCCCATTGGTCGTTTGATGCCTGACCTAAGGCTTCTAAATGGAGCTGAATATGTTGTTGAAACCAAGCTTGGGTCTGAAAGCAAACTTCTTGAAGCAATGGTCAAGCTTTACGACTATTCCAAATACACTGAAGCGAAAGGAGCTTTTGCAGTCCTTTTCCCTGAACAGCTCAGGAGACCTTGGGGTCTTGAAACGCTTGCGACAATAGCTGCAGACCCTAAGCTCAAGTATGTTGTCACTGCAATATTCAAAGACCATAGACCAAGCTCAAGATATGAGGGTAACCTTTCTGAAGTATCTGAGTGGATTGCTTCTCATGTGCTAAAGCCCCTTGTCGTGGAAGTAGACACAAGCTTTGCAATCAAAGTGTTGACTGAAGCAGTAAAATCAATCACCATGAGCATAATGAGTCTAAAGAGCAAGGAACTTGAGGAAATCTTTGGTGGAAAGACAGTCTTTGAAAATATCCTGCAGTATGAAGAAGGGCATTATCCTCTTGAAGAAATGAGACAAGCAGCAACGTATCTCTTGGTCAATCAAATACTCTTCTATCATGTTCTTTCCACAGCAAACACTGAGTTTGACCCAATTAATGAGGAAAAGCTTGGAAAGCCCATTGACCTTCTAAGGTATTTTGACCTTGTTTTGAAGAAAGACTACACTTCTGTATTTGGTTTTGATGTAGCTTCAAAACTTCCTGAGTCAGCAACAGACATAATTAAAAGAGTCATAATCGTAGTTAAGGCTCTTGCCCCTGAAAAGATAGGACATGACGTTTTAGGCAAAGTGTTCCACGACCTTATTCCCTTCAACATCAGAAAAGCTGTAGCAGCATTCTATACAAATAATGAAGCTGCAGAAATTCTTGCAAAGCTATCAATAGATAAGCCAAATGCTGAAGTAATGGACTTAGCTTGTGGAAGTGGAACGCTGCTTGTTGCAGCTTACAAAAGAAAAAAGGAACTACTACAAGCCAAGAATAAATTCTCTCCAACAGAGCATAAACGCTTCTTAGAGCATGACCTTACAGGTGTGGATATAATGCCTTTTGCAGCCCACCTTGCTGTCATGCACTTGTCCCTTCAAGCCCTACTCCAAGAGACTGACAAAGTTAGAGTTGCAGTTTGGGACTCTACAGAACTGAAACCAAACATGAACATACCTGCCATATCAAGCGAACTGAAAGCAGCCTATAAAAAACCAACGTTGGATATGTTCAGAGAGAAAAGCATCATAATTCCAAAGGATGCTCTTATCAAGAAAGGGGCTTTGACGCTTGAAGGGGTTGGTGGAGAAGCAATACCCTTGGAGAAGGCAGACTTGGTTATAATGAACCCACCTTTTACAAGACAAGAGCGTCTACCCAAGGAATACAAGGCAAACCTTGGAAGAAGATTTGCAGATTATGCAAGATATTCCCATGGGCAGCTTGGGCTGTGGGGATACTTCATTTTTCTTGCAGACAAGTTCGTTAAGGATAATGGCAGAATCGCTTTTGTCTTACCTGCAACTATCCTCAGAGTGCAATCTGCACAAGGGATAAGAAATCTTCTAACTGAAAGATACACAATCGAACATATAATTACAGCGTGGGAAAGAGCTGCTTTCTCTGAAACTGCACAGTTCAGAGAGATTCTTTTGGTTGCTAAAAAGGGAAAGCCAAAGTCTCAGACAACATGCTGCATTTCATCTCTCCAAAGAATCCCATCAACACTTGAAGAAGCAAAAGGTCTTGCTGAGAAGTTAAAGACCCTTGCTCAGAAATCAAGTCTTGGAGAGCCTTATGCAGATGAGGACATTACAATTCTGAAAGTGACTCAATCAGAACTAAGGAAACATGTGGATAATCTTTATGTGTTCATATCGTCTCAAGATTTGAAATTGCCACCTATTCATGAGAAAATTATGAATAGAAGCTCAGAAAAATTGACGTTATTCAAAAGATTGCTGAAAAAAGGTGTAGGCAGTTTCTTCAGGTTTGACTATTCTCCACCATATCATGGAGTATTTGTTGTTGAACCCTTCAGAGCTATCAAGAATGTTGATGAATGGATAATAGAAGACCAAAGAGCTGACCCAATCATAATAATAAATAGATTCACAAGGGAAAAGTTGAAAGCTCCTTTGAAAGCCTTTCAAAGAGGACTTAGACGCTTTTCCAAAACCAACACGATGGATGTTTCAGATTCACTTGACCTAATTATTGTCAAGCAGTTTGATGGTATTAAACATGTTATGAAACATCCTTCAAACATAAGGAAATGGAGCAGATATGTAGAACCACGATTAGCCAATCTCCTGATATGCAGGAGATTTGACATCTCAGCAAGGGGAACAAGCTTTCTTGCTTTCTACTCTGAAGAGCCAATGGTGGGAGTAGATATGTGGAGCATCAAAGGGCTATCTCTTGAAGATGCAAAGATACTTTCACTTTGGTTCAATAGCACTGTCAATCTGCTTGCATTACTAATCCATAGAACGGAGACAAGAGGGGCTTGGATGAAACTGCATGAGTATGCAATGAGTGAAATGAGCATCCTTGATTCAAAGAAGCTCAAAAAGCGTGATAGGGAGCAGTTGCTAAGGTTGTTTGAAGAGATAAGAACGATTGAGTTCCCAAGCATTCTTGAGCAAATGAAAAAGGAGTTCGCTCCAAGAAAGAAATTGGACACTGAGCTTCTCAAGATAATGGGTTACTCAGAGAATGAGATAACAAGACTCTTGGATTATCTTTATCCTGCCTTAGCAAATGAAATTGAAAAACTCAAGGTTATGATGGAAGGGTAGGTAGTGTGTGGTATGTACGTGGTGTTGGGTAATTTCCTCTACTTCTATTGGCTTTTTTGTTTCTGCTTTAGCTCTAAAGCTTTCGATAGCTAAATAAAATCACGTTTATGTTATGACGTTGTTGAGGCTAAAATCTGATTTCTCCTTTCTCTATTAACTCTTTTACTTTGAGTATTGAGTATTGGACAGCGTGGCTTCTGTCTGCAAAATGTCCCTTCTCAATTTCTTCATCCATCCAATGGATTAGTTCAGGTATTATGCTGACGGTTAGCTTTACTTTCACCATGCGAAATCCTATTTACTATAACCTCTTCCATGTTTAGGACTTATCCGTAATCATAAGCAAAAGTAAGCAAATGTTATATGTGAAAATGTTGTTACCGACAAAATATGAACAAAGCGCTTGTTGCATCTATCGCTGTTGTTGGAATAGTGTTAGTTGTTGCTTTGCTTTATTATTCTTCATTCTTGGGTTTGGGCACAAGAGTGGTCGTTGGTGAAGGGCAAATAGAACAGGTGACCGTTAACGAAGTAACATACACTTTCGGCAAAGACAAGAGCCTTCTTACGGTTTATCCTTGGATTGAAACCTACAACGCAACAAACGGAATGACAACAAGACAAACATATCTATCATCACCACAACAAGGTGAAACCTATCCGTGGCTTGGAATAAACATAAAAATTCTTGAAATTCACGAAGACCGATATGTTATCAGCGTTACATCAAGAGATTAGCTTGCAAGTCTATTAGACTGAAAGCTGACTGTAAAAGATGCATCTAAGTCCTCAATCGTCATAGCTTTTATCCTAATAGCTCCTAAGCAAACTTTTCCTGAGTATTAAGCCTAAAAAGGACTGTTTTTCCCAAACATACTCATAATAGATTATTAAATATATATACAATTAGAGATTAAATTAGCCTTCTCCTTCCATTTGCCTTCATCAAAGTCCATGCTTTTGTCCATTTTGTTTATAATGGAAATTTTGAAGTCGATTGCTTGGAAATTATATCCGTTAATGGATAAATTTCATGGTTTTTTCAGCAGTTACTACGTACATCAAGGGCAATTCCTGAATTTCTTTATATATTTTCCATCAAAACCTTGTTCATTATGGTGGCAAAATGGAAACTCCACAACTTCAAGAACCCAACTTAAGAAGCGTCTTGATGGGCAGCACAACCAACAAGTATTCCACCATCAGCATCAAGAAGTTTCGCAATGAAGTAGACAGCATAGAAGACGACAAAGCAAGAACAATCATAGAAGCCTACTACATCTTGGCAGGAAGATTGTGCGAACTTTCAGCAGTAGCAAATCCATCAGAAGTAAAGGTTGGAGCGACAAGACCCTATGGTCTCTTCAATACTTTCAGCTTGGAGAACTTTGAGGTCACACCTGTAGACTCTCCCCTTCTGCCAAGAGGGATGAACGCAATAACAGGAAAGGCTTTGGTCATCACTGTTGCCACAGCCAAAAGGGGAAAGCACATTCTCAAAAAGAAGCAACCTGACCCTGAGACCCTGAAGTTCACGGATGAACAGATAGAGGAAACTTTGAGAACCTACAACCAAAGAGAGCTGCTGAAGAGATGGAAGGAAGGAGAAGAAAAGATAGACCCACAGCTCATAAAAGTCCTTAGAGAAAAATTCCACTTCAAACCCATAGCAATTCCCATCGACATACGATTTGAACCTTGGGTAGTAGATATCCTCAAGCACATTCAAGACATCAACATGAAAGACAGAGGTAACAAGTTCTGCTTCTACCTGACAAGACAAGAGCTGAGAAATATTATCCGCAAGAACCTCAAGAGAATCCTACCACCTGTCATGACGACAAAGCAAGGTGGCTCTCACAACCTGAAAAACATTCTAAGGCATTGGCGAATCAACCACCTGACAAGCTACTATGGCTTCAATCCCCAACAATTAGCCACGTACACAGGATGGAGTACTCTCACTGCTTTCCAAAAGGCAGGAATCACAGGTGGCAGTCCCACAATGGAACACTACGTCAGAATGGCATGGCGTTCTTACTTTCCCTGCTTGATACGACACATAGATGATTTGATGGAATAGCCTCATAGACGACAGCAGAAAGTTCAAACAACACGAACCCTTTTTTGTTCCTAAAGACAATCAAGCCATACCTACAAAAGGCTATGCAGACATATCATGTCTAACACGCTATTCAGCGTAGGGTTACATTGTTATTCTGAAGAAAATGAAGCAAATAGCCCTTACCAACAGACGACAATATCTCAATTACCTTTACCTCTTTTACAGGAGATATAACCGCTTTCAGGATAGATGTGAAACATAACCTCTGACATCATCTTGAAAAGGGAGAGAATTTTATGAAGTGACAAAGTGTAAGCGAAAGACAACAATCCAAGTATCTATCTAAAACAGAGAGAAAAAGGGGAGAGGGTAGGTGTGAGCTGATGGTTTGTTGCTTGGTGGTGTGTTTAGGTTACTCCACCTGTGGCTCTGCCAAGTGTTGACAGCACTACAGCGATTAAGCCTATTGCTGCTGTAACTATGATGCCTATTGACGCAAGCGTTAATCCTGTGAAGGTGTTGGCAAACAGTGTGGTTCTTGTTTCATTGCCTTCACTGCCCATGTCCATTGTTTCTGCGATGCCCTGCAGGTTTGCCACGATGATGAGCGTGACCAAAATCGTGACCACAAGGGCTGCCATTGCCACTACGTCAGCGATTCTGATTCTTACGCACGTCTCCTTGGTTCATGCTTCTCAGAATAGAAAATATTTAAGAAAATTCAGGAATTGTCGTCTTTAGGCTGTTCAGCAGGCTTGATTTTGATTTCCCAAAACATAGGGTTAGAACCTGCTTTGTAGCTGATGACGATTTTCTGATTAAATCTAACACCAAGGTCAAGAAGGGACTTAGGTAAATAGACTAAAAGAGTCCTGTTGTTGGAAGAGATTTTTTTCTCAATTCCTGACTGCTCAATTTTTTTGTGTCCCCTACCTTTGCCCATGCGAATCACTCTTATATTCTGCATAGCTCTTGCCAACAAAGCTCATGCCAATATGTCGTTCTCCCATTGCTTGGTTTGGATAGAACTTTTTCCCTGATGTTGAAGGTTTTCCCACAGAATTGGCAAACAGGTTTCTTTCCAAGTGCCTGAAGCTTGTGAAGAAGCCCTGTAGTCAGAATGTAAGCTTTCAATTTTGAGCCATCCCTCAAACAACTCCAACATCTTTAGGATAGTGCTTAGGCAGAGACTTCACAGGATTCTCTTCAGAAGAAGATTGAGCCTGAACACGCATCTTTTCAAGCTCCACAAGTTGCAGAAGAACACTTTTCACTTCAAAGAAGGCAGCAGACAAATCAGAGACCGTTGCCATAACACCAACAATGTTTCTGTTCTGACGCTCCAAGACCTGCTCAAGTCCTGCAGACACCACAGGATTCTCCAACAACTCGTTAGCCTTGCTCTCCAAAGAGCTAACCCTGTCATTCAATTTTCCAATAGCTCTAACAATATCTCCTTGTCTTACATTGGTGGTGTTCAAAGACTCAGCAAAGTGTTCAAGACTCCCCATGACCTGAGCTTGTTTCATACCACCACCAAGGGAATCTAAAACCATCTCCAAAGCCTTCTCCTC
>Ga0153916_10003105_pt1 | contig 12262 bp, 13 predicted proteins | sample Opewatmetagenome_FD_109642 | JGI IMG/M metagenome (GOLD analysis project Ga0153916, IMG submission 109642) | Freshwater wetland microbial communities from Ohio, USA - Open water 3 Core 3 Depth 4 metaG | ecosystem: Environmental > Aquatic > Freshwater > Wetlands | place: USA: Ohio, Lake Erie...
CCGCCGACGCAAGTGCCGAAGGGGGAAATCCGAGCCGAAGGAGCCCCCGGAAGAAGAACCCGCGGAAGAGAAGTTCCTCGCAGAGCGGCGCGGCGATCACCCCGACGATCCCTGCAAGGCTGAGCGCGAGGTTGTCGTTCAGGATCGAAGTCGGCACGGTGCTGACCGGCGTCAGCGGGCCGCAACGATCGATGCTTTCCATCGTGACGGCATAGACGGCGACCCCCAGGTTCGCCCCAAGCGCCAGCAGCACCGGTAGCCATTTCGTGCGCCAGTCGAACTTCGCGAGGCCGATAGCTGCAACAAAGTCGCGGGGCTTCACCTTCCCGGCCAGGGCGACCGCGCCGACAAAGGCGACTTCCGAGGCCAGCGTGGCAGCGAAGCCCATCCGCAGCGTGAAGATGTCCGCCGTAAGGATGGGCGGGTCCGGCAGTGCTCGTCCGAGCGCGGCTGCCTGCAGCCGGGCGTCCGCGTACTTGCCGATCGCCTCCGCCTTCGAGAAGACGTCGTGGCCGGTGCAGTCGCCGGCGTCTTCGGTCTGGTAGGTGTGGCCCGTTGCTTTCACCACGATGCCGAGAGCCAGGCTCGTGGTGATGAAAACGGCCACCACCATCGCGAGCCCGATGAAGACCCGCGAGAGACCCCAGGACGGCGGCTGCAGGCGGCCCTGCCCGGCCGTGCCGTCCGAGGTCAGAGCGTGACTCCCAGGGCGGCGGCGACCGTATGCATGTCCTTATCCCCACGGCCGCTCAGCCCGATGAGCAGGTCCTGGTCCGGCCGCATCGTGGCTGCCACCTGCAGGGCGTGGTAGATCGCGTGCGAAGGTTCAAGCGCCGGAATAATCCCTTCGGTACGGGTCAGTGCCTGGAATCCTTCTAGCGCCTGCCAGTCGTCGACGGCCACGTATTCCGCGCGCTCGCTCGTCTTCAGCCACGAGTGCTCTGGCCCGACACCGGGGTAATCCAGGCCCGCTGAGATGCTGTGGGTGTCCAGGATCTGCCCTGCCGCGTCCTGGAGCAGGTAGGTCTTCGTTCCGTGGAGCACGCCCGGCCGTCCTGCCACCAGCGTGGCGGCATGCTTGCCGGTCTTCACACCCTCGCCAGCAGCCTCGACCCCGATGAGGCGTATGGGGTCGTCGATCAACGGGTGGAACAGCCCGATCGCGTTGCTCCCGCCTCCGACGCAGGCAATCGCGACGTCGGGCAGCTTCCCCGCCTGTTCGAGCATCTGGGCGCGCGCCTCTTTCCCGATGACCGATTGAAAATCGCGGACTATCGTCGGGAACGGATGCGGCCCGATCGCCGAACCGATGAGATAGTGGGTGGTCCTGACATTCGTCACCCAGTCGCGCATCGCCTCGTTAATGGCGTCCTTGAGCGTCCTGCTGCCGCTGTCGACCGGCACGACCGTTGCGCCGAGCATCTTCATTCGGAACACGTTGAGCGACTGGCGGCGAATGTCCTCGGTCCCCATGTAGACCGCGCATTCGAGGTTCATCATCGCGCAGACGGTCGCCGTGGCGACGCCGTGCTGCCCGGCCCCGGTCTCAGCGATGATCCTCGGCTTCCCAATGCGTTTCGCCAGCAGCGCCTGCCCGAGCGCGTTGTTGATCTTGTGGGCGCCCGTATGTGCGAGGTCCTCGCGCTTAATCCAGATGCGTGCCCCGCCGCATTCCTTTGTCAGCCGTTCAGCGAAATACAGCGGCGTTGGGCGTCCGACGTAGTGCTTGAGCAGGAAGTCGAGTTCGGCCTGGAACGCTGGGTCGGCGCAGGCGGCCCGATAAGCCGCTTCGAGTTCCTCGTGCGCCCCGACGAGCGTCTCCGGTACGTACCGCCCCCCGAACTCGCCCCACCGCCCCGGTCGTGGTTCAGCGGTCAACTTTTACTCCCTTCGCCGCGCGAATGAACGCCCGGACCTTCTCGATGTCCTTCTTGCCGTCGGTCTCGACCCCACTCGACACATCGACCGCCCACGGTCGCACCTGCGCCACGGCCGCTCCTACGTTTTCGGGAGTCAGGCCCCCAGCCAGCATCAGTGGCCAGCGCCTGGACACCTCAGCTGCCACTTCCCAATCGAATGTAGCGCCGCTACCACCCCGGACTGCCCCTCCGGTGTCGAGCATGAGGCCCGCGGCACTGCCCGGTGCTGCCTCATCGTAGATGTCGATCGCCGAAGTTGCCTCGGCGACATGCACGACCCTGATCACCGGCCGCTCGATCTTCGACACAAATGCCGTGTCTTCGTCGCCTGACAACTGGACTAGGTCCAGTCCCGCGGCATTGGCGATGTCGTTGACTTCGGCATAGTCCTGGTCGGCAAAAACGCCAACGATGAGCGGTCGCCAGCGCATCAGGCCCTGCTCTATCGCATCGTTCCAGGCGCCATACCAGCTCGATCCCGAAACGTCGCCCCGGCTCGGTCCATCGAACTCTGCGAGTGCACCGTGCTGCTGGCGCCCGGCCTTCAGTGCCTCGGTGATGTCGTAGCACTCCTGCGGGGTCACGCGCCGCCGTGACTCGGCGAACATCATGCCGATGAAGTCGGCGCCCGCCTTCGCGGCTTCGACTGCCGTCTCAGGATCTCGGATGCCGCAGATCTTCACGCGTGTCATGAAGCCGCTTTCAGACCGATGTATTCCAGCGCAAGCTCGACCAACTCCTCAATCGGGCGGGTGCTGTCCAGGATGAGACGGGTGCGTGTCGGCTCACGGGTGCCCGGGCGAGTCCCCTCATAGCGGATTTCCGGGTTCGAGATGCGCCGTTCTCGGGTGGCGAGGCGCCTGTCGAGTTCATCCGCAGGGCATTGGGTCTCGATCATGAAATAGGACACGCCCATCTCACGCGCCAGGCCGTGTCCGGTCTGCTCAATGATTGGCCAGAACGCGGGACTGTCGGCGATGACCGAATGGCCTTGCGAGAGCAGGCTCTTCGAAAGGTCCCACATCACCTCATAGGAGGTTGGCCCCGCGAGCTCCTTGGGGATCCCCATGTACATGATCGCCGAGGCAATCACGTCCTTGTCGATGTGAATCGCGGGAATGCGCGGGCCAAGCGCCCTCGCGAGCGTCGTCTTCCCGCTTCCCGGCTCTCCGTGCATCTGGACGAGCATCATCGCCCGAGCAACTCGCGGACCTTCGCCACCGGATCGCCTCCGGTCATGAGTGCTTCGCCAACAAGTACGGCACCAGCGCCTGCTGCCTGGAATCGCTCAACATCCTCCCGGCTGGCTATGCCACTCAATGCCGCAAGCAATGCTCCGGCGGGCGCGCTCGTCGCCAGCCTGTCGGTCGTCCCGAGGTCAACCGCGAAGCTACGGAGATCTCTGTTGTTGATCCCGATGACGCTCGCGCCCGCTTTCGCCGCCCGTTCCATCTCTTCGGCGTTGTTGACCTCGACGAGCGCCTCCATTCCCAGCGAGCGAGTGCAGCGAAGGAGACGTGTCAGCCCCGACTGGCTCAGACAGGCGACGATGAGCAGCACCGCGTCCGCTCCGAAGGCCCGGGACTCAAGCACCTGGTAGCCGTCGATCAGGAAGTCCTTGCGCAGGATCGCCGGTCGGTTCGCGCCCATCCGGTCCACCGCGTTCCGGGCTGCGAGCATGTCGTCGAGCGTCCCTTTGAACCAGTGCGGCTCCGTCAGGACGGAAATCGCCGCTGCGCCACCTTCGGCGTACAGGAGCGCCTGCCGCGATGCGTCCGTGTCTGGCGCGATGTCTCCTTTGCTCGGAGAGGCACGCTTCACCTCGGCGATGAGTGCCATGGGCGAGTCCGCGCGCAGTCGCGCGCCAAAGTCGACCAGTGGCGGAGCGTTGCGGAGCTTCGCCTGGAGCTCAGCGACCGGATGCAGAGCCTTTGCCGCGCGGACATCCTGGACGCGTTGGGCCACGATCGTTTCGAGGATCGTGCTTTCAGCCATCGGCCAGTTCTTTGCTGAGCGCCAGGTAGTGGTCGAACACCTCGCGAGCGCGGCCCGAGGCCAGGGCCTCGTGCGCGAGCGCTGTGCCCGAGGCGAGTTCGGGGACCAGTCCGGCGACATAACATCCGGCTGCCGCGTTCATCAACACGAAATCCGTCATCGCGCCCTCTTGCCCGTCGAGGATCGCGAGCAGGGTGCCGGCATTCTCATGGGGATCACCGCCCCGGACGGCTGACAGTGGGTGTTCGCCAAGATTGAAATCGGCCGCTCGCAGCTCTTGTTCCCGCACAACCCCCTCGCCGACCAGCCATGCATGCGTCACGCCAGCAGGGCTGATCTCGTCGAGCCCATCGGCCGAATGCACCACCATCGCCCGCTCCATCCCCCGCAAGGCCAGCGTCTGGGCCACCAGAGGGCCCAGCGCATACGCGCCCACGCCGACCAGCTGTGCGCGTGGCTTTGCGGGGTTGGTCAGTGGCCCGAGCAGGTTGAAGACCGTTCGGATGCCCATCTCCCGGCGCGGCCCGCCAACGTGCCGCATCGCAGGGTGGAAACGTTGCGCGAAGAGGAAACAGAAGCCGCACGCTTCGATCGCGCGCGCTACCTGGGTGCCGCCGAGGTCGATGCGGGCTCCGAGCGCTTCCAGCAGGTCAGCACTGCCGCATCTCGAGGACGCAGCCCGGTTGCCGTGCTTCGCTACCCGCGCGCCCGCGGCCGCGACGACGAACCCCGCCGCGGTGGAGACGTTGAACGTGTCGATTCCGTCGCCGCCGGTCCCGCAGAGGTCGATGACGTTCTCGACCGGCACCGGTTCGGCGTGTGAGTGCATCACCTCCAGGCAGGCTGCGACGATTTCGGGCGTCTCGCCCCGGATGCGCAACGCGGCCAGGAACGCACCAATCTGGGCAGGTGTCGCGGTGCCCGTCATGATCGCTTCGATCGCGTCTGCCGCCTGCGAAGGCGTGGTTCGCTCCCCATCGGTCAACGACCGGATAACGTCCTGCATCACCATCGTCCGCCCTCCTCCGCGAGGAAGTTCCTCAGCATTTCCTTGCCGTGCTCTGTTGCAATCGACTCCGGGTGGAATTGCACACCCTCTACGGTCAGCTCCCGGTGCCGCACGCCCATGATCACCCCGCTCTCGGATGTCGCGGTGACCTCCAGCGGTTCAGGGCGTGTCTCTGGCGTACCAGCAAGCGAATGGTAACGGACCGCGTTGAAGTCGTTCGGCACACCGGCGAAGACACCGCGCCCGTCATGGTGAATGACCGAGGTCTTGCCGTGCTTAATCTCCCCTGCGCCCGCCACCGTACCGCCGTAAACGTCGTAGATGCACTGGTGGCCCAGGCAAACGCCGAGCACCGGTACCTTCCCCGCGAAGTAGCGAATCACCTCTCGTGAGATGCCCGCGTCGTCCGGGTCTCCCGGACCGGGCGAAATCACGACGTGGTCCGGGTTCAGCTTGATGCACTCCGCCAGCGTCACCTGGTCATTGCGATAGACGATGACCTCCGCCCCGAGTTCGGCGAGGTACTGGTAGAGGTTGTAGGTGAAGCTGTCGTAGTTGTCGACAAGCAGAGTAACCATCAGTCGAGCCCCTCCTCGTCGTGCATGTCCCGCGCGACCTCACGCAGTGCCTGGGCCAGTTCCTCGGGGCCATAGCCATAGCCTCGCCGGTCGAGGTGCAGCTTCTTCGCCAGGTACTCGGGGTCGTAAGAGGCGGGAGAGCGCAGGTCCAGCGGATATGAGGTTCCCGGTTCGCCTATTAACGAAACGAGGAAATAGCCGTCGCCCGCCGACCGCGTGAACGAAGCGACCTCCTTCATCAGCGGCACGAGCACCAGTTCGACACCGCCGACCCGATAGAACCGCACCCCCACATGCTCGACTTGCTTCGTGAACGCCATCACCCACCTCGCCGCGAGGGGATTGCTACCGCGAGCCCGTGCCCGGTCGCCAGCGCGCCGTCTCTCATCAGGTCAGCCTCGTGTGAGGGATCCCACGCGACACGAAGATCTCCTCCATTACCGTCCACGCCTCTTTCGCGGCCGGGAACCCGGCGTAGGCGCCAACGAGCCGGAGGGTCTCGCTCACCTGCTCCGGGCTGGCTCCATCGTTCAGCACGTCGTTGATTTGTGCTTGCAGGTCCTCGCGGCTGCCGCGAAGAGCTGCAAGCATCGCCAGGACTTCCAGTGTCCGCGTCCGCCGGGCGAGCGCTGGGGGAGTTGATGCACGTGCGATCCCGGTCGCGAAGTCGTCAGCCAGTGCGGAGAACCCGGACGCCGTTGTTGTTTCCCGCCCTGCCGTGTCGAGCGTGTTGGGCGAGCCGACCAATCGTAGCCCCGGCCGAAATGGCTCGACGTCGCCACCGATCGCACTCAGGATCTCGCGCACGTCGTCGACCGGCTCTCGCATGCCGTACGCCTCGAGAATCGCGGTCCGGATGCGGTCATCCATCGCGAGCGCTTCGACTTCTTCGAGTGCGAACCAGCCTGACCCCACCGGTTCGGGTACCGCTGGCTCCCCGACCCATTCCGACGGTGCGTAGATGTTGTAGACCAGCGGTCCGTCCTGCCCGGCCATGAAGATTGTGTGGACGAAGTCATCCTCGATTGCCGGCGCATTGACTCCCATCGCTGAGAGGATCGCGTCCATGCCGGCGTCCACGTCATCGTGCTCAGGCAGTAATGGGCCGCCCGGCAGCTCCCAGGCTGCGTCGGGCGCCGGTCGAACCAGCAACAGTCGTTCCTCGCGAACGACGATTGCAGCAAGGTAAATTGTCTGGCTCATCGCCTGCTCTCGGCACGCTGAATCTGCTCGCACTCCGTCGCGACGAGTTCGCGTCCCTCGCGGAGCATCCGAAGCTTCGCCATCTCGTCAATCGAGAACCAGCTGCCCCGGTCCCAGTTCGCCAGGCGGGCCGCTGGCTCGCCCGACCACGACACTACCCGCATGAGCGTGTCGGGACCACGATCCTGCCGGTACGGCGACGGTTCGTGCAGTTCCCGGATCGGCAGGATGCCCTCGGGCGCGATACCAAGCGCGTCGCGGCAGACTCGCCCCGCGCCCGCCTTCGCAGTTTCGCCCGGCTGGAGGGGGTTCCCCGGCAGGGTCCACGCGTGTGGGAACAGACCACGGCTCCCATCGCGCCGGACGAGAAACACGCGCTGTCCGTCCCAGACGAGGAGGGAAACGCTGCTGGCGGGCTTGTTCTGGCGAATGGTCATCCTTGGCTCTATCCGGCGCTGACCGTGCTCATCTCGGCTGTTGCGATCTCAGCCTGGTCGATGGCGCGCATCAGGGCCTTCATCTTGTCGACCGTCTCTTGATACTCGGTGGCCGGCACGGAATCGTAGACGATGCCGCCACCGGCCTGCAGGTAGGCTACGCCGTCCTTCACCACCATCGTGCGGATCGCGATGCACGTGTCGAGGCTGCCCGCGAAGCTCGCATAGCCCACGGCCCCCGCGTAAACCCCGCGCCTCTCCCGCTCCAGCTCGGCAATGATTTCCATCGCGCGCACCTTTGGCGCCCCGCTCACCGTTCCCGCCGGGAACACCGAGCGGAAGGCGTCGTACGGCGTCCGATCCTCGCGGAGCCTCCCGGAAACTCGCGAAACGATGTGCATCACGTGCGAATAGCGCTCGATCTGCATCAGCGATTCCACGTTGACGGTACCCGGCTTCGCTACTCTCCCGACGTCATTCCGCCCAAGGTCGACGAGCATGATGTGCTCCGCCAGCTCTTTCTCGTCGGACATCAGCTCCTTCGCGAGGCGATCGTCCTCCTCAGGTGTCGCCCCTCGGGGTCGCGTCCCGGCGATAGGATGGTTCGTCACGATGCCGTCTTCAACGCGGACCAGCATCTCCGGCGAAGCACCGACGACCTGAAAGTCGCCCATGTCCAGGTAGAACATGTAAGGGGAAGGGTTCACCGTCCGCAATTGGCGGTAGATGTTGAAGGGATGGACCGCCGTCTTTCTTGCCAGCCGCTGCGACGGGACTGCCTGGATGACGTCACCCGCGATCACGTAGTTGCGGATGCGTTCGACCATCAGCTCGTAGCCTTCCCGCCCGACATTCGACTCCGCCCGCGTGTCCGTGCGCAGGACCGCTTCGACTTCTTCAATGGGAAGGGCCACCGTCGGGTTGGCAAGCCGCCTGGCGATCTCGTCGATCTGGGCAGCGGCATGGTGGTAGGAAGCGTCCAGGTTCCCGTCGAGCCGGCAGTGGGCGATGATCTTGATGGTGTGCCGCAGGTGGTCGAACACCACCATTGAGTCACAGAACAGGAACATGGCTTCTGGCAGCCCGAGCGGATCCTCCTGTTCGCGCGCCATTCGTGGCTCAAAATGCCGAACCGCGTCGTAGGCTACATAGCCGATCGCTCCGCCTGTAAACGCCGGGAGGCCGGCGACCGCCACCGCCTTGAAGCGTGACAGCTCTTCTTCTAGCGGAACGAGCGGGTCGCCATCGTAGTCATGGCCGGGCCCTGTCTTCAGCACGCGGTAAGGCTGCGTGCCAATGAAGGAATACCGCGCCAGCCGCTCTCCTCCCTCGACCGACTCGAGGAGGAACGAATACCGTCCCTTCTGCACCTTGAGGAACGCTGAGACCGGCGTTTCAAGGTCAGCCGTTACCTCCCGGAAGACCGGCACCAGATTGCCGTCGCCGCGGCTGGCAATCTCCCGGACCTCTTCGAGCGTCGGGCGCAGCATTAATACTTCCCCAGGTACCCGAGGTCGAGTGCGTCGCGCACCATCTCCATTGTTTCGCGGGCGATGGCTCGCCCCTGGTTGGTTCCGTATTCCAACGCTTCGCGGACCAGCCGCATGTTCGCGGCGTACGTGGCCCGCCGCTCTCGGATCGGGTCGAGCAGCGTATTGATTGCGGCGGCGAGCTTCCGCTTTACTTCGGCGTCGCCGACCGCCCCCTTGCGGTATCGGTCCTTCAGGTCCTCGACCTCAGCACGGTCAGAGTTGAATGCTTCGTGGTACATGAACGCCGGCGTGATCTCCGGGTCGCCCGGGTCAGTCGGGCTCATGCGCGGCGTGAACATGCTCATCACTTTCTGGGTGACCGTCTTGGCGTCGTCCTTCAGGTAGATGGCGTTGTTCAGCGACTTGCTCATCTTCGCCTGCCCGTCGACCCCGACCAGCCTGGGGACGCGGCCCACAAGTCCTTCCGGCTCCGGGAATACTTCCTTGAACTGCCGGTTGAAGCGGCGCGCCAGCTCACGCGTCATCTCGATGTGCGGCAGTTGGTCCTCCCCCACCGGTACAAGATGCGCGCGTGGCATCAGGATGTTCGCGACCTGCATCACCGGGTAGGTGAAGAACGCGACCGGCACGGACTTCTTGCCGAAGTCGGCCATCTCTGCCTTGAGCGTCGGGTTGCGCTGCAGCATCCCGAGAGGCAGGAACCAGCTCAGCCAGGTCGTCAGTTCGGCGTGCTCCGGAACGAGACTCTCGATCACGAAGTGCCCACTCTCCGGGTTGAGCCCGACGGCGAGCCAATCGAGCGCCACCTCCCAGACCGAATCGCGCACGCGCGCGATGTCATCGGCGTAGTCCGAGACCTGGTAGTCAGCAATCAGGAAGTAACACTCGTAATCGGACTGCAGCCGCAACCAGTTTTCGAGCGCACCCGCATAGTGCCCGAGGTGAAGAGACCCCGTCGGCCTGATGCCTGTCAGGATGCGCTTTTTCTCCGTCACCGGGGACCTCCCGGAGGCCGGCCCGCCGGGCGCGGTAGTGGTCCGGGTCCGCGCATCGGCGGACGTGGTGCCGACGGTGCCCGTTCGATGCTGCGAACCATGGCGTTCAACTGGCGCGACGCCTGCTCCGCAAGGTCGAGCTCGTTCCCGAAGACGGCGTCCGGCTCGTTCGTCACTGCGGCGAGGACGTGTAGCCACGAGCGAGCCTGAGCGAGGGCCCCCCGAGCGTCCCGGTAGAGGGGAACCGCGGCCCCACCTTCGCGGGTGCTTCCTTCGGCGATGAGCGCGCAGGCGAGGCCTGCTTGCTCAAACGCTTTCTGCTGGGCGTCGTTGGAAGCTTTCAGATTGGAGCCGATCTTGAGGCGGCCGACCGCGGCCGCCAGTTTCACGGCAGTGTTCCAGGCTTCGATGTTCTGGTACTCGTATTCAGGCATCCGCCAACCCCTGTCAATGGTCCGATCGTTCGAGTCGCGACCGACATCACGGCCGGTCGCGACCCATGAGTCTCAGCCGCCGCTAAATCTCGGGGAGGGCCTTCATGGCCTCTCGCACCTTCTCGGCGGGGTATTCGTCATCGACAAGCCGGCCGGCGAGGTAGTCGTCGTAGGCCTGAAGGTCGAGCAGCCCGTGGCCGCTCAGGTTGAAGAGGATGCTACGCCCGCGGCCCTCTTGCTTGGCCAGGAGTGCTTCATCAATCGCGGCCCGGATCGCATGGCTGCTTTCCGGCGCGGGGATGATGCCCTCGGTTCGCGCAAACAGGGTCGCCGCCTCGAAGCAAGGGTTCTGCGAGTACGCCCGGGCCTCGATGTATCCCTCGCTGTACAGCTGGCAGAGCAGCGGTGCCATAGCGTGGTAGCGGAGGCCGCCTGCGTGGATTCCCGGCGGCATGAAGGTGTGGCCGAGTGTGTACATCTTCATAAGCGGGGTCAGCCCGGCGACATCGCCGAAGTCGTAGCGGTACTCGCCTTTGGTGAGGCTCGGACACGAGGCCGGCTCTACCGCCAGGAATCGCGTGTTCCGTTTGCCGTCCAGCTTGTCCTTGAGGAACGGGAACATCAGGCCGGCCGCGTTCGATCCACCGCCCGCGCAGCCAATGACCACATCCGGGTATTCGCCGGCCATCTCCATCTGCTTAATCGCTTCCTGCCCGATGACCGTCTGGTGGAGGAGGACATGGTTCAACACGCTGCCGAGCGAGTACTTGGTGTCGTCGCGCATCGCCGCGTCTTCGACGGCCTCGCTGATGGCCATGCCCAACGAGCCGTTGCTGTTCGGGTCGTCGGCCAGGGCCTGGCGACCCGAATTCGTGTCGGTGCTCGGGCTTGCCACGACCTTCCCGCCCCAGATCTCCATCATCGACCGGCGGTAGGGCTTCTGCTGATACGAAATCTTGACCATGTAAATCTTGGATTCGATCCCGAACATGTTGCAGGCATACGCCAGCGACGAGCCCCACTGGCCCGCGCCGGTCTCTGTCGCAATCCGCTTCACGCCTTCCTGCTTGTTGTAGTAGGCCTGGGCCACGGCGGTATTCGGCTTGTGTGAGCCCGAGGGCGAAACGCCTTCGTACTTGTAGTAGATGTGAGCCGGCGTATCGAGCGCCTTCTCGAGCGTTGTCGCCCGGATCAGAGGCGATGGCCTCCAGATGCGGTAGATCTCGCGCACTTCGTCCGGGATCGCGATGTAGCGCTCCGCACTTACTTCCTGCTTGATCAGTTCCATCGGGAAGAGCGGCGCGAGCGCCTCCGGCCCCACAGGCTGGTGGGTGGCCGGGTGCAACGGGGGCGCGGGCGGGTTCTTCAGGTCCGCCGCGATGTTGTACCAGTGCGTCGGTATCTCCGACTCGCTCAGGAAAAACTTCTTCGTTGTGCTCATGCCTTCCTCCCCTTGCGTTTCGTTTTGGGTGACAAAAAACCCCTCGCCATCAAAGGACGAGGGGTCTCGCGGTGCCACCTTTGTTCCCCGGTCGCCCGGGGCACTCTATCGGCCACGGCCCAAAAGGCGATGGCCTGGGCTCTAATAACGGTGCCCACTCCGTCGATCCCTACTACCCTCACGGGGTTCGAAACCAAAGCTCCCGGGCCCATTCACCAGTCGCGCCGCCACCGGGTTCTCACCACTCCCGGCTCTCTGGGGGCTCGCCTGACCGGCTACTCTTCCCGATCGTCGCCAAGCTATTCAGTTGTAGACGTAACGTTAGGATCGGCACCCGGCGGTGTCAAGAAGCCGTCCCTAGACTCGGTATGGGTGCGGCCCGAACTCGGCTTCGTAGAACGGACTCACCATCTGCCCCGGCCGGATCACACGGTCGATTGCCTTCCGGTCGTCGTCCGTGAGCGTGATCTTCGCCGCCTCAAGGTTGTCCTCGAGCTGCTCCATCGTCCGCGGCCCGATGATCGGCGCGGTCACTCCCGGCTGCTGCATGCACCATGCCAGGGCGAGCTGTGAGAGCGTCGCTCCCTTGCCGTCAGCGATTGGCTTGAGCCCTTCGACAACGTCGAACAAGGCGTCGGTCATGCGGCGCCGTTGCATCGGGTTGGTTTCGTAGTTCGCGAAGCGGCTGTCCTCGGGGGGCGGCTCGTTCCGGCTGTATTTGCCTGTCAGGAGACCCCCTGCGAGCGGGCTCCACGGGA
>Ga0153916_10003106_pt1 | contig 12257 bp, 12 predicted proteins | sample Opewatmetagenome_FD_109642 | JGI IMG/M metagenome (GOLD analysis project Ga0153916, IMG submission 109642) | Freshwater wetland microbial communities from Ohio, USA - Open water 3 Core 3 Depth 4 metaG | ecosystem: Environmental > Aquatic > Freshwater > Wetlands | place: USA: Ohio, Lake Erie...
CGTCAACACCGAGATCTCCGAGGCGATCGTCAGCCTCGACGCCTCCGAGCAGACCTTCATCGACCGCACGCTGATCGAGCTGGACGGCACGGAGAACAAGGAGCGCCTCGGCGCCAATGCGCTGCTCGCCGTGTCGATGGCGGTGGCGCGGGCCGCGGCCGAGGAGTCGGGCCTGCCGCTGTACCGCTACTTCGGCGGCTCCGGTCCGATGCAGATGCCGGTGCCGCTGATGAACGTCGTCAACGGCGGCGCGCACGCCAACAACCGCCTCGACATGCAGGAATTCATGATCGTGCCGATCGGCGCTCAGTCGTTCCGCGAGGCGCTGCGCTGCGGCGCGGAGGTGTTCCACGCGCTGAAGAAGCTGATCGACGGCAAGGGCATGTCGACCGCGGTGGGAGACGAGGGCGGCTTCGCGCCGAACCTGCCGACGCATGCCGCGGCGATCGAGCTGATCCTCGAGGCGGTGGACCGGGCCGGCTACACCGCGGGCCGGGACGTGGTGCTGGCGCTCGACTGCGCAGCCTCGGAGTTCTACCGCGACGGCGTGTACGAGCTCGCCTCGGAGGGCCTGAGGCTCGATTCCGCGGAGCTGTGCGACTACCTCGCGAGCCTCGCCGACCGCTACCCGATCGTCTCGATCGAGGACGGCATGGCGGAGGGCGACTGGGACGGCTGGAAGCTGCTCACCGAGCGCCTGGGGCGCAGGCTGCAGATCGTCGGCGACGACATCTTCGTCACCAACGCGGGCATCCTGAAGCAGGGCATCGGCCAGCGCGTGGCGAACTCGGTGCTCGTCAAGGTCAACCAGATCGGCACCCTCACCGAGACTTTCGCCGTGATCGAGCTTGCCAAGCGCTCGGGCTACACCACGGTGATCTCGCACCGCTCGGGCGAGACCGAGGACACCACCATCGCCGACATCGCGGTGGGCATGAACGCGCTGCAGATCAAGACCGGGTCGCTGTCGCGCTCCGAGCGCGTGGCGAAATACAACCAGCTGCTGCGCATCGAGGAAGACCTCGGCGAATCGGTCAGCTACCCGGGTCGCGAGGCCTTTTACCAGCTCCGCTAGCGTGAAGATCCTCGCCGGCATCCTCGGCGCCCTGATCGTCCTGATCCAGGTCCCGCTGTGGCTGGGCAAGGGCGGCTGGATGCACGCCTGGGAGGCCGACCAGAAGTTCGCCGTGCAGCGCGCGCGCAACCAGCAGCTCGAGCTGCGCAACGCCTCGCTCGCGGCCGAGGTGCGCGACCTCAAGCAAGGCACCGACGCCATCGAGGAGCGCGCCCGCTTCGAGCTCGGCATGGTGAAGGACGACGAGGTGTTCTTCCAGGTGGTCGAAGACGCGGCGAAGCCCAAGCCATAGGAAAATAATCGGGGTCAGAGTCGAATTACCGCGAGAAATTGGACTCTGACCCCGTTTTCCCCTCACGCCTATAATCCATCCGAGGAGGGCCAAACGATGAAGCTGACCCAATCCCAGCGCGAGCAGTTCGAGCGCGACGGCTACCTGTTCTTCCCCAGCCTTTTCACGCCTGAGGAAATCAAGGTCCTGACCGACGAGGTTCCCGCGCTCTACGCCCAGCGCCGGCCGGAGAACGTGCGCGAGAAGACCGGCGACGCGGTGCGCACGAACTTCGCCGCGCATCTGTACAGCGCCCCCTACGCCAGGCTCGCGCGCCATCCCCGCATGGTGAAGCCGGTCGAGCAGCTGTTCGGCGAGGCGGTGTACATGCACCAGTTCAAGATCAACGGCAAGATGGCCTTCGACGGCGACGTCTGGCAATGGCACCAGGACTACGGCACCTGGAAGAACGACGACCTGATGCCCGAGGCGCGGGCCATGAACGTGGCGATCTTCCTCGACGAGGTGAACGAGTTCAACGGGCCGCTCATGTTCATCCCCGGCAGCCACAAGCTCGGGGTGCTCGAGGCCGAGCACGACACCTCGACCACCAGCTATCCGCTGTGGACCATCAATCACGACACGATCAGGAAGCTGGTGGAGCGCGGCGGCATCGTCGCGCCCAAGGGGCCCGCGGGATCGATGATCCTGTTCCACGGCTGCCTGGTGCACGCCTCGACCTCGAACCTCTCGCCGTGGAACCGGGTGAGCGTCTACCTTTCGCTGTGCGCGGTGTCGAACCACATCCGGCGCTTCAAGCGCCCCGGCTACATCGCGCACCGCGACTTTACGCCGATCGAGTGCCTGCCCGACGACTGCCTGCTGAAGGACTACGCCGTGCCGCTGCCCTGGAAGGACGGCACTCCGCCGCAGGAGCTCCAGGGGGAGCTGAAAGCCGCATGAATCTCTACGCGAAGCTTCGCGAGCGCGCGGCGCAGGGCAGGCCGCTGCGCATCGGCGTCATCGGCGCGGGCAAGTTCGGCGCCATGTACATCGCGCAGGTGCCGAACACGCCCGGCGTGCATCTTGTCGGCATCGCCGACCTGTCGCCGGACAGCGCGCGCGCCAACCTCGAGCGGGTGGGGTGGAATCTCCAGAAATCACTGGCCTCGACGCTCGATGCGGCATTGAAGGAAGGCCGCACCCACGTGTCGGAGGACTGGCAGGCGCTGGTGGCGCATCCGGCGATCGACATCATCGTCGAGTCGACGGGCCACCCGCTCGCGGCGGTCGAGCACGCGCTCGCCGCGTTCCGGCACGGCAAGCACGTGGTGATGGTGACCGTGGAAGCCGATGCGTTCTGCGGCCCGCTGCTCGCCAGGAAGGCCGCCGAAGCGGGCGTGGTCTACAGCCTCGCCTACGGCGACCAGCCGGCGATCATCTGCGACCTGGTCGACTGGGCGCGCGCCGCCGGATTCAGCGTGGTGGCCGCCGGCCGCGGGCACAAGTGGCTGCCGCATTTCTCGCAGTCGACGCCGGAGACCGTCTGGGGCTACTACGGCCTGACGCCCGAGCAGGCGAAGATCGGCGGCCTCAACCCGAAGATGTTCAACTCGTTCCTCGACGGCTCGAAGCCGGCGCTGGAGATGAGCGCGGTGTGCAACGCCACGGGGCTCACGCCCGCGCCGGGCGGGCTCGCGTTCCCGCCGGCGGCGGTCGACGACATACCGTTCGTCATGCGGCCCAGGGCGGAAGGCGGCCAGCTGCATCACAAGGGGCAGGTCGAGGTGGTCTCGTCGCTGGAGCGCGACGGCCGCGTCATTCCCTACGACATCCGCTTCGGCATCTGGGTGGTGTTCGAGGGCGAGACCGAGTACGTGCGCCGCTGCTTCATGGAGTACGGGGTGAAGACCGACCCGTCGGGGCGCTACGCCTGCATGTACAAGCGCTGGCACCTGATCGGGCTGGAGGTCGGAATTTCAGTCGCCTCGGTCGGCGTGCGCGGCGAGCCCACCGGCTGCGCCACCGGCTGGCGCGCCGACGCCGTGGCGACCGCCAAGCGCGAGCTCAAGGCCGGCGAGCTGCTCGACGGCGAGGGCGGCTACACCGTGGTCGGAAGGCTGATGCCGGCCGAGGACTCGCTCGCGCAGGGCTGCCTGCCGCTCGGCCTGGCGCACGGCTGGAAGCTGGTAAAGCCGGTGGCCGCCGGCCAGCCGCTCAAGTGGAGCGACGTCGCGGTGGATGCGAACAACACCGCGGTGAAGTTCCGCCGCGAGATGGAGACGCAGTTCCGCGCGCCGCAGCGCGACGCGGCCTAGCGAAGGCGCCGCGGCGGCCGCGTCAGCTCTTGTCGCTGCGGCCGCCGTGCGTGGAGGGCGGCATCCGGAAGGGCACGGACGCCGGGGAACCGACCGGCGCGGCGGGCTTCTTGGTTTGCTTCGGTTTCTTGTGTTCGCGGTTGCTGCGTAGCTGGCTTTTGGCCATTCGAGTCGTCCCGGAAGGATTGGCGTTTGGCGTTGCCCGCCCATTATCCGCCGAACTGCGGCGAAGTGCCGCGACTCGAGGGGAAATAACTGGCTAGAATCGGCCGCCATGGCCCTGCTCCCCTCGTCGCCGATGACCAAGTACGGCTTCCGCATCCGCACCCGCAGCGGCACGCCGGTGGACAACCTCATGGTGCAGGCGCGCGACTACGCCGAGGCGGAGCGCAAGATCAACCAGATCTACCCGCACTGCGAAATCCTGGAGTGCCGGCAGACCCAGTCGCCGATCGGCGACGACGGCCTCAATCTCGAGCGCATCATCTCGCTGATCGCGAGCCAGCCGGACGAGAAATCCGGGGACTAGTCGGCCCGGGCTTCGATGAAGCCCGACTTCACCAGCTCGTCGAGCAGCGCATCGTAGTCTTGCGAGCCCCGACTCTCCGGGGCGTGGGCGAACACGTCCTTGCGCACGGCCGGGCTCTCGGCGAGCGCCACGTTCTCCGAGATGCGCGTGCGGCAGATCTCCTCGCCGTAGCGCTCGAGGAGCTCGCGGTAGATCTGGTGCGAGAGCTTGCGGCGGGTGTCGAACCGGGTGATCACGTAGCGCCGCGCGACGCGCTTCTTCAGCACCTGCTCGAGCGCTTTCAGGGTCTTCTCGCTCTGCTGCACGCCCTTGACCGCCAGGTAGTCGGCCGACACCGGGATCAGCACGCGGTCGGCCGCGAAGATCGCCGACAGCGACAGCACGCCGAGCATCGGGCAGCAGTCGATCACGATCGGCCGCCCGGTGTTCAGGTTCTCCCTCACGATGCCGTGGTTGAGCCGGTTCAGCACGTTTACCCCCTTGCCGAACTGGGTGTCGACCCTGGAGAGCTCGACGTGCGCGGGGATCACCAGCCAGCCGCCGGTCGACGCCCGGATGAGCTGCGTGAGCGGCTTGGACTGGTGGTAGAAGCTGAACAACGACTCGTCGGCGCGCTCCACCGCGGCGCCGCAGACGTAGGACAGGTGCGCCTGGGGATCGAGGTCGATCGACAGCGGGTTGTAGCCCCGGCGGGCGAGGGCCGCGGCGAGGTTGAGCGAGGTGGTCGTTTTCCCGACCCCGCCCTTCTGGTTGAAGACCGCGATCTTGGCCATGATGAACGGTAGATCCTCCCGCCGCCGGGCGGAATCGAATCCATCACACGGGGAAGCCTTTTTTTGACGACGGCGCGTCTGCCGCGGTGCGCAAGCGCTGAAGCAGCATGATCGCGCCCAGCAGCAGGAGCGCCGGGACGAACAGCCACTCCTTGTCCGGCCTCGGGCGCTCGGTCTCGATCCCGGTCACGGTGAATCCCTGCTCGAAGCCGGCCTTGTCGGCCGGGCTGTTGAGCGCCACCGCCATGACCTGAACGGCGGCGGGCAGCTTCATCGCGCTCAACCCCGCCTTCGCCATGCGCTGGGCGGCGCTGCCGGGGTCGCCGAGGGGCAGCAGGACCGTCTTCCTGACCTCCTTGCCCTCGATGGTCGTGCCCTCGATGCGCACCCGCAGGCCGCTGCCCGGCGGCGCCGCGGCGGCGAGCGCGTCGAGCTGCTGCGGCGGCGCGAGGTCGTATTTCGGCAGCGCGAGGTCGAGCCAGAACCCGGGGCGAAGCAGGGTGAACGTCACCAGCAGCAGGAGCGCGGACTCGTACCAGCGGCTGCGCACGAGGAACCAGCCCTGGGTCGCCGCGGCGAACGCGAGCATGCCGGTCACGGCGCCCGCGATCACCACGGCGAGCTGCAGGTAGGAGCCGATGCCGATCATCAGGAGCTGCGGATTGAAGATGAACATGAATGGCAGGATGAGGGTCCGGCTGCTGTACCAGAACGCGGTGATCCCGGTGCGGATCGGGTCGGCGCGCGAGATCGCCGCCGCTGCGAACGAGGCGAGCCCGACGGGCGGCGTCACATCGGCCATCAGCCCGAAATAGAACACGAACATGTGCACCGCGACGAGCGGCACCACGAGCCCCGATTGCGCGCCGAGCTCGACCACCACCGGCGCCATGAGCGTCGACACGACGATGTAGCTTGCGGTCGTCGGCATCCCCATGCCCAGCACGAGGCATACGAACGCCACCAGCAGCAGCATGGCGATGATGTTTCCCGACGACACGGTTTCCACGAACTCGGTCATCACCAGGCCGAACCCGGTGACCGAGACGGTGCCGACGACGATCCCGGCGGCGGCGGTGGCGAGCGCGATGCCGATCATGTTTCGCGCCCCGCGCTCGAGCCCGTCGATCAGGTCGTCCAAGCCGGCGCGCGCCAGCGCCCACGTCGCCGGCTGGCGGCGCAGCAGCGCGAGCAGCGGCTTCTGGGTGAGCAGGATCACGATCAGCATCACGGTCGCGTAGAACGCGGACAGCCCCGGCGAGAGCTCCTCGACCATCAGCGCCCAGATGAGCAGCGCCACCGGCAGCAGGAAGTGAAGTCCGGCAAGCAGCGTCTCCTTGAGCGGCGGCAGCGCAAGCAGCGGCGCGTTCGGGTCGTCCGCCTCGAGGTCGGGCTCGGCCGCGACCACGCGCAGGATCAGGACGTAGCCGAGCGCGAGCAGCGCGAGAATCACCCACAGCGCGGCGCCGCCGAGCGCCGCCTTGAGCCAGCCGAGTCCGTAGTAAACGACGTTCGCCAGCACCACGACGCCCGCGAGGGTCGCCAGCATTCCCGCCAGCCGGCCCAGGCGCGAGACGTTCGCGCCGCGCGCGATCCCCGCGATGCCCGCCTTGCACGCCTCCAGGTGCACGATGTAGAACAGCGCGATGTAGGAGATGATCGCCGGGAGGAACGCGTTCTTGACGATCTGCGAATACGGGACGCCGACGTACTCGGCCATCAGGAACGCCGCCGCGCCCATCACCGGGGGCATGATCTGGCCGTCGACCCCGGCCGCCACCTCGATCGCGCCGGCCTTCTCGGCCGGATAGCCGACGCGCTTCATCAGCGGTATGGTGAAGGTGCCGCAGGTGACGACGTTGGCCACCGAGGATCCGGAGATCATCCCCATCAGGCCGGACGAGACGACCGCCGCCTTGGCCGGTCCGCCGCGCATGTGGCCGAGCAGCGCGAAGGCCACCTTGATGAAGTAGTTGCCCGCGCCCGCCTTCTCCAGCAGCGAGCCGAACAGCACGAAAAGGAAGATGTAGCTCGCCGACACTCCCAGGGCGACTCCGAATACGCCCTCGGTGGCGAGCCAGTAGTGCGACACCGCCTTGGACAGCGACACGCCCTTGTGCGCGATCACGTCCGGCATGTGGGTGCCGGCGAACGCGTATCCGAGCATCAGCAGCGCGATCACCGCGAGCGGCGGCCCGACCACGCGCCGGGTCGCCTCGAGCAGCAGCACCACGCCGGCCACGGCGGCGGCCATGTCGAGCCAGGTCGGCTCGCCGGGCCGGGTGGAGATCTCGCGGTAGAAGAGGAACAGGTAGGCGCCGCAGAACGCGGCGAGCAGCGCCAGCGCCCAGTCCTGCGCCGGGATCCAGCGGCGCGGCGAGCGCCTGGCGAACGGAAACGCGAGGTAGGCGAGGAACAGCCCCAGCCCGAGATGCAGCGAGCGCATCTCGGTGGAGTTGAGGACGAAGACGCCGACGCTGTAGGGCAGCGGCGACGCGTACCAGAGTTGCAGCAGCGACCAGCCGATGCAGGTCCACGCCAGAACGCGCTTTGCCGCCCCGGAGGGATTGCGCCCCCCGAGGTCGGATTCCTGGACCAGCGCGTCGGCGTCGACCGCGCGGGTCACTTCATGAGGCCTCGTTCGCGGAAGTAGCGCACGGCGCCTTCATGCAGCGGGGCCGACAGGCCGTCCTTCACCATGTTCGCGGCGTCCAGGTGGGCGAATGCCGGGTGCAGCTTCTTGAACTCGTCCAGGTTGTCGAACGTCGCCTTGGTGATGGTATAGACGATGTCGGCGGGCACCTTGCTCGAGGTCACCAGCGTGGCGAGCACGCCGTAAGTGCGGACCGGGTCCGGGTTGTTGGCGTACAGGCCGCCGGGGATCGTCGCGTAGGCGTAGTACGGATGGTCCCTGACCAGCTTGTCGACCGCCGGGCCGGTCAGCGAGACCAGCTTCGCGGCGCAGGTCGTGGTCGGGTCCTGGATGTTGGCCGAGGGGTGGCCCACGCCATAGAAGAAGCCGTCGATCTTGTTGTCGCAGAGCGCCGGGCCGTGCTCGTCGGCCTTGAGCTCGGAGGCGAGCGAAAAGTCCGACATCTTCATCCCGAGCGCCTTGAGCAGCTCCTCCATCGCCGAGCGCGTTCCCGAGCCCGGGTTGCCGACGTTGAAGCGCTTGCCCCTGAAGTCGGTGAACTGCTTGATGTTCGCCTCCTTGCGGGCGACCACCGTGAACGGCTCCGGGTGCACGGAAAACACCGAGCGCAGCTCCTTGTCGGGCTGCTTGAACGACCCGGCGCCGTGGTAGGCCTGGTACTGGACGTCGGACTGCGCCATGCCGAAGTCGAGCTCCCCTGCCTTGATCGTGTTCACGTTGTAGACCGAGCCGCCGGTGGACTCGACCGAGCAGCGGATGCCGTTCTTCGCCCGGTCCTTGTTGACCAGCCGGCAGATGGCGCCGCCGACCGCGTAATACACGCCCGTGATCCCGCCGGTGCCGATGGTGACGAAGCGCTGATCGGCGGCCGCGGCGGGCAGCGGCGACGCGAGCGCGCTGGCCACGGCCAGCCCTAGCGCCGCGACGGCGGCGCGGCTGGTGCGCGTTTCAGGTTCGATTCTTCGCATGACGGGTATCCTCTAGATAGAGATGAAGATTGAGCTCGGGGAGCCCGCGCGGTGTAAGAGATGTTCGGGTCTCTTGCACCACCGTCAGGCGAGCGCGGCGTCGACCGCCGCCCCGAGCCGGCGGACGATCTCGTCGACGTCCGCGGGCGTAGCGATGAACGGCGGCGCGATGAGCACGTGGTCTCCCGCGTGCCCGTCGACGGTGCCGCCCATCGGGTAGACCATCAGCCCGCGCGCCATCGCCTCGGCCTTGATCCGCGCGTGCAGGCGCAGGGCGGGGTCGAACGGCTGCTTGCTCGCGCGGTCCCGGACCAGCTCGATCGCCATGAACAGGCCGCGGCCGCGGATGTCGCCCACGTGGGGATGGGCGCCGAACGCAAGCTGCAGCCGCTCGCGCAGGCGCGCGCCGAGCGAACGCACCGCGCCGAGCAGCCCGTCGCGCTGGATCACGTTCTGCACCGCGAGCGCGGCGGCGCAGGCGACCGGGTGGCCGATGTAGGTGTGGCCGTGCTGGAAGAAGCCGCTGCCCCGCTCGAGCGCGTCGATGATGCGCCGCTGCACCAGCACCGCGCCGATCGGCTGGTAGCCGCCGCCCAGGCCCTTGGCGATCGCCATCAGGTCGGGCGCGACGCCCTCCTGCTCGACCGCGTGCAGCGTCCCGGTGCGGCCCATGCCGCACATTACCTCGTCCGCGATCAGCAGGATTCCGTGCCGGTCGCAGATCTCGCGTATGCGCCGGAAGTACCCGGGCACCGGCGGCAGCGCCCCGGAGGTCGCGCCGCCGACGGTCTCGGCGCAGAACCCGATCACGTTGCGCGGGCCCAGGCGCTCGACCGTGTCCTCGAACTCCCGCGCCAGGCGCTCGCCGTAGCCCTCGGGCGACTCCTCCGGCCGCCGGTCGCGGTACTCGTAACAGGGCGCCACGTGCGCGACGTCGATCAGCAGCGGCCCGAACTGGCGCCTGCGCCATTCGTTGCCGCCGACGGCGAGCGCGCCGAGGGTGTTGCCGTGGTAGCTCTGCCGCCGCCCGATGAAGTGGCGTCGCTGCGGCTCGCCGATCTCGACGAAATACTGGCGCGCGAGCTTGAGCGCCGCCTCCATCGCCTCGGAGCCGCCCGATACCAGGTAGACGTGCGACGTGCCCGCAGGGGCGTGCGCGATGAGGTGCTCGGCCAGCGCCTCGGCGATCGCGGTCGTGAAGAAGCTGGTGTGCGCGTACGCGATCCGGTCGATCTGCTCGTGCATCGCGCGCAGCACTTCGGGGTGGCCGTGGCCGAGGCAGGACACCGCCGCCCCGCCCGAGGCATCGATATATTCCCTTCCTTCGCCGTCGACGACCACGATCCCGTGTCCGCCGGCGGCGACCGGCAGCGTCCCGCGCAGCTGTCGGTGCAGGATGCGGCTCAGCGCTTGCTCCGATTCCCTACGAAGCGGTAAATCGCGGTGTGGTCGGCCCCCGGGCCGAGCGCTCCGGCCGCCTCCCGCCAGTACTCGGTGCAGCGGTGCGCGAGCTCGGCGCCGGCGCCGATCGCGTCGGCGAGCCTCGCCGCGGTGGCGACGTCCTTGGCCATCAGCGCGGCCGAGAAGCCCGAGGCGAAGGTCCCCGAAAGCATGAACTGCTTCACCTTGACCTCGGTCGTGTTGTTGCGCCCGCTGGAGGCGTTGATGATGTCGGTCATCACGGCCGGATCGAGGCCGAAGCGCTCGCCGACGACGAGCGCCTCGGCCGTGGCGATCATCCCTGCGGCGGAGACGTAGTTGTTGAGCGCCTTCATCGCGTGCCCCGAGCCGAGCGGCCCGGTCAGGAAGATCTTGCCGCCCATCTTCTCCAGCAGGGGGCGGACGCGCTCGATGGCGGCGCCTTCGCCGCCCGCCATGATCGCGAGGCTGGCGTCGACCGCCTTCTTCACCCCGCCGGAGACCGGAGCGTCGACCAGGGCGATGCCCCGCGCCGCGAGCTCGGCGCCGAGCGCGCGCGTGCCGACCGGGTCCGACGAGCTCATGTCGAGGACGAGCATGCCTTTCGGCAGCGCCGCGCCGAGCACCGATTCGCGCACCGCGCGTCCATCGGGCAGCATGGTGAGGAACACCTCGGCGCCGCGCGCGGCCTCGGCGGCGGAGCCGCAGTTGCCGGCCCCGGTCAGGTCGTAGCTGCGAAGCGTGAAGCCCGCCTTCTCGAGGTTGGCGGACATCGGCCGGCCCATCTGGCCCAGGCCGATGAACGCCACGGTCTTGACGGACTTCACACGCCGCGCTCTTTGAACACTTCCCTGGCGCAGCGGAACGCGACGACCGCCGCGGGCACGCCGCAATAGATCGCGACCTGCAGCAGGACTTCGCGGATCTGCTCCTTGCCGAGGCCGTTGTTGAGCGCGCCGTTAAGGTGGAGCTTCAGCTCGTGCTCCTTGCCGAGCGCCGAGAGCATCGCCAAGTTGAGCATCGAGCGCGTCTTGCGGTCCAGCCCCGGCCGGTTCCAGATGTCGTTCCAGCAGTAGGTGTTGAGCAGCTCGACGAACGGCTTGCTGAAGTCGTCGGCCGCGGCCATCGCCTTGTCGACGTACTGGGCGCCGAGCACCTCGCGGCGCGTCTTGAGCCCCGCGTCGTAGCGTTCCTTGTTGGCGCGCTTGTCCATGCCTTCTCCTTTGGGTTGGTCAGACGAGATCTTCGTAGCGGATGCCGGCGCGCCGCAGCAGGGCGTCGAACTCCAGGCCGCCGGGACGCGGGACGTTGCGGAACGCCGCCACGCGCGCCGGGGTGGCCTCCAGCACCGCCTGCGCGATCGGCTGGTTGTCGCCGCGCATCGAGTCCATCGCCATCTGGATCTCGCAGGCGCGCTGCAGCGTCCAGTAGGTGCGGAACGCTTCTGCGATGCTCGGGCAGGCGACCAGCAATCCGTGATTGCGCAGGATGAGGATCGACTTCGACCCCAGGCTCTTCACCAGGCGCGGCTGCTCGGCGGTATCGGTGGTGATGCCCTCGAAGTCGTGGTACGCGACCTCCCCGTAGAGCGTGGTGCTGTAGAAGTTGTCGAAGCGCAGCCCGTCCTTCTTCGAGGCCACCGCGCTGCCCGCGGTGGTGTGGGTATGGATGATGCAATGCGCGTCGTCGCGCGCGGCGTGGACCGCGCTGTGGATGACGAACCCCGCCTTGTTCACCGGCAGCTTCGAGCCGTCGATGGAATCGCCCTTGGCGTCGACCTTCACCAGGTTGCTCGCGGTGACCTCGCTGTACCAGAAGCCGTAGGGGTTGATCAGGTACTGGTGGCCGCCGCCGGGAACGCGCGCGGTGATGTGGTTGTAGATGAGCTCGGACCAGCCGAGCCAGTCGAACGCGCGGTACAGCGCGGCCAGCTCGAGCCGGGTTTGCCATTCCTCGCCGGTCATGCCGTCGGGCTTGAGGCGCAGCAGCTTGTCGCTCAGATCCATGGTCGGCTCCTCGGAGTGAGCCCGGGAGTGTACCGCCATGCGGCGCGACGACGCGCGCCCGGTTCGCAGCCCCCGCTAGGAGCGCTTGACCGTCAGGGAATTGATGACCTTGCGCACGCCCTCGACCTGCGACGCGAGGCGCGCCGCGTGGCGCGCTTCCGCGTCGCTGCGCACGACCCCGGAGAGCTCGACCGTGCCGTCGCGCGTCAGGACGCTGACCCCGGAAACGCCGATCGCCTTGTCCA
>Ga0153916_10003107_pt1 | contig 12256 bp, 4 predicted proteins | sample Opewatmetagenome_FD_109642 | JGI IMG/M metagenome (GOLD analysis project Ga0153916, IMG submission 109642) | Freshwater wetland microbial communities from Ohio, USA - Open water 3 Core 3 Depth 4 metaG | ecosystem: Environmental > Aquatic > Freshwater > Wetlands | place: USA: Ohio, Lake Erie, Old...
GTGGGATTCTTCGAATCCGTTCATCTGGCTGAACCTTCCCCTCGAACCCGAAATGGAGTATGCCGTCCGGATCTCTCCGGACCTTGAGGATGAGTTCGGGAACAGGCTCGGGAGCGAAATCGTCCAGAGGTTCCGAACAGCCCCCTTTCCGCCCTCGATTTCCATGACCACCGGGCACGGAGTCATAGAGGCCTATTCCGATCCGCTCTATCCTTTTTATGCTCTGAACACGACTCGGGTCTTCATCCAGGCGGCGAACGTGCCCGCGGCCGCCGTCATCCCGCTCCTCTCCAAGCCCAGGATCTTCTGGACAAATGAAAAACTCCAGCCCGGTCCCGGCTTCTACAGCCTGGAGAAGGCCCTTTCGTTCAAGCTTCCTCCGAACAAGCGGCAGGCTGTTCCCATCGACCTCAAATCCGTCCTCCCGGACCGCTCCGGCCTGGTCTTTGTCCAGCTGGACACCGGGCTTCCCGACAAGTATGAAAGGTTCCCCAAGGTCATGCTCCAGGTCACCGAGCTGGGGATCTCGGCCAAGTTCTCCCCTGAGAACAACGTGATCTGGGTCTCGGAACTGCGGACCGGCCTGCCCGTTGCCGACGCCGAGGTCGAGGTCCGGGACGACGCAAACGCCGTCCGCTGGCAGGGGAAGACGGATGAATCCGGCCGGGCAGAAACGCCGGGCTGGAAGGAACTGGGCATCAAAGGCCGCGACGTATGGTCCAAGCCCCAACAGTGGGTTTTTGCCCGCCGCGGCAAGGACGTCGCGTTTACTTCATCGGAGTTGGGGACCGGGATCGATCCCTACCGATTCCGCCTCGATTATGACTGGAACCCCAGGCCCGAGACGGTCCAGGGCCATATTTTCACCGAACGCGGCATCTACCGCGCCGGGGAAATGGTCCATATCAAGGGGATCATCCGGGTGAGGGACAAGGGAACATGGCATCTCCCGAAGTTCCGGGAAGTGATGTGCGAGGTCCAGGACCCATTCCAGAAATCCGTCCACAAGGGCAAAATGCCTCTGGATGAATACGGCTCTTTCGCTTTCGATCTCGAAACGAGCCAGGAGGCTTCGCTCGGCAACTATCAAATCCTGGCCGTCGTGCCCCCCGATGTCGCGGGCGATAAACCATTGGTCCTTTCCGATTCTTTCCGTGTCGAGGCCTTCCGCCCGGCGGAATTCGAGGTCCACCTTCGGACCCCCCGCGAAAGTTTTATCTTCGGGGACGAATACCGCGGCGAGGTCCGGGCCAATTATCTTTCCGGCGGCGCAATGTCCGGACAGAAGACCGCCTGGTTCTTGAGGCTCAATCCGTCGGGTTTCACCCCTCCGGGCCGCAACGGGTTCCTTTTCGGGAACGAGTTGGATTGGGAGGACAATCAAGGTGCCGAGGAGAGTCGCCTCGTCGCTTCAGGCGAAGCAGAACTCGGCGACCAGGGCCTGCTCGAGGTCAAAGCCTTCCTGGTGGCCGAAAAGGAAAAGGATTCCGTCATGGCCACCCTGGAGGCGACCGTTCATAGCCCCAGCCGTAACTCTATTTCCAACCGAATCCAGACGACCGTCCATCGCGGTGAGTTCTATATCGGTCTCCAGCCAAGCACCTCGTTCCTCGAGATGGGCAAGAGCCTCTCCCTCAACGTCATCGCCGTCGACCCGCAGGGACGGTCTCTCCCGGGAAAGAGGCTCAAGGTCAAACTGCTCAAGAGGGAGTGGCGTTCCGTCCGTCAAGCAGGCGTCGGCGGCCGGTTCCGTTGGCATACCGAGAAGGAGGACATCGAGGTCTCGACGCGGAACGTCGAGACGAAGGAGGGGCCTGCGGCGCTGGAGTTCGTCCCGGAAAAGTCCGGGCTTTATCTTTTTGCCGCCGAAGGCAAGGACGGCCGCGGCAACCTCATCACCACGTCAACCTATTTTTATGTGACCGGGAAAGACTATGTCTCCTGGGAACAGCGCGACGACGATACCATCGAGCTCGTCGCGGACAGGGATCGGTACGCGCCGGGCGAGACGGCCAGTATCCTGGTGAAGTCCCCCTACGAAAAGGCCAAAGCCCTGATCACCGTCGAACGCGAGCTGGTCATCGAAAGCCAGGTCCTGGAGATCCAGGGAAGTTCGAGCCGGATCGAGATCCCCATCAAGCCCGGATACATGCCCAACGTCTTCGTCTCCGTACTGCTCCTCCAGGGCCGGACGGAGCAGGCCCGGGCCGACGAGAAGCAGGACATCGGCAAGCCATCTTTTAAGATGGGTTACGTCAAACTGAGCGTGAGCCCCTCCGAAAAATTGCTCAAGGTTGACATTGCCAAGGACAAGAGGGATTACAAGCCGAAAGAGAAGGTAAGCCTGAGTATCAAGATCAGGGATTCGAAGAATGCCGCCGTGAAGGCCTGCCTTTCCCTGGCGGTTGTGGACGTCGGGGTTCTCAACCTTATCGGCTACGAGACGCCCGATCCTTTCGGCAGATTCTACAGAGAAAAGCCCCTCTCCATCCAGACGTCGGAGACGAGGCTCCATGTCGTCGGGCGGAGGGAATACGGTGAGAAAGGTGAAGATACGGGAGGCGGCGGCGAAAAGATGCTCGCCGCATTCCCCGCTCTAACTGAAGTCGAACTGCGCGGCGATTTCAAGTCCACTGCCTTTTGGGATCCGTCCCTTATCACAAATGATCAAGGGGAGGCCGGAGTCACCTTCGAACTGCCCGCCAACCTCACGTCCTTCCGCATCATGGCCGTCGCCCAGACCGTGGATTCGGAATTCGGTCGGGGTGACGACACCTTCCGGGTTTCCAAGCCCCTCCAGCTTCGGCCTTCCCTGCCCCGCTTCGCCAGATCGGGGGACAGGTTCGAGGGCGGAGTCGTCGTTCGCAACCTCTCGGACAAGAAGGGAACGGTCAACCTGGAACTGGAAGCCCGGAACATTCTCTGTCCGGACGCCTCGGTCCGGATGTTCGAACTCGGGCCCGGGGAGGCCAGGGAAGTGGTTTTCCCGTTCCAGGCGGACAGTCCCGGCCTGGCGCGGCTCGCTTTCAAGGCGCGAATGGGAGAAGAGACGGACGGTCTGGAGATCAGGCTCCCGGTTCAATTGCCCAGGCCCAAGGAAAGTGTCACTCTTTCCGGCCAGGTCAAGGACGCGGCGGAAGAGCGGGTCAGGATCCCCGGGGACGCGTTGCTCGATGAAAGCTTTCTTGACGTCCAGGCTTCGCCGACGGCCCTCAGCGGCCTTAAAGGGAGCCTGGATTACTTGAAGGACTATCCCTATGCTTGCCTGGAACAAAGATTGTCGGCCGTCCTCCCCTACCTTGTGGCTTCGAAAGTGATCTTCGACTTCAAGCTCAGCCCGATGGAAGAATCCGTGGTCCGGAAGTTTGTCCAGGCCACGCTCCGGGACGTCTATGGCTACCAAAAAGAAGAGGGGGCCTTCGGCCTCTGGCCGGACGGGCATCGGACGTCTCCCTACCTTACGTGCTACGGCGTTTTCGCCCTGCTCAAGGCACGGGAGGCGGGCTATGAGGTCGACGCTTCGCGACTCGACCAGGCCGCCCAATTCCTCAGCGACTGGCTCAGGGAGGATTACGGCTCCGGAGGGCATCCTTATGAGGTCCGGGGCTGGAAGACGACCCGGGCCTTCGCATTGTATGACCTCGCCCTGCTCGGCCGGCCCGAGCAGGCCTACGCCGAAAAGCTGTTCGCCGAAAGGGACGATCTGCCGATCTTCGGCCGCGCCCTTCTCCTCAAGGCCCTCCATTATGGGAAGGGGACGCTCCGGGCGCAGAGTATGCTCCTTGACGAGCTTTTGAATATGGTCAAGGTCACCCCGGCTGACGCTCATTTCGAAGAAGGCGAAGCCTCCGGCCTGGAGTGGGTTTATTCTTCCAACCTGAGGACCACAGCCTTCGTCCTTCAGACCCTCATCGAGATCGGGTCCGATCACCCCCTGGTCCCGCAGATCGCCAGGTGGATCGTCGAAAAGAGAAGGTCCGGCCATTGGCACTCGACCCAGGAAAATTTCTATGTCTTCTACGCGCTTAACGACTTCTTCCGGACCTATGAAAAAGAGAGGCCTGATTTCGCCTTCAAGGTGACCCTGGACGCCCGGACGCTCCTTGAGGGTTCGTTCAAGGACCTCGATGCCGGGATCAAGACGGCCCGGATGAAACTCACCGCGCACCCCGCCGGCAAGGAACTTCCGCTGGCCGTCCGGAAGGATGGAGACGGGACCCTCTATTACACCGCGCGGATGACCTATGCGCCGGGTCAAAAGCTCGAGGCCAGGGACGAAGGGATCTCGATCCTCAAGCACCTCGAGTCCCTCGACGGGAAGCCCCTCCAGACGGTCAAAGCCGGCTCCCTTGTCGTCGTCGCCGTCGATGTCGTCATGCCCCAGGAGGGACTTTTCATCGTCGTGGATGATCCGCTCCCGGCCGGTTTCGAAGCGGTCAATCCCTCCTTCCTCACGGAGAGCGAAGAACAGTTGCGGAAGCTGGACAAGATCGATGAACGGGACGAGCGGTGGTGGGAAGGCTTCCATCATGTCGAAATGCGCGACGACCGCGTCCTGCTTTTCGCGGATTCCCTGACGGCCGGGCTCCACACCCATCGCTACCTGGCCAGGGCCTTGACGTTCGGCACGTTCCTCGCCCCGGGAACGAAGGTCGAAGAAATGTACTCGCCCGAGGTCTTCGGGCGGGGGGCGGAGCAGATCGCCACGATAGAGAAATGAGACAGCGGAAACGGGTCCTCCTGCTCGCCGTTCTGGCGCTCGCCGCCGGTTTCGCCGGGTCCTTATATCTTCCTTTCCCAAAGTCGAGGCTCGATCCCGGGCCCGTCCTCTCCCTTCGCATCACGGACCGCAACGGCGTTCTTCTCCGGGAGGTCCTTTCGGATGAGGGCGGCCGTTGCCGGTGGGTCGGGCTCGGCGAGGTATCCCCCCACCTCATCAGAGCGACTCTTCTCTCGGAGGACAGGAATTTTTTCCTCCACAAAGGCGTCAACGTCCCTTCGGTCTTCCGGGCGCTCCTTCAGAACCTCCGGCACGGCAGGATCATCTCCGGCGCCTCCACGATCTCGCAACAGGTCGTGAGGAACCTGGGGCACCGTCCGCGAACCCTCCTCTCCAAGCTCGTCGAGGCCTGGCTTGCAGTCCGGCTGGAACACACCCTGTCCAAGGAAGAGATCCTGATCCAGTATCTAAATCGGGTTCCTTACGGAAACCTGGCCTATGGGGCCGAGGCGGCCTCTCGGCTCTATTTTGAAAAACCCTGTTCGCAGCTGGGTCCGGCCGAGGCGGCCTTTTTGGCTGGAATTCCCCGCTCCCCGTCCGCGTCGAATCCCTATCGGGATTTCCCGGCCGCTCTCAAGAGACAGAAAGAAATCCTGCGATCGATGGCCCGAAGCGGGCTTCTCACGGCCGAAGAATTTCATCGGACGGCCGCAGAGGACATCCGCATCTCGTCCTCAGCCGATCGTTTCCGGGCCCCGCACTTTTGCGACCTCGTCCTCCGGTCCCGGAAGGTCTCTCAAAGGTGCCGGCTGAGCGAGGTTCGGACGAGCCTCGACTACGGTCTCCAGAAAAAGATCGAGGGCCTGCTTTCCGAGCATCTGGATTCCTTGACAGAGAAGGGGGTCACCAACGGGTCCGTGATCGTCCTGGACAATGACAGAGGCGATATCCTGGCCCTGGCCGGGTCACGTGACTTCTTCGACGCCAACCATGACGGCCAGGTCAACGGCGCTCTGGCCTTGCGACAGCCCGGATCCGCCCTCAAACCCTTCACCTATGCCCTGGCCCTGGAACGGGGGATGACGGCGGCTTCGGTCATCGATGACGCTCCCAACGCCTTTCCGACCTTCGAAGGGAATTACGATCCGCAAAATTATGACAGGAAGTTTCATGGTCCCATCCGCATGCGCAGCGCCCTGGCCTGTTCCTACAACGTGCCCGCGGTGGCCGTGCTGGAAACGATCGGACCCGACCTGCTCTACCGGAGGCTCAAGGACCTCGGATTCGACAGCCTGCAAAAACCGCCGGGATACTACGGCCTTGGGCTGACTCTGGGCAACGGCGAGGTCAGCCTACTCGAGCTGGCCGGGGCCTACGCCGCCCTGGCCAGGGGCGGCCGCTATCAAAGGGAAAGGACGGTCATCCGGATGAACGGGAAGGACGGGATGGACGTACCGATATCCAACCCCGAGGGAGCCGTGGGTGTCCTCTCTCCGGCGGCGGCGTTCATCATCAGCCATATCCTGTCCGACCGGGACGCCCGGGTCCCCTCTTTCGGCTATCGTTCGCCGCTCAATCTCCCTTTCCCGTGCGCGGCGAAGACGGGGACATCCAAGGATTACCGCGATAACTGGGCGATCGGATACACGGCCCGGCACACCGTGGGGGTTTGGGTCGGGAACTTCGACGGGAAGCCCATGCACGACGTCTCCGGCATCACCGGCTGTGGCCCGCTTTTCCGGGACATCATGCTCCTCCTCAATGCCAAGGACCCTCCCCCCCAGTTCGCGGAGCCCAAGGGGCTCCTCAGGAGGTCGATCTGCCCTCTCTCAGGCCGGCTGGCCCGGGCTTCCTGTCCCGGCCGGATGGACGAGATCTTCATCTCCGGGACGGAACCGCGGGAAGTCTGTTGGGCTTCCCATGTCGCCGGGGTGGGCCCCGGCCTTATGACCGCTTCCGTAGCCGGGGCCTCGTCCCGCCGGGATCCCGTCCTCAGGATCATTTTTCCCCAGGACGGCGGCATCTTCAAGATCGACCCGGTCCTGCGGAAGGAATACCAAACGATCGGGCTCAAGGCCGATCCTAGCGGCGTCGACGGTCCCGGGACTATCGAGTGGTGGATCAACGGGCGGATGGCCGGGACCTCCGCTCCCCCCTCGGGCTTCTCCTGGAAACTCGCGCCCGGTTCATATACAATAAAGGCTGTGTCCGGAACCGGCGTCCGGAGGATCGAAAGCCGGCCGGTCCGGATCATCGTGATGACGTGACCTTGCTTAGAGGGTTCCGAAATGACTCGAAGAAATATCTTGATCGCGTTGAGTTTCCTGGGCTTCTTCATCGAAAAGGCCCGGGCCAAGAGCGGAAGGAGTGAAGAGATGAAGAAAGAAATCAAGACCGACAAGGCGCCGAAGGCCATCGGCCCCTATTCCCAAGCCATCGTAGCCAACGGATTCGTCTTCGCTTCTGGGCAGATCGCCGTCGATCCGGCGACAGGGGAACTGAACCAGGGGAGTCTCGAAGACCAGGCCCGGCAGGTCCTGAAGAACCTGACGGCCGTCCTCGACGCCGCCGGAAGCTCGATGGACCACGTCGTGAAAGCCAACGTCTACCTTCAGGACATGAACGATTTCAGCCGGATGAACGCCGTCTACGCCGAGTTCTTCAAGGCTCCCTATCCGGCCCGGGCGGCCGTCCAGGTGGCCCGCCTCCCCAGAGACGTCAAGATCGAGATCGAAGCCGTCGCGATCCTCAAATAGCATGCCCCTCTATGAATTCCTCTGCGGCTCCTGCGGCAACCGCTTCGAGTCGCTCGTCCGCCTCGGGAGAGAGAAAGAGGTCTGTTGTGAGGTCTGCAAGAGTCAGGACGTCCGGAAGCTCCTATCTTCCTTCGGAATTGGCGGGGGCGGCAGCCGCCTGAAGACCTCCTCGAGCGGCTGCTCGACTTGCTCCAGCCATTCCTGCAGCACATGCAAATAGCCCCGAACGGGATTCGCATCGGCGTCGACACGGGCGGGACCTTCACCGATTTCGTCATCTGGAAGGACGGGGAGCTTTTTAATAAAAAGGTTCTTTCGACCCCGAGCGATCCGTCCAAGGCCATCCTGGAGGGCCTAGGGGAATTTCTGGAGCTCGGACGGCCGGTCTTCATCATTCACGGCACGACGGTCGCTACCAATGCGCTCCTCGAGAACACGGGCGGCCGGATCGCCCTCATCACGACGTCCGGATTCGAAGATGTCCTGGCCATCGGTCGTCAGGTCCGGCGGGAGCTTTACAGCCTTAAGGGCGAGTCGAGGTTCGTTCTGGTACCACGGGAGCTTCGCTTCGGGCTGGATGAACGTCTCCGGGCTTCCGGCAGGATCGACACGAAGCTCACGCGCGGCCGCGTCCGGGAACTTGTCGCCCGCATCCAAAAATGCAACGTCGACGCCGCGGCGGTCTGCCTGATCCATTCCTACGCCAATCCCGCTCACGAAGTCCTCGTGGCCCAAAAGCTCCGGGAAGCCGGCCTCCTTGTCTCGGTCTCGAGTGAGTTGCTGCCCGAATATCGGGAATACGAGCGGACCGCGCTCACGGCCGTCAACGCCTATCTCATGCCCGTCATGGATAATTACCTCGGTAGGCTCGAACAAAAGGTCGGCCCGGCAGAGCTGCGGATCATGCAGTCCAATGAGGGGTACATTTCCCCCGAAAAAGCCCGGAGGGAGCCTGTCCGGACCGCCCTTTCCGGCCCGGCCGGAGGGGTCGTGGCCGCTTCCCGTCTGGCCCGGTCCGCCGGCTTTCCGAACATCGTCAGCTTCGACATGGGCGGGACGTCGACAGACGTTTCGCTCATCGATGGTTCGATCCGCCGGAGCCAGGAGGGCCGGATCGGCGGATTCCCGGTCCGCCTGCCTGCGATCGACATCCATTCCGTGGGCGCCGGCGGCGGTTCGATCGCCCATGTGGACGGCGGCGGCTCGCTGCGCGTCGGCCCGCAGAGCGCCGGCGCCGACCCCGGGCCGGCCTGCTACGGGAAAGGAGACCTGCCGACCGTGACGGACGCCAACCTCTTTCTGGGGCGTCTGGACCCGGACTTCTTCCTCGGCGGCAGGATGCGCGTTCAGCCGGAACGGAGCCGAAAGGCCATCGGCGAGCTGGCGGCCCGGATCAGGAAATCCCCTCTCGAGACGGCCCTCGGTGTTATTGCTGTTGCCAACGCCAATATGGAAAAAGCCATCCGGGTCATCTCGGTGGAGCGGGGTTTCGACCTCAGGGACTTTTCCCTCTTCTCGTTCGGGGGCGCCGGAGGCATGCACGCGGTGGAAATGGCGGAACATCTTCGGATGCCCCGGGTGATCGTCCCCAGGAACGCGGGGGTCTTGTCCGCCCTTGGCCTCCTCGTCGCGGACTCCGTCAAGGACCGCTCGATGTCGATCCTGAAGAACGCGGCCGCCGTCGCTTGGGGCGAACTCGAAAAATCCTTTCTTGTTCTGGAGTCCGCAGGCCTCGAGGACATGCGGGCCGACGGGTTCAGGGACGCGGATATCTCCTTCCAGCGTTTCGTCGATCTCCGGTACCTCGGGCAGTCCTATGAGATCTCCGTCCCGTTCAGGACCGGAAGCGCGGGACGCAGGGTCGTTTTCGAGGCGTTCCATCGCGAACACGAAAAACTCTATTCCTACCGGCATCGGGACAGGCCCGTGGAGATCGTCAACATCCGTCTGAAAACCGTCGGCGTCACGGAAAAGGTTGAGCTTGAAAAGATCCGGAAGCGGAGATGTCGGTCGAAAAACGAGGCGATCAAAACGCAAGTCCTGCGCATGAAGGGCCGTCCTCTTCAAGCCGTCGTTTACGACAAGTCCCGCCTCCGGGCCGGAACGAAGGTCGCCGGTCCCGCCCTCATCATCGACCCTGAATCAACGGCGTTTCTTCCCCCGGGATACGCGGCCCGTGTGGATTCCTTCTTGAACCTGATCATCGGAAAAGGCTGATCGGAAATGGAAAGATACGATCCGATCGAACTCGAGCTTTTCAAGAACATCTTCATCTCCATCTCGGAAGAAATGGCGGCCGTCCTCGGCAGGACCGCCCTCTCCCCCAACATCAAGGAGAGGAAGGACTTCTCATGCGCCCTTTTTAACGATCGCGGCGAAACCCTCGCCCAGGGTTCGCACATCCCCGTCCATCTCGGGGCGATGCCGCTTTCGGTTCGGGCGGCCATGGAGAGCGTCCGATTCGAAGAAGGGGATCTGGTTATCCTCAATGATCCTTACCGAGGCGGCACCCACCTCCCGGACATCACCTGCGTTTCTCCGGTCTTCGTCCGCGGCAAACTCGGCTTCTTCGCCGCGAACCGCGCCCATCATTCCGATGTCGGCGGCATGACCCCGGGATCGATGCCCCTGGCCCAAGAGATCTTCCAAGAAGGCTTGATCATCCCGCCCGTAAAGCTCGTCCGAAAAGGAAAAATCGATGACGGCATCCTCAGCCTCATCCTCTCCAACGTTCGAACGCCCGACGAAAGGCGCGGCGATATCCTGGCCCAAGTGGCGGCCAATGGCATCGGCAGGCGCAGGATTCTGGAAACGATCGAAAGATACGGGCTGGCCAACGTCGTCCGCCACAGCCGCCTCGTCCAGGACTATACCGAACGTGTCCTCCGCGAAACCATCCGGTCGATCCCGGACGGGACGTATGTCTTTTCGGACGTCCTCGACGACGACGGGATATCGGTCCGCCCGGTCCGGATCGGCGTCGAGATCGAGGTCCGCGGGGACACGGCCGTAATCGACTTTTCCTCGTCCGCTCCCCAGGTTTCGGGTTCCGTCAATGCCAACTTCGCCGTGACCTGTTCGGCCGTCCTCTACGTCTTCCGCTCACTTGTCGACGAGGACATTCCGTTCAACACGGGACTCATGAGGCCCCTGAAGATCGTCGCGCCGAAGGGCCTCGTTGTCAACGCCGAATTTCCCGCCGCGACCGTCGGGGGGAACGTCGAGACATCCCAGAGAATCGTAGACGTCCTCCTCGGCGCCCTGGCCAAGGCCCTGCCGGGAAGGATTCCGGCCGCGAGTTCCGGCACCATGAACAACGTTGCGTTTGGCGGCCGCGACCCGGCCAGGGAAATAAACTTTGCCTATTACGAAACGATCGGCGGCGGGATGGGGGCAAGCCCGGCGCGGGACGGCCTGAGCGGCGTTCACACTCACATGACAAATTCCTTGAACACGCCCGTCGAGGCCCTGGAGAATTATTTACCCGTCAGGATCCGGAGATATGGACTTCGTCCGGATTCGGGTGGGCGAGGTCGGTTCAAGGGCGGCGAAGGCATCGTTCGGGAATATGAGTTCCTGGTAGAGTCGCAGCTGACCATCATTTCCGAACGCCGGAAGTTCCCGCCCTATGGTCTTGAAGGGGGCCGCGCCGGCGCCGTCGGAAGGAATACGCTTATCCGAAAGGGTCGGGAAATCGTCCTCGACTCGAAAATCAATTTGAGGGTCGAGCCCGGGGACGTCCTCCGTGTCGAAACCCCGGGAGGAGGAGGATACGGAAGAGCGGGATCCCGGGCGTCTTTACGCGTCGGAAAAAAAGACGAGGGACGAACCGAAAAAAGGAGAGTGACAAAATGAAGAAAGCAGCGCTTGGCCTGTTTTTATTCGCGGCCTGCCTTCTCGTCTTCGGGAATGCATCTCTTCCGGTCCAGGACGTGGACTTAAAAATGCCGGTGCGCGGAGTCTGGGGCCACCCCGCTTTCTTCGGCCCGGACAAAACGACGGCGGTCGAGAAGATCCAGGGGACCCTGGACGCGTACGTCCAGGCCGGCATCAATACGGTCATCATGCTTGTCAAGGACACGTCGGGGTGCGTCTATTTTGAAAGCGGGATCGGGGTCGCAGATCCGGCCTGGAACTGGGACTTCTTTGACGTTTTCATCAGGGAAGCGGCTAAAAGAAAAATCACCGTTCATCCCTGGTTCTGCGTTTTCCCCGAGAACGGTCTCCTCGGCGAGGTCCGCCGTCACCCCGAGTGGCTCGTCAGGAGCCCGCGGAACGAGATGGTCGGGGCCGTCAACCCCGCCGTGCCCGAAGCACGAAAATATGAGCTCAGCCTGATGCTGGAGGTCGCCCGGAAGTACCCCGTAGACTGGATCCACCTGGATTACATCCGCTTCCCTTGCGAGCCCACCGAGCCCTATTTTGGTTTCGACGCCCGGGCCAGGGATCTCTTCAAAGGACACTCGGGTTTCGATCCCCTCGCCCTGGAGTCCAAGGACTCGGGCAACATGATCTGGAACGAATGGCTGGAATGGAACAGGGACCAAGTGACGCAATTCGTCAGAGAACTCAAGGAAGGTCTCAAGGCAACGGGCCGGAAGGTGAAGATCTCGGCCGCCGTTTTTCCAAACGCGGACAACGCCAAGGTCCTCATCGGCCAGGATTGGCCCGGTTGGGCGGCCGAGAGGCTGGTGGACATGCTCTGCCCCATGCTCTACACGAATCACATGAAGTTTTTTGAGAAGCTCGTCAATCAGGCGGTCGCCTACGGCCGGGGAAA